>Ga0105048_10005972_pt1 | contig 19641 bp, 13 predicted proteins | sample MAT05_FD_78382 | JGI IMG/M metagenome (GOLD analysis project Ga0105048, IMG submission 78382) | Freshwater microbial communities from Lake Fryxell liftoff mats and glacier meltwater in Antarctica - MAT-05 | ecosystem: Environmental > Aquatic > Freshwater > Ice > Liftoff microbial mat | place... | reverse complement strand
AATCAATTGCACAAAGGTTCCCACTTGCAAGCTCTGGTAAGCTTCCATAATGGTTCGGGGTGGCCTAAAAAGTTCATCTGCATTCATTACTGAAATTTACATTTATTTTTCTAATGGTAAGCTAATAGACTGCAGGTTTATGTGGATTTATACGTAAGAGGATGCTATGACTCTTTAGCTTAAAAAGCGCTCATCCCTTGGTTTAGAAAGCTTTGTTTTCTTAACTACGGAGCTATTAAAAGATATTGTACCGGCCAATGATTTTGCTATAAAAGGATTTTTTATTTTTTAGCATTGTTTATTTTGAAGACGCAAGTTTCAAGAATCTGCTTTATACTCAAAATATTCTTGTCTGTCTTTACTTATCATTTCTGCTAATTCATACTCAGTAAAAGAAGGGTATTCTCTTGTAACTATTCATCCAACAACCTTTGCTGCCCTTAGGATTTTAATCTTAGGGGCGCCCGTTCGAAGAGTCTTTATTTTCCCTTCATCATCCTGCCAATCGGCTTCATCTGCTATTGCCCTGCGTAAAGAGGGTTTTGTCTCCCATGCGGAGGTGAAATCAGATACATCAATTGTACTCCTGCTTGTAGGTTTACTGTTTTAAATTTACGCTGTCCGTTTTGTATAAATCATAACGAACAAATAGGTATTGACTCTTATAAAAGTCCAGTCTTGTTTTAGTACATAAGAATTGTAAAAGCTCTTTTAAAGAAGCGCCTCCATTTTTCGCTTTCACTTTTTAGGGTAAGGTAGGCTCGTCATCAGAAAATCATTTACTATAAATACACAGGTATTTCCACCCATGAAAAGCAACATCAAAAACATACTTTATTTTATGGATGTTATCTGAGAAGTGCCATATTTTGATTGCGTTTTTACCATGCCAAATCCCGGAGCATACCACTCTGTTGTTTCAGTTTTTACCGGTATCCCTATGCCCGCCATTTTCATCCTTATTTTTTGTTGACTGCTTATTTTAAAACAGTCCCAGGTGCCCGCCGATGTAGTAACTGATTCTTTTGATTCTACTTTCCGGTCGGTGATATCCATTTCTAAATCCATTTTCATGCCATTGGTGCTGCTTTGTATTTCCATCTTTCCATCCTTTAATACATCCCCTGTTTTCATAGAGGAGGGGTATTCAAGAAAAAAACTACCAGAGGCGTCCACATCTTTAAATTGCTCCATTTGTGCACTTGGAATAAACTGACTCATGTCCATCTGATAATTTCCATCCAAACAGCGAATAACAGTTCGGGCGGTGGCCGTTTCTTTGCCTTTCTCATTATTCATTATCATGTCAATAGTAGAAGTCAGTGCGCCGTTGGCACCCTTTTTTAGTTCTTTTACCGTGTAGGTGGTTACACCTTCTGTTTTGCCCTTTTTATTTATGGAAGTCATTTCTATTATCTGTCCTTCTTTGAAATAGTAATAGCCTGAACACGATTGGGATAAGGCGAAATTTATTCCCATAAATAATACAAGTACTGATAATAAATATTTCATTTGTAATTTTTTAGCGCGTCTCTATTTTCTTAGAGACTGGTTTGTAATAGCGAATGAATAGCCACTGATGATCATTTATGTATTGAGAACGACTATAATACGTTTCCATAATTGTCGAAAGTGACCTCTAATATAATAAATACAAGCCGGTAAAAGAAGGAAACGATGTTTTTTTTTGGAACAATGTGGTTTTTGCTTTTTGGGTGGAAGAAAGGGTTGGATTGTATATCAATTCATCTTTGGTTCGTGCAAAAAAAAACAAGGCTTTTTTAAGCCTTGCCAGGATAAAATCCTTTGGTGTTGTGGTGGTTGCGTGTGTGTGTGAGAAGTGTGCGGTATAACCCGTTTATTATCTCAGGATATCAAGCATGTGGCGCCCCATTTTCTGTAATTTTATTGAATGCTGCATTTTATCAAGACCAAGCTGTTTCTGATAGGAGCTTGTTCCATTCATTTTGTTTTTCGATACGACGATTCTGCTGGTTAAAATAATGCCCGCCGCCATTACAAGAAGTAACGTCAATTGTACGGTCCATTTTTTCATAGTGTGTGGTTTTTTATTAATGTATCAGACGAAGTTGGTTTACAATTGTTACAGTCTGATCCAAATTTATTTTTAATAAAACAATCTTTAACAATTATTAACATTTAAGCTATTTTTCTTTCAAAGCGGTCTTTTTGTTGATTTGTTAAAACAAAAATACATCGGGCTTTTTCCACAGGAAAGTCTTTTCCAACCAATGAGGTAGTTTTCTCGGTGAATGGCTGTTTTTCGCAGGTAAACTGCATCCGGTGATCTTACTTACCTTTGCTCTTTATAAAAAGGATTCACATGAACGAGAAATTTGTAGCAAGAATAAAAGACGAGTTAACAGAGATTGAAAACGCAGGGCTTTTTAAGCGGGAGCGTATTATAACAACCCCACAGGCTGCGGAAATAGAAGTGAAAATGCCTGATGCAAACGGCGGTATGCGGCATGTACTCAATTTTTGTGCCAACAACTACCTTGGGCTTAGCAGCCACCCCAAAGTGATAGAAGCGGCGCACAAGGCCATTGAAAGCCATGGCTATGGCATGAGCTCGGTACGATTTATCTGCGGTACGCAGGATATCCATAAGGAACTCGAAGAAAAGCTGGCAAAATACCTTGGTACCGAAGACACCATACTATATGCAGCGGCATTTGACGCTAATGGCGGATTGTTTGAACCGCTTTTTGGCGAGGAAGATGCCATCATCAGCGATGCGCTGAACCATGCAAGCATTATTGACGGGGTGCGGCTTTGTAAAGCCAAAAGGTTCCGGTACGAGCACAATAATATGGCCGACCTTGAAGCCAAACTGAAGGAAAGTGCCGATTGCCGCAGCCGGATTATTGTTACCGATGGCAGTTTCAGTATGGATGGTACCATTGCACAGCTCGATAAAATTTGCGATCTCGCCGACCAATTCAACGCCATTGTGATGATTGACGAATGCCATAGTAGTGGTTTTCTTGGCAAAACAGGCCGCGGAACCCATGAATACCACGGGGTAATGGGTAGGGTTGACATAATTACCGGAACGCTTGGCAAAGCGCTTGGTGGTGCTTCCGGCGGATTTACAAGTGGCGCTAAGGAAATAATTGAAATGCTCCGGCAGCGCAGCCGTCCTTATTTGTTTAGCAACACCGTGGCACCAAGCATTGTAGGGGCAAGTATTGCAGTGCTCGATATGCTTACCGAAACCACCGAACTGCGGGATCAACTCGAATACAATACCAAATATTTCCGTACAAAAATGACCGGGGCCGGTTTCGATATCAAGCCCGGAGAACACCCTATTGTACCGGTAATGCTGTACGATGCGGTTGTAGCTCAGAACTTTGCCACAAAAATGCTGGATGAAGGGGTTTATGTAATCGGATTCTTCTTCCCGGTGGTACCCAAGGGGCAGGCGCGTATTCGGGTACAATTGAGTGCTGCCCATACACAAGAGCATCTCGATAAAGCCATTGCGGCTTTTATTAAAGTAGGTAAAGAATTGGGTGTGGTGAAATAAGCAGAATGTGGAAGAACGCTTTGCCGAAAGGTGAATGGTACAACAAAACGGGTTTACATCTGGAAGGCATGCATAGGAATTATTCTGTGCATGCTTTTTTATGTAAAGAATCCTTACTTTTAGCCTTATAAATTTCAGGACGCATCTATAATCCGGCAGAAAAGCCACCAATTACCTCCCGATGACAAAAAATATCTTCCTTTTTGTATTGATCGCTTTTGCCGCTACCTCGTTTATAAAACAAGGACCGGACATGATTGAGTTTGGCAACAAACATTGGGCTAAATCCTGGTCGAAACTCAATGAGGAGGCCTGGCTGCAAAAAATGGAAGTCTCCAATGCCTCGTATCAGCTTTTTTTGGATGATCTGCAGGCTTCCGGTGAAACTGCAAAATATATAGCCTGCTACCCCGATACCCTCGGTTGGATGAAAGAGACACCCGATAAAAAACCTTATGTAAGTTTTTATTTTAAAAGTCCGGCCTTTGCGCACTATCCGGTGGTAAACATATCCTATGAAGCTGCTGAAGCTTATTGTCAATGGCTGACGGCGGAATATGCCGCGCTTAAAAAGAAGTCCTTTGGCGAAGTGGTATTTCGCCTGCCGGGCCGCGAAGAGTGGATGCGGGCCGCATCCGGGGGCAATGCCGATGACCGGCTTTATCCCTGGAATGGATTGTACCTTAAAAACAATCGTGGGGAAAAGCTTTGCAATTACCGGAGTGATCTGTCCGGTATAACACCTGCCGCCTCCGAAACCGATAAAAAAACTTCCTACAACCAAATCACTTCAGTAACCGCCCCGGTCAATAGCTTTTTCCCTAACGATTTGGGTTTGTACAATGTATGTGGCAATGTTGCCGAAATGGTACAGGAAAAAGGCGTTGCCGTTGGAGGCAGCTATCTCGATGCCGGCGATAAAGTGCGTATCCAAAGCAGCAAAACCTATAAAGAGTCGGCGGCCGATATAGGTTTCAGGGTACTGATGGAGCGGAAGGGGGAGTGATGGGGGGCAAACTGTTAAAGCATAAACCGCTAGAAATTAAAATAATGAGGAACATTGACATAAAAGAAAGGGGAAGAAAGTTTTAGATTTGGACATACAAAAAACTGCAAATAATCAAATGCTATTTTGGCTCTTTCTCAAAATAGAATTCTCAAAAAGGTAAAGGCTTCTGACCTTCATTAACACTGCACTTTTATCAAATTCAGACTAGCAAATAGTATGGAGGCAACTATTAAATTTATTAGGAGTTCTCCATGGTGCTCTGATTTGGGTTTTATATTTTATTTTTAATATTTGTACATAAATTCATTTTATAAAGAGTTACGAAGCTTATCTTAAAGGATAATTAATTTTATTCCTTTTGAATGTTCTCTTTCAACAGCCATTAAATGAGCAATTTGTAAGCAACCATAGTAAAACTTTATACAACCTTCAGTAAATACAAACCTGAGGGCATTCACTATTGCGACTATAGGTGCATTGATGAGTACGATGTAAGGAAACTAAACTCTCAGCCATTGAGAGATTTGGAAACGGACGATTTGATTCCCTGCGATGGCAGGATCTATACACATGTGGAGAGGTAGAGCGTTATAAGCATTACCTGCCAATAATTTGTGAAGGGCATCTTTAAAAATCCCTGATACTGCGTTATACCAATTTGATAACATCCTCATTTACAGAAGTAAACTCCGGTGTTATAAAATTGGTAAGCCTTGTCTGCGTGATTCTTAGAGGTACTCTTTAAATAAAGCGGCATAATAAAACGCTACCTAAGGAAAATTGCAAGTAAAAATCAACTAGTAAAATTAACCAAAGATTTAGGATAGGAATGGTAATGATTTGAAGTGGAAAAAATAATAATCCAACTTTTTTAAAAGTTGGTGCTTGTGCAAATAAAAAACACAGCACAGCAAAGTTTTTACAGTATCTATTGCTATTAAATTGACAACTGAAAATAAAAGGACAGCATATCAAGGTTCGTCATCAGTTAGGGCGAATTTGGAAAAGTATTGTCAGATAGTCCTCGGCAAATCAGAATCGCTGTTTCATTCCCTCCCTCAAATTGCCTGTAAAATTTCCTCTTTTTAAAGTGTTAATCGTTACTAGTCAGTCTTCAAATCCTATCTTGTGTAAAAGGGCAAATAATATCATTGGAATAATGAGGATCAATAGGCATAAAATATTAGCAGTATTGCCACTTGAAGTTGAATTGTAGTATTCCCGATATGTGAAATTTGGAACCTTTTCCGCATTTTTAGTAGTGAATTTTTGTTGTTGATAAACCAATGGCTCAAAATAATTACGATATGCCTGATGGTATTTTTTTACCTGATTGTCAAAATCAATATACCGTTTTTCATGGGTGCCTGCCATATTATTTAGCAATTGTTGCATAAATATAGCTGGCGAAAAAAAACGATATCTGTTTACCAATGCCTCTTTTTTTTGAGTGTTTATGGCAAATTCATTTAATAACTGCTCTTTCTTCATATCCACTTCAAGTCTGTTTTTTAAGGTGTTGCTGTTTGCATCGGGTTGAGCTGAATTAGCAGGTTTGAATTCAGGATGTTCTTCTAAAAATCGGTTCAGAACGTTTTTACTGGCGGCTATTGAATCGCTGATATCTCTTGTTTTTGTAATTAAATCAAGCCTTGAGAGATTAGGATGCAATTGGTTAACTACACTAGCTAAAATAGTGGGTATTATAAGTACTAGCAAGAGCCAACTACCGGTTAATATAGTAGCATTAAATCCTGCGTGCTTTTTAAAACTATTAATCATAAAGGCAAAGGCAAACCAAAAAGCGGCATACAACCAAATTATGCCTGTCACCTTAGCTATTTCAGTAAAGCCTGCTGAAGGCGGTAGACTAAAGGTGGATAATCCAGCAAATAATACCACGGTTGTAAATCCACAAAATATGAGATACCTGAAAAGCAAACGGTAAGCGGTAATTTTTTGAACAGATGTATTCTGGGCCATCAGCAAGAGAAGAGTTCCATTTTGTTTTTCGGAAGCATAAATATTATATGTGAAAGCAATGATGACAAGGGGTAGTAGAAAAATGATTACGAAAGATAGATCAAAACTACCTTTGTATAACAGGTGTGGATTTTCAATTTCTTCGCTATGATATAAAGCTTGCCTTTTTGATAAGGTCATTTTATAATAATAGGGAAATAGGTCACTCTGTCCGGTAGAAATAATTGATAGAGGAGCAGGCGGTAAAACTGCATACTTGGCACCCATTTTATTGCCAAAATAAAAAGGATTGGTAGGGTCACCGTGATGGCCACCATCAAAATGCTGTCCTGGTTTTACACTTGCAATCTGCTGGCTGTATTTTTCGTAGTCAGCTTTTTGTTGCTTCTCAATAGTTTCAATAGTTTTTATTTGAAAGGAGACTCTTTTATATCCGTCCCACAAGGCAAAAAGTATAATAAATGCCGTTACAAAGGTACTCAGCCAAAGCATTTTATTAGCTTTTAATGCCCGCCATTCATATGTTGCAATAAATATAAACATAATTATTTTTAATTTTTTAGATAGTAAATGATTACTGCATTAGTTTTTACAACCTTGTAATTTGGCCTGCTCGCTTTTTTAGCAACAGCCATAGCATAAATAACCAAATTATCACAGCAATTATACTTATCCATTGTTGTTGTAATACGATCAGCAATGATTGATCTTTATATTTAAAGGGTGCTATCTTTTTCCAGAATTCGGGGCTTACTTCATAATTTTCTATGCCAAGGCTGTTCCGGGTTATATCATCATTCATGGTTTTAGCTATAAGCCTGCGATGCAGTTCTGCCTGATCTGCAAAGTGAATGTGTTTGTTGATGTCGGTTCCACTTACGCCTGCACTAATGCTGTGCATACTTTGTGCCGGCGATAATATATTCAGCAAGTTCATGATAGCATCTTGCTTTAGATAATCCTTCTCAAGACCCCCGTAATTTTTTTCGAAAATCAGGTTGCCGTATTCTTCGCTCCGCTGCAGGTTAAGCCCCCGTATGCTAAGTGGAAGTTGTGAAATACTTTCTACCTCATATTTATTTAATAAAGAATCTTCAAAAGTTATTTCTCGAAGACTTGCCGGCGTTTTTCGGTCAATACCCATTTCATTGTCCAATCTTATGTTGTGTGAAAATTGGAAAGAGGATGGTGTGGGTACAACCAATTTAACCACCACGCTACCAATACGTGAAATAAAGAATATACTGAATATCCAAAATGTCAATAACCCAACCAATGCCACCGAGGACTGTTTTGCAAAGCTGGAAATGTACAAGGATAACAATACCCAAAGACCTAAATAAAGTAGATAGAAAGTGAGCAGAAATATAGAATGAGGTAAAACATTTAGCCAAGCTGAAAAATCGACTGTCAGTAACATACTAATCCATGTAACCAAGAACATTGGCAGAAAAATATACAACACAAGTCGGTAAAGTGCGGCTGCTTTTCCCTTAAACAATTGCCAAACACTGGCATATGAACTTAGCAGCAATGGTAAGGTGCCATATTCATTTTCTTTACTAAATAAATTATAACCCAATAGGATAATAGCTAGTGGTAATAGAAACTGGAATAAAAATGCTACTGTTAAATATCCAAACCGGACAATACTGCCTGCATCGTTGGCTTCTCTTTCTTTGACCTCGTTTTGGTTATGGGCTTCCAGGTAAACGGCCTGTCCAAGGTAACCTTCCATGCCTTTATCCATCAATGCTAATGGCGATAGTGGCTTGTAGGCATAGAATCCATAGTGTGCTGCATTATGCGGATTTTTCTTGCCCTGTGACAGCCATTGTTTGTATGAGGCCACCTGTGCCGCTTTGCTACCGGTATCTGTGTTTTTGTAATACTGAATACCGGTTAACAATGCAATCCCAAACATGGAGTAAATAAATACAACGATCCATTTTAAATGGCTGCTTTGTCTATACTCAGCCAATTCTTTTTGTATAATATTTTTAATCATTATAATATATTTATGCTCTACTTACACTCATATATAATTCTTCTAGCTGTAATGATGAAACGTTATTCGCCAATACTTCCTTTACCAATTCACCCTGTTTCATAATGCCGATAATATCAGCCGTTTCTTTCGCCCTAAACAGATCATGTGTTACCATGAGTATGGCTACTCCTTGATCTTTAAGCGATTTCAGTATTGCAGAAAATTCATTGCTGGCTAAAGGATCAAGACCCGAAGTAGGCTCATCTAAAAATAATGCTTTCGCATTTTTAGCTAATGCAAGTGCGATACCCACTTTTTGCCGCATACCTTTACTATAGGTGCCTACTTTATTTTTATGCGCATTGGGTTGCAGTCCTGCTTTGTTTAGCAAAGAGGTCAATTCTTGATCACTATATTTTGTATTATTAAGTCCACTAAAGAATTGCAGGTTTTGTAACCCCGATAAATGTGGGTACAACATTACATTTTCTGGTATATAGGCTATATATTTTTTAGTGGATGCACCCACTGCTATCCCATTAATGCTTGCAGTGCCATTGGTGGCTATGGCAAAACCCATAAATAAATTGACAGTAGTACTTTTACCTGCGCCATTTGCGCCAAGTAATGCATAAATACTTCCAGCATTTACATGTAAATTCAATCCCTTTAGCGCTACGTTTTGTTTATAATGCTTGCTTAAATTTTTTGCTTCTATCATAGTAAAAAAATAATAAAGAAAACCTGCCAATAAACTGCAGGTTTTATGAGTGGAGATTTGGCGATACCTTTTATTTTTTAGCAGTAAAACTATATTCAAAACCGAAATTAAATATCCTTGGAGCACCAGGATTAAAATTTGATCTGTCATTTAGATTATTACCACGGGTGGCAGTGTTGGCATAAAGTTCATTCGTAATATTATAAATATTCACAAACAATTCTACGCCCTTAACCGTATAGCCGGTTCGTATATTTAGCAAACTGATTCCTTTTGCGCCAAGGAACCCTTTATCGCTATATTTTATTGTATTTATTTGGTTCTGGTACCATTCACTCATGCGTTGCCATTCGGCTGCCATTCGAAAACCTTTAAACCATTTTGGCTTATATGTGACTTCTAGGTTGCCCATAAAATTGGGAGACGAAGGCATTGTTTTTCCATCTACATTTTTTACAATATCTGATTGTCTTTTACTTATCTCAAATTGTACAAAACGGTGTAGTGCATTTGTGGCACTTAACCTAAGTGAAACTTCACTTACTGGATGGTAAGTGATTCCATATTCAATACCCCGGTGGAGTGTTCGCCCAACAGCCGTGGGAAGGGTGCTATTATCTGGCTGGCGAATACTGATTACTTCATTGCGACCTTGTAAATGGTAAAATGTAATTTCAGCAAATAATTTATTTTTCAATAAAGAGGTCCATAAACCGGCTTCATAATTGGTAAAGGTAGCTGGTGCTAAATCAAGCCCTTGCGGGTTAGAAGGGTTGAATACAGTAGATAAATTAGCCTGTACAAACCCTTTTGAATAGTTGGCAAATACCGAAGTATTTTTTGCAAGGCTATATGTTGCTCCTATTCTTGGAATTAATTTTGCGTAAGATCTTTTTCCGCTTGCCGTTATAGGCTGTGTTCTTGTAGGCAGTCTGTCGTAGTCGTAAGAAAACCGATCATATCGCAGTCCTATTACCGCTTTCAGTTTTTCTACCGGGCTAAATTCAGTTTGTAACCATGCACCTATGTTATTTATTTTACTATCGTAGTTTACATTGTACACATCAGGGTTATTACTCCTTACTGTATATCTTTCTACAGATAGCCCGTCAGGACGTATAAAAGCATTTAGAATTAGCGGGTTGCTGAAAAATCGTGTGGAGTAAAATCAGCACTGATTCCTGCAAGTAGTTTGGTATTTAAAAACGCAAGAGTAGTATTGTGTTGCGCTATTACACCATAGCTTTTAAAGCTGCTGTTGTTTGATTCTGTAACTGCCGAATCTCTACCCCGCACCCATTGAATGGTATGATTGGCACTCTGCAATACCTCATTTCCACGGTAATAAAGTGTAAGGGTAGATTGGTTTCTTTGGTTCCAGTTATGTTCTATTGTAGAACGGAGACGTTGGGTGCTCAACTTACGATACGTAAAGCCTGTTGCACTCGGATATTTTCTGCCGTAAAAACCAAGGCTGTCCACACTACCGCTAGCTTGGGTTTCATATTCAACATTAGAAAAAGAGGACCATATTAATGTTTTCGGTGAAATTTTGTAATCCACTCTTCCGGTAAAGGCTAGCTTATCAAAATCTGTATTAGCTAGCCAACCATTGCGTTGCATGGTTTTATTGATGTTCACGGCATAGCCAAATTTTTTTGAGATGCTACCTGTAACAGCAGTGTTAAACCTTCGGTAGCCGTAATTATCTACCTGCACACCCGCCTTTGCTATAGTAAGCGCAGTGGGTTTTAGCATAATAAAATTAATAGAGCCTCCTATGGCTTCCGGACCATAAATGGATGAAGCAGGACCTTTAATCACTTCAATACTATTGATAGCAGGGATATTTATTTCTATCAATGAATTATGATTAAACACACCCATTGTTCGAATGGGAATACCATCTTCGAGGTATAAATGGTAAGCACTCGTAGAACCCATTGGCTGGCGGATACTCATGCTGTGTTGTTCATTATTGAGATTGGTCATCACTACACCGGGTACTTTGTTTACCAGTTCTAAAATATCTCTCGGCTTGGTATCCTTTATGGTTAATGCCGAAATTTTTGTTATTGAAAGTGGGGCGTCGCCTCTTCGTTGCAAAGTACGGCTGGCACTCACTACTATTTCATCCAGCATATTGGATGAAGGTTCTAAAGCAATGTTTATCAATTTGTTTTTTGCTACAATTATTTGAGTGTCTTTAAAACCAACGGAACTAACAAGAAGTACATTTCCTTCTGTAGCTTTAAATTTAAAAGCCCCGTTAATATCGCTTGTTGTAGCACGATCAGTACTTTGTACTTTTATCGTGGCGCCTGTTATTGCCTCTTTGGTAGCTTCATTATAAATTTTACCCGAAATATTGTCTTGCGCTTTTGATGTTACTGTCCACAACATCGTGGCTATCAGTATAATTATTAGTTTCATAAATTAGTTTGATACAGCTTTGTTTAATTTAAAGGCATCAGGATTATGTTAAGCTAATAAATAGCATAACTAACAGGCTTTGTTAAAACAAGCTGATAATAATTTTAATGGGTTTAATAATTCATTTCCCTTTAAATAGGCGATTACTTATATATACAAAAAAATATGTAAAAATTGATAAATAGATAAGCTTATTTTTTAGTGCCTGACTAAAGTGCTTTTATGATATAGGCTGCTGTTGTCTCTATTTTTATAGAGGTCGTAAGCCTTTACCGTTTTTTTAGCAAAAGACCAGATGTAAAGAATTTATTTTTTTTACATTAGTAGCACAAATACAATTATTACAAGATTACTTGTAGCACAATATTATACCTTAAAAGTAAACGCAGTTAAAAAGGAATGCAATTTAGACTTTTGGAGGAGGAATATTTACTTGAATAGTAGATTCTGAAAGATCACTGTTGAAATATCCATAGTTTGTATCAGTAGATATATGATCGTTAAATATCATTTCTTTTTGTAAAGAAAGGTGGATCAATACTGGTTCTTTGCCTTTATTCTTCACAGGTATCTCTTCGTTTTGATCTGAAGACTTTTCTATTTCCATTTGGGCATGATCATTACCATGATGGTGGTGAACAGTTCCCATATGTTTAACATACCAAAAACTATGTGCAAGCACATCCATTAATAGCGGTTCAATCGGTTTAAAAACGACCGACAGGTAAAGTCCAAGAAAAAAATATGTAAGAACTTTAATCATCCTTTCGGTTGGTGAGAATACTTTGTTTGAAAAACTTTACCTTCATCATATAAACTTACGAGCAAACATTAACAACGGTTTTACAGAAGGGGTTAATTTTTTTTTAACGGCGACTTATTTTTGTTTAATAGAATATTTTATTTATCCAAAATAAATTAAACGTCAAATCAAATTTGTAATAGAATATTTCTAAAAACTCTTTTTCAGGGTAGCTGTCTATTAAAAGTTACACAATTTTTTTTCTTTTCATTATTCCTACCCTGCGTCCAACAAATCATTTAACAGAGTATCTTCAAATTTGGAATTTATTTTAACAAAGGCAATCCACAGGCTTATGGTTCCCGTATCTAAACAGATTTTCCTGCTGTTTCCGTAATCTAAAGATTCAGTACCATGTTTTTTTCACCTCAATTATTTTTTTATGCAAAAAATTAGACATTTCCGGAGAAAGCTTCTTGGAATGGGTTTGTTGGTGTTGTCAGCATTAACACAAGTAAATGCTTCTTCGCACCGCGAAGCTCCATTGATTTCAAACGATCCGCTTGCGGATAATACAGATGTGTATGCCTTTCGAAGTCCCGATAATCCGGAACTTATTACCATTATTGCCAATTACATCCCATTTCAATTGCCAGAAGGCGGTCCCAATTATTACAATTTTGGGGAGGGAATCCGCTATGAGATTCACATTAAAAATAGCACTTCCACCCAGGCAGATGACATCACCTATCGTTTTACCTTTAAGTTGGTTTTAGAAGACAGTACTACCTTTTTTAATATCAGGTTGGCTAAACAAAATCTAAAAGCCACTTATACCTGTGAGAAAAGTGTAAATGGCGGAGCATCATTTACAACCATTTTGAATAATGGGATTGTACCACCTCCAAATATCGGCCCCCGTAGCATACAAGGCGCTGCAGGGCTCAATTCGGATTACAATCTCCTGATGGCGAATGCAATAGCTGAAACAGTATCAGGAGAAAAAATCTTTTGCGGCCCTGTAGACGATCCCTTTTTCGTCGATCTTGCTGGTGCATTCGACGTTGGTAATTTTAGACCTGAGGGGAATACTACAAACCCTACTAAAGATGGTTTAGCTCGTTTTAATGTGCACACCATTGCTTTGCAAATACCTATTTCAATGTTGCAAAAAGACGGCAAATTAGGTTCAGAGGCTACCAGTATTTTAGATGGAGACTATGTGATTGGGGTATGGGCAAGTGCAAGCAGACAACAAGTAAAAACACTAAGCAATGGTACTGAAGGTTTTACAGGTTCCTGGATTCAGGTGAGTCGCTTGGGTATGCCTCTTACAAACGAAGTTGTTATCCCGTTGGGCATGAAAGATAAGTGGAATGCAACAACACCTTATAACAGTAACGATCTGGCTTTTGCTTCCTATTTTATGAATCCTGAATTGGCTTTATATATGGATGACTCACAATTTGGTGAAGCCGTTCCTTCTATGTATTCTTTACGTATCCAAAAACATGCTTTAAATTCATTTGATTTTAGAAACGGTAAGCCTGGTTTGTTTCCGCTGAAAGGTTCGTCTGCATTAGATGGCACAGCCTTGTCCGAAGCGAATTTTGGTTCTATATTACTGCCCAATGGTACAAGCCCAAGAGCAGTAGATATATTGCCTATTTTTTATACAGGTGTGCCCAACCTGAGGCCTTACCAATTGGCTACTGGCAAAAATGGTGATCCATTGGCTGCTGGTAAACCGTTTATCAATAATTTTTTACCCATATTGGGAGATATGCTAAGGTTGAATATGTCAACTCCGGCTACGCCACGCAACGATCCAAAATTTAGTTCATTAGGTATTATTAGTGCCGCTGTACTGGGACTTACTGATGGAACCTATAGTGGAAGTTCCGACTTACAGTTTATACCAAATATGGATGGTTTCCCCAATGGACGCAGACTGGAAGACGATGTAACTACCATTGAATTGCAGGCGGTAAGTGGGGTGGCGTTGGCAGCCATTGGATTGTGGTATGATGATTATGATCCCAATAACAGTCCAAGCCCCTTTACACAGAACTTAATCAATGTATTGAGTTTTTCGGCAGGACCTACTAAAAACGATACTACGTTTAAATCAAATTTTCCTTACGTGCAATCGCCGTGGAGAGGATTTGACTATACCAAGCAACCTAGGTTCTAACCAAAAGCATGTTTTAAATGAAATCTCCACAATCAGTTGCAAAAAATCGCAAATACGAATTGGGGGATTACTATAGGCATCATTAAAATACCACCCGAGGTGGTTAACAAAAAAATATAGATATGAAACAAATATTTAAGCAAATTATTGCAACCCTGATTGTAATAACGTTTGCGCAAACCATTGCTACGGCATCATCACACAGGGAAGCACCGCTCATTTCTACTGACCCCCTTGCCGACAATACAGATGTATATGCCTTTCGCAGTCCTTGCGACAGCAACAATGTTGTATTGATAGCCAATTACATTCCGTTTGAGCATCCGGCAGGTGGCCCAAACTGGTACACTTTTGGCGAAAATATTCGCTACGAAATACATATTGATAACAACCCGGCTACCACCGGTGATGATATCATTTATAGATTTACTTTCGCGCAAATAGATCAAGACAATACTACATTTTTCAACATAAGGTTGGGTGCGCAAAACCAGAAATCAACCTATACACTGGAACGTAGTACCGATGGTGGCAGTACTTTTAGTACAATTATTGATAACGGTGAAGTGCCTCCCGCTAATATTGGGCCACGCTCCATAAGTAACACAACTGTAGGTTTAGGAGTTGCTAGTTACGATAATTTAATGATGAATGCTGTAAGAACGGCAAGTTCTGGTGAAAAGGTATTTTGCGGTCCGGTAGACGATCCGTTTTTTGTTGATCTTGGCGGTGCTTTCGATTTAGGTGGGTTTAGGGCAAGTGGACCAGATGGTTTGGAGAAATTCAACTGCCACAGCATTGTAATAGAAGTACCCATCAGTACCTTACAAAAGGATGGTAAAAATACCACACAAGCCGCTAATATTCTGGATGGAGATTTTGTAATTGGAGTGTATGCCAGTGCATCGCGTCCTGAAATAACGACTCTAAGCGAAACGGGTGGTAAAAGCACCTATTCCGGCAATTGGATTCAGGTATCGAGGTTGGGCATGCCTTTAACCAACGAAGCGATTATCCCAATTGGCTTTAAAGACAAATGGAATGGTACGTTACCAGCCAATGATTTACAGTTTGCAGGCTATTTTAGTAATCCTGAATTAGGTTTATATATGGATGATAGCCAATTTGGTACAGCTGTACCTGGTTTGTCGGCTTTGCGCATTCAAACCAATTCTTTGGGTGCTTTTGATTTTAGAAATGGTAAGCCGGGATTGTTTCCATTAAAAGGTTCGCCTGCATTAGATGGAACGGCCTTATCTGAGGCTAATTTTGGTAGTATATTACTGCCCAATGCTACAAGTCCAAGGGCGGTAGATTTATTGCCTATATTTTATACAGGCGTACCCAATCTGCGTCCTTACCAATTGGCTACAGGCAAAAACGGGGATCCGCTGGCAGCGGGTAAGCCTTTCATCAACAACTTTTTACCTACTTTGGGTGATTACCTGCGCCTGAACATGGCAGTACCCGTTACCCCTCGCACCAGTGCCGATTTTAGCAGTTTGGGAATTGTACAGGCCGCTGTGTTAGGTCTTACCGATGGCCGCTTTAATGGGGATGCAAGTTTGCAGTTTATTCCCAATATGGATGGATTTCCAAATGGTCGCAGACTCGAGGATGATGTAACCACCATTGAATTGCAGGCTGTGAGTGGCGTTGCTTTGGCTGCCATTGGTTTGTGGTACGATGATTTTGAGCCAGGTGTTTCGCCAAGTCCGGTAACCCAGCAACTATTGAATGTACTTACTTTTACCGCCGGGGTAACTATGAATGATACTACATTCAAAGCCTGTTTCCCTTATCAACAATCACCTTGGGCAGGATTTACCGGGGAGGGTTTTATAGGCGTACGCAGTACGGATCCGTTACCCTTATCATGGATTTCCTTTACTGCGGAAAGGTCAGGTAAGGATGTATTGTTGAACTGGCAAATTGCCCGTAGTCAAAATAACATGCGCTACGATATAGAACATAGCCTTGACGGAAGCCGTTATAGCCGACTCGGTAGTTTGCCTGCAGATGATGATAATACTTCAAAGTATCGTTACAATCATAGTGGTGCTTCCCCTGCGGTACCTAATTTTTATCGCATAAAGCAGGTAGATAAGGATGGTAAGTTCAGCTTCTCTCCGGTGCGCATTGTGAAGTTTAATCCAGTCGCTGGGATTACTGTTACGCCAAACCCTGCCAGCAACTTTATAAACGTGTACACAACAGAAAGAAACATCAACGTAAGTTTGGTGGATGGAGCAGGAAGAAGATTGGTTATAATGAAAATGGAAAGTGGTAACGGGCAAATTAACATCGCTAAATTACCAAGAGGAATTTATACCGTAGTAGCTGAAAATAGCAAGACTATTATTGGTACCTGGAGAATAATGAAACAATAATTAAAATTAATATTAAAACAAAAAATTTTATGGGCCTGTCGCTCCATCAGAGGGCGGGTCCTTAAATTATAACCCAAAAAAAATTGTTCAAAAAGCAATCATTAAGTTTATATCTTCAAAAAAAATCATCCAAAAAATCGATTCCAAATGAAAAAGTTTTTACCATTATATGTGGCCCTGTTTAGCTTAATCGCAGCGTGTAATTCTAATACTGCGGCTGAGGGGGAAAGTACTGCAGGCAATTCTTCCATACCAACCCTTTTTGAAAGGAAAGGAGCGATATCCCAAGCTGCTGAATGGGATAAAACCAGACTTAAAGTTGGTGCATTAATGCAACAAATCACCGCTAATCCAAAAGACGTAAAGCCACGGTTACAATTAGCGGTTATTTACATTAGTGAAGCCCGTATTACAGGTGAGCATCCTTATTATTATCCGGCTATCCTTAAAATATTGGATGGCGTGATTGCAATGGAGCCCAATAATTTTGAGGCTCTCGTTTTAAAGTCTTCCGTAAAAATGAGTCAGCATAAATTTACTGAAGCTAAGCAACTCGCAGAAAAGGCAAAGGCACTGAATCCCGATAATGCATACGTTTATGGTATTTTGGTAGATGCCAATGTAGAGTTGGGAGATTACGAAGCGGCCGTCGGACATTCAGATAAAATGCAGGCCCTGAAACCATCTCTCGAATCTTATGCCAGGGCATCGTACCTCCGTGAAATATTTGGTGACTACAAAGGTGCCATACAAGCCATGCAATTGGCGGTAGATGCAGGACTACCAGGTTCTGAACCGTTTTGCTGGTCGGCAGTTACGCTTTCCGAATTGTACATCAAAACTGGCAACCTCCCGATGGCAGAAGCCACATGCAGGAAAGTGCTGGCGCTAAGGCCTAGCTATTCATTCGCACTGGCACAGTTGGCCGAGGTAGCTTTCAAAAAGAAGCAATATGATGTAGCCCTGAATTTGCTGGATTCGGCCACTGCCATTCTGCCTGAGTTTTCTTTTCATGAATTGATGGCGGATGTATATGCTGCACAAGGCAATACACAAAAGGCACAGGAAAAATATGCTGAAGTAAGCCGTATGCTTGATGAAGATGAGCAAAGCGGACACACAGTGGCTTTGGAAAAGGCAAAATTATTTGTAAAAATGAATGCCTGGGATTCGGCAGCGAAATATGTACAGGAAGAGCATGCAGCCCGACCCAATAATATTGTAGTAAATAGAGAAATGGCTCTAATTCAACATGAGCAGAAAAATATTGAAGCTGCTAAAAAGCACCTTGCCATTGCTCAAAGAACAGGGAGCAAAGATCCTGAATTACTGGCACTTGCTGCTGCTATTCAAAAGTCATAGCTCCTGATGAAATGAGTATCCTTTAAACCGATTAGAAGTTTAGCGGAAGCACTTCCTTATAAATACTAAAGCCCCGATCAGATGGTCGGGGCATTGGTATTTTAAAACAGGTAGGTAGGTTGGAGCAAATTGAAAATATTCCCAGAGCCCAATTCCGACGAAAGAACACAATTTGGTACTATTTTCCTTTTGTAATATCTATTGTAATTTAGTGCTGAAAGTGTGTCTCTACAATTCAGGATTTCCAGGGTAGTTGAATTAATGTATAAGGTGGCTGCATTAATCGGGAATATCTCATTTTAACCCACATTGCATTTATCCGTCTACAAATCCATAGTGGGCTTGATTTTCATTTATTTTGAGTTTCGGCGGGGGGACTACAAGTTTTTTACGGGTAAATGGTTTGTGCTTGACTTTTAATGTCTCGTAAATTTTGGCTACATCTTAATTGGCTCGCTGCATTGGCGAATATTGATGGGTTGGTCAAATTCATTGGTGAGATTTGTAGTTATCAGCTTTTTGTAAAAAGGATTTTTTTTTACCCTTACCCCTCCACCGTATATTCCGAAATATCAAACTGTAATTTGTTTCCATCATTCGGATCGCCTCCTATAGTTAGGGTGGTTTTGCCATTTTTACTTTCTATTACAATGATGGTATCTTCGGGTGCTTCACCATCCTTGCTAGCATTAACTTTCATTTCGGTTTTACCGTTTTTTAAATATGCTGTCCAATCGCAAAGGGTTACTTTGCCGATGTTGCCGGATATGACAACGGCGGTCCCCTGAATCAAAAGGTTAAACTCAACTTTATTGTTTTCAAATTTTAAGGTTGCTTCAATTGGTATTTCCTTTCCATCGTTTTCTCCACCAAGCTGTCGTGCCAGTTCTGATTTAAAGGTTATATTTTTATCGCATTGGGCTTGCATTGTGTAATAAAACACGACGAGGCAAAGCAGGAGAAAGGTTTTTTTCATTGGTTAAGTTTTTATTGTTCTGCCTACTCTGTGCGTTTTTCGGCTACCCCGTTTTTTATGTTTTTATAAAAATAGGATTTGTTTCTATTGTAAATGGTTTTTTTTAAACCGACTGATCGGATCTTTCATAGGATTGTTATATCGGGGGGCTTTTCCAAATTGGCGGGTTGAGGAAAATAGAGTTGAAGTTATTTTAACAATCCTCAATGTAATTCTTGTAATTTTTGTCACAGTCGGGCGGTTTTCTTTATCCGACCTTTAATTTCTAAACAAGTGATCATGAAACTT
>Ga0105048_10005971_pt1 | contig 19643 bp, 11 predicted proteins | sample MAT05_FD_78382 | JGI IMG/M metagenome (GOLD analysis project Ga0105048, IMG submission 78382) | Freshwater microbial communities from Lake Fryxell liftoff mats and glacier meltwater in Antarctica - MAT-05 | ecosystem: Environmental > Aquatic > Freshwater > Ice > Liftoff microbial mat | place... | reverse complement strand
CAACTTTGTTTACAGTAGCGTTATCAATTGGTGTTAGCGTACCGTTGTTGACATTGTCTTTTCCAATAAGCTCTACTTTAACGCCTAAACTATCTAATTTGGTTTTTGCAGCAACTGCCTCTTCTAAAGTTACATAATCACCCAACACATAATAAACTGTATCGCCACGCACAATAGTTTTGTAATTGGTATAGCCTAAATATTTGTACAAATCATTTGCAGGAACATCTTTTTGATCTTTTCCAACAATGATTACATAAGATTTACCCACAGGAACTTTGTAAGCATTTGAACCAACTACTTTATCCGATTTGTAAAATTGAACTGTCGTTCTTTCTTCCGCAAAATCATGGCTGTATCCGGTAGAATCATTAAATAATTCCCAATGACGATCAAATTGCTCTTTGGTAATTGTCACACCATATTCATCAACATAATTTCCAAATAAAGTATTCAATTCATCATCATTAAAATTTGGCACTCCATCTTTGTCATCATCTAGCGGACAACCTTTAGCATCTACTTTTGCTTCTAAAGGTGTTCCAGCACAATCATCAATTGCATCAATAATGCCGTCGTGATCCCAATCATTCTGATCCCAATCTACAAACAAAGGAATATCGCTATCATCCATAAACTCTGCATCATCGTTTTTTCCAAATTGAAGATCGTAACTTAAAGAAACATAAGAATACAAAAGTCGGTCTTTACTTTTATCGCCTTTATAAATAGTTAATCCTGCTGGCGAAATTCCATCTATTAAATCAGTCAATGTAAAATGATAAGTCATAGCAAGTCTAAAATCCCATCTCGGCGATAAATGAAATTCAAATCCAAGACTTAATGGAAAAGCAAAACTTTGTTCACGGTATTTTCCCAACGTGTCATTGTCTTGCTCACGCACATCTGTTTCATAAAAATAATCGCGTTGAAGGGGAACAGCACTTGTTGCTGCAAGCGGATTTGTTTGATCCATATTCATAATTGAACCATCGTTCCAATAATAATACATATTGCCACTTGCATCTAATAAATCTGTTTTAGATAAAAATTCAAAAGATGAAAATCCAGCTCCGATAAAAGGATGGAATTTATTTCGTTTGCTTTGAAACAGCGGATAAAAATTATAATAAAAATAAATGGTTGCCATTCTTACACGCGATTCAAAATTGAAATTTCGTGCTAAGGTTCTTTCATTAGAAGCAAATCTTCCGTACGATGCTGAGAACTCAAGATTAAAAGCGCGAGAAATTGGAGCATTGACATACGCCAATCCACCATATCGGTTTACTAAAGGTGAAAATCGTTTTTGGTAATTTTGAATTTCGCCGAAATAAGTGAATGTTCCTGTGCCCAAACCAATTCGTGGGCGCAGTACATTTTGGAGCGTATCGAAAGCGGCATACGATTGCGAAACGCACAATAGCAAACAAAAAACAAAAAAAAGCTTAAAAATTCGATTCACTTATGGTCTTGATAATTTAGTTAAAAATAACTGAAAAATGGTTTTAGATTAATAATCCAAGACTTATGTTTTCAACATGAAGTTAATGAAAAGATTAACACTTTCAAAAAGAAAATTAAGGCAACTTAACATTTGTCATGTCCACTTCAAAAAGATCACGTCCACCAATGCCTTTGTTTGCGGTAGATGAAAAGGTAGAATAAAATGCTTTATTGAGTTTTGGATAATAAACAAAATGTGTTTCATCGGATACAGTGTTTAACGGATAACCTAAATTCATTGGTTCAGCCCAACCGCCTTCAGTTTTTGTAGTTACATAAACATCATATCCTCCCATTCCTTTATGCCCGGTTGAACTAAAGAAAAGATATTTTCCATCGGGTGTAATGAAAACGGTTGTTTCTTGACCAATTGTATTTATTATTTTTCCCATGTTGGTTGGTTTGCTCCATTCTTGGCCATCTTTGGTCGATGTCCAAATATCAGCAGCGCCTTCTCCTCCAATACGCTCACTGACGAAATAAACTGTTTTTCCATCTTCAGTAAAAGTAGCAGCTGCTTCAAAAAATGTTGTGCAAATTGGTTTATCAAGTGGTCTTGGCGTATTCCAACCTCCTTTGTTATTGATTTTGGATATAAAAATATCGGAATGTTTAGTCTTTGGTTTTGGTGATTTTAAACCCATGGTGTTAATTGTTAAGTAGAGAGTTTTTCCGTCTGATGAAATATAATTGATGGCATCCATTCCATAAGAATTAAGACGTTTAATCGTTTCGTCCGAATTACTGCTTTCGCCCCACGACTGGGATGTTTCATCCCAAAAACAAATGTAAATATCTTCAAAGTAACGGTTGTCACCACTGCTTATTCCACCACCCAAATTATCTGCACGACGAGAAACAAAATAAAATGCTTTTCCATCAGGTGATAATAGTGGAGCATAATCATCAAAAGCAGAATTAATATTCATACTCATTGCAGTAATTCTAACGTTTATCGGAGTTTTAATCATTTCTTTGGCGCGCTCACATTCCTCAATGTGAAATTTAATTCGCAAATCTTTTGCTCTACTTTCGGTGGCCAATTCAAGGGCTTTATTATAATTTTCTATTGCTTTGTCAAGTTCTCCAAGTCGGTGATAACATTTACCAAGTAGGTAACCAGATTCTACGTAAACGTCAATTTTAAGTGCAATGGCTTGTTCAGCATAATCTCTTGCTTTTTCATAATTTCCAAGTGCTAAATGACATTCAGCTAACCAATAAGTTGCAACAGCATTCCGAGCATCTTTATCTAGCGCTTCGCGAAATTTAACTAAGGCAATTTGGTATTGTCCTTCAGCATAAAGTCGTCGACCTTCTGTAATTAAATATTGTGCAGTTCCTTTTTCAATAACTGAACTCGTTGAGTCTGGCGGAAAAGAAGCCAATGCAGAAAACGAACTGAAAAAGGCAATGAGTAAAATAAATGTACTTTTCATAGTTATAATTGATTGTTTCAAATATAATGATTTTGAGGTGGTATTTAGTGTTGCGTGAATTGATTTTAATTTACACTAAAATTCATTTACAACATTATTCCTCCTTTTTAGATTCAACTATCGGCTTATCAGCATGTTTGTTTTTTTTAAGATTGACAATGTCATGCATGCTTAAAGTGGCTGAAGTGATTGCTATTATTGGAGCTACTGCTGCCAAAATAAAAGTTAACACTAAAATGGTTCCCCAAAAAAGTTGAGTTGGTGTATCAGTTGAAAGTGTATCAAATTGTCGATAAACTATATGAAATGAAAGAAAAAAGATCGAGTAGATACTACCAATTGCAAAAGCTAGACCTCTATGTTTTGAAACAAAATAAATACTTTGTTGAATATTGAGTCGACGACGTTCATTGATATAATCGATAAAACTAAAGCCATAAAAATAAAAACCAAAAATCATCGGAATAGAGAAAATAAGAATTGATTTAATCGAATCATTAAAAAATGATGCGATCCCTAATACTAAGACGATGAAAAAATATTCCCAAATAATATTGCGCAATGCAATTTTAGCACCTCTGCGCACATCATGCCAAAGTTGAGGCAAGTTAAAAGGATATTTATTTCCGGTAATTATTTCTTCAATTTTCTCTGAAAGAATACTCAATACTGGTGATAAAATAACAACAACAATATAAAGCGCAAACTTAGTAAAAACAACATTGAGCGAGAAAAAGAAAACCATTTTGGCAGTATACCACGTTAGCCCGTTCAACGTTGTTATTGAACTACCATTTTGCAAAAGCTCGCCAGCAATATTGGTTTCAATGACTTTAAAATAACTTCCTAACCAATAGATACCAAGAAACAATATGACTGGAAAAACTACATACCAGTAAAGTTGATGTTGAATTAGAAATTTAACACCCTTCAAATAATTTTTATATCCTAAGAGCAAAAGCTCAAAAAAACCCATCTTCATTTTCGGTATAAAAATACAATTCTTCTGACATATTAACGTATTATTCTATTCTGCTTAAAGACAAAAGTATTTGTTAATTTTAACCGAAATTTTTTTTGAGTGGAATTATTGATGAAATATAGTCCTTTCCTGCACATCGTTATTATCGCGATTGCCTTTGGCTACGCTTTCTTTTTATATCGTAAAGATGCTTTGCTGGAAGATGTGAAAGCTTCACTGAAACGGCTCATGGCTATTTTACGATTTTTTGCAATGTGGATTATTTTGTTCCTTTTACTTGGGATTATTGTCGAAAATCTAATTGAACGTAAAGAAAAACCAATTGTTTTTGTCGCTCATGATAATTCTGAATCCATTGTGTTAACAAAAGATTCAACTTATTATCGAACAACTTATTTGGATGAATTAAAATCAACGGCTGAACAATTAAGAGAATCGTTTGAAGTAATTGAATATTCGTTTTCAGATTTTCTTGATGGTGGATTAAAAGCTCAGTACACCGGAAAAACAACCGATATCGCAAAAGTGTTTAATCAGATTTTTGATCAATACAGCAATCGAAATATTGGTGCTATTATTTTATCAACAGATGGAATTTATAACACAGGTTCAAATCCAATTTATTCAATTTCGCAACGCAGTTTTATTCCAATTTATACAGTTGGACTTGGTGATACAAACCTTGTGCGTGATGTAAAAGTGGATATTGTAAATCACAACGACATTGCTTTTTTAGGTAATGAGTTTCCGGTAGAAATTGCTTTTTCAGGAATTAAAACAATCGGAGAAAAAGTTCAAGTTGCGATTTATCAAAATGAAAAATTAGTTACAAAACAAGAGCATGTTTTTAAATCCGATTACGAACAAAATAAATTGTTATTCAATTTGAGAGCACAAGGAATAGGGTATCAAAAATATACTGCTCAAATTTCAACTGTCTCAAACGAATTTACTGTCAAAAATAATACACTAACTTTTTACATTGAAGTAATTGATGGTCGTCAAAAAATTCTGATTGCACATCAAGCCCCACATCCTGATGTAGCAGCTTTGCGCTATGTCATGGAAAATAATCAGGATTATGAAATTGAAGTGAAAGATTTTAAAGAGGTGACCTCGGTGAATGAATATGATTTAATAGTTGTACACAATTATAATCCTGAAAGTAAAATCATCGATGACGCCGTTGGCGCAGGAACTGTACCATTTCTTTTTATCAATGGTTTGGCAACAGATATGCGCAGTTTGCAGAAATTAAAAATTGGATTTACCGGCTCTGGTAATTCGAACGAAGAAGTTGGTTTTGCACACAATGTTGGTTTCAAAGATATTTTACTTTCTCCAAAAATTATACAAACCTTTAGCAGCGCTCCGCCTTTACACTCACCTTTTGGGAATTATGTTTACAGCGATGCGCTTGATATTTTAGCTTTTCAAAAAGTAGGGAATATTCAATTAGACAATCCTTTAATTTATTTTACGACAAAAGAAAATTCAAAAATCGGCGTCATAATGGGCGAAGGCATTTGGAGGTGGAGACTGCATGATCAACTGAGAAATTTAACGACTTCGAATTTTGAAGAATTAATTGGAAAACTTGTTACTTATCTTGCTGTAAAAGAAAATAAAGATCCTTTCAAAGTAAATATTGAAAACGAATATTCTGAAGGTGATGAGGTGATTGTGAAAGTTGAACTATACAATAAATCGTACGAACTAATTAACGAACCAGAAGTGAAATTTAATTTGATTGATGAAGCCGGAATTGTTTTTGAATCCGCACTTTTAAAAACAACAAATGCTTACGAAAAAAGTTTAGGAAGACTTCCGTTCGGACTTTATTCGTGGGAGGCAAAAACTACTTTTCAGGATAAAAATTATTCTAAAAAAGGAACCTTTTTGGTCAAAGAAGTAAAGCTGGAATGGCTTAATACAACTGCCGATCATCGCCTCCTAAGAAATATTTCACAAAACTCAAACGGAAAATTTTATTTCCCAAGCCAACTCTCACAACTCACAGAAGAAATTAAAAAAAGCAAAGATTTAGTAACAGTTGTTTATCCTGAAAAATCATACGACGATTTGATTGATTTTAAATGGCTCTTTTTTGCCATCATCCTTTTTATTTCTGCCGAATGGTTTTTTAGAAAATATCATGGGGCGTATTAATATTTTTTTGTTTTTGTAGTGGACGGGCTCGCCCTGTCCATTGTTTTATAAAATAATTGGATGGGCTCGCCCCGCCCATTGTTTTATACAACAATTGGGCGGATATTGATCATGTCGAAATGCCCCGTCCAATTTTTAAATTGTTAATTCATCAAATGAAAAAAATAAGTTGGACAAATTGGGCTTTTATTTTCATCCTTATCGTCCTTGCGTATTTAATTATTCCGCAAGCATCAACGTTTAAAGTAACCTGGGATTTATTTGGTAATTACATTTATCTACCCTTGTTATTTGATCGTCATGATTTGATTTTGCAAGATTTGTCCTATGTCGAGGCAATCAATAATATTCATCATGTTTCACCGGCTTTATATCAATTTGTTGAAACGCAAGAAGGTTTTTTTTACACAAAGTATACAATAGGTTGGGCCATTCTTCAATTACCTTTTTATTTAATAGCAGAAGCATGGGCAATACTTGGCGGATATTCAACCGATGGTTTTTCTTTTCCTTATCAATGCATGATGCATTTGGGTGCGTTTTTTTATGTGGTACTTGGTCTTTATTTTGTCAAGAAATTAGTATCCAATTTTTTTTCGGATAAATTTTCCGCCTTACTGTTATTGTTACTTGTGTTTGGTACCAATCTATTTGTCACGCAATATACCATGACAACGACTTCGCATCTATTAGCGTTTTGCTTTTTGTCTTTATTAATTCTTCGAATCATTCGTTACAATGAAAATCCAAGTTTTAAAAACGCAATAATTATTGGATCAGTTCTTGGAATTTTAACCTTGATAAGGCCACCAGATGGAATTTTTGGAATATTGATTTTGTTGTGGGGTGTTGCAAGTTGGAGAGATTTGAAAATGAAGTTACGTTATTTTTTTATCGAAAAAAAAAGTCACACGGTTGGAATGATTGTCATTTTTTTAATTGTATTGTCTCCTCAACTCTTCTATTGGTATCTTTCTACTGGAATTTGGCTATTGAACAGTTATGCAAACAATACGGGCGAGGGTTTTGATTTAACACATCCACACACGCTTCAATTTTTATTCAGTTTTAAAAAAGGTTGGTTCATTTATACACCATTAATGATTTTAGCAATTTTTGGAGGATGGAAAATGTGGAAAACAAATTCAAATGGAATAGCGTTAGTTTTAAGTTCACTGCTTTTTTTGTACTTAATTTCAAGTTGGACAACTTGGTGGTACGCGGCAAGTTTTGGGCAGCGAGCGGCTATTGATATGTATCCAATCACAATTGTTTTTGTCGGATATTTTATTCAACATGCTTGGCAATCATATTTAAAATATTTCCTTGGAACTTTTATTGTTTTGGCATTGTTTTTAAATCTTATTCAATTCTATCAATACAAACTTCAAATTGTAAGTGATTATAGAATGACAAAGGAATATTATTTTTCTACATTTTTTCAATTTACTCCGCCAACAATTGAACAAAATAAACTACTCGCAATAGATCGCGAAATTATGTGGAGGGAAGGATTTAATAATAAAGAAAATTACAAATCAATTTACTTTCAAAAGGAGATTTTTAGTCCAATAGACACTGTTTCTGTTGAGGATCCTTATGCCAAAGAAATAAATTTTGCAGTGTATGAATATGTTCAAAAATCTCATGTTTGGTTACAACTAACTTGGCAATATCAAGGTAATATTGATGATTTGCGAGGAACTGTTTTTTATGTGTCCACGGTTTATAACAATGAGGCTTATACGTGGGTTGGATATGAACTTGATCAAAAATTTGTGCGTCATGATACATTGAAAAATGAAATACAATTCGATTACCTTTCTCCTCATATTAGAGGTAATTCAGATGAATTTTGTATTGGTGCTTGTAAAATGTCTGGTGAACCAATTATTCTAAAGTCGCGCCGCATAGAAATTTTTGAACCCATTGTTGATTATGAATAAATATAATTTCTAAAATATCAAGTTTCAAAATTCCAAAAAGAAATTCCAAACGATATTAATTTGAACAATTGCGACTGAATGTTTTTGTTTTGATTTTTTTTATCGAACGTAGTAGCGAAGGTTGAGACATTTCAAATTTGATAGTTAATTTCGATATATGAATTTCAGCATACTATAGACTTAATTTCATTATATTAGCCTCTTAATAATCAACTTCTTTCATGCGTAAACTCTACACTCTCGTTATTTCAATCCTTTTAGGAACAACTGTATTTTCTCAAACAATTAGTTCCAATAATTTTGCTGCTGAATTTGAAGCTGCTTATTTGGCTTATCCCGAAATACCGCGCGGAATTTTAGAAGGAGTAGCTTTTGCACAAACAAGAATTACGCACATTACTGGAAATAATGAAGGCTGTATTGGGCTTCCACAAGTAAGTGGTGTAATGGGTTTGACAGAAAATGGTCAGGGATACTTTAGAAATAATTTGATAACAGTTTCAGAAAATTCGGGTTTCTCAATCAACGAAATAAAAATAAATCCTCAAATTAATATCATGGCTTACGCTATGGCTTATGCTGACTATTTGTCTATCTTAATAAATACGCATAACGAAAATGAAACGAATTTTTTTCATTACGAATTTGTTCTACGAATGTTGTCAGAAATTCCAATGGATAATAATCCTGTTAATCAATATGCTTTGAGCTGTTTCTCTTTTGAAGTTTTGCGTTTCATGAACAACCCGCAAAAACAAGTGGAGTTTAATTTACCGGATTATCAACTAGATTTTGAAGAAATTTATGGTGCAGAAAATTTTGAAATTCTATCTTCATCCAATGTAACTGTTGAAGCAAATAACGTAATTGATGAAAATGGAAATGAATTTATTTCTCAAACAAAATCACTCGAGTATGCTCCAGCGCTATGGGTTGCAACACCAACGTGTAATTATTCTTCACGAAGCGGAACGGCAATATCTGCGGTAACAATTCACACCATTCAAGGTACGTATGCCGGTGCTATTTCATGGGCGCAAAATTGTTCATCGAATGTCTCTTATCATTATGTGGCGCGTTCTTCCGATGGACAAATTACTCAAATGGTTTATGAGGCAGATAAAGGCTGGCACGTTGGTTCTGAAAATCCTTACACAATTGGTATTGAACACGAAGGTTATGTCAGCAACCCTGCTTGGTATACAGAGGCCATGTATGTTGGGTCTGCCGGTGTTGTAAAAGATATTTGTAATAGTGGTTACGGCATAAATCCTTTGCGAACTTTTCAAGGTCCAGCTACATCTGGTTCAAATGTTTTGGGTTCATGTACAAAAATAAAAGGTCATCAACATTTTCCAAGTCAAACGCATACCGATCCGGGAATAAATTGGAATTGGGAACACTATTATCAACTCATTAATAATCCTCCAACTGTTATAACATACACAGCAAGCACAGGTACAATTTATGACAGCGGTGGTGCACTTGCAAATTACTCAAACGACGAACGTAAATTATATCTGATTCAACCAGGTGGTGTTGTAAATATCACTATCAATTTTATCAGTTTTAATCTTGAAACAAATTGGGATTATCTTTATGTATATGATGGAACAACTACTTCAGCGCCTTTATTGGCAACGTATACAGGCACATCAATTCCGGGAAATGTTTCTTCAACTGGTCCAAGTATTTTGGTAGAATTTAGATCTGATTGTTCAACAACAGCATCAGGATATCAATTTAATTGGACGAGTAATGTGGGGCCTTCTCCAGGTGATGTGATTCCTCCTTCTACGACAGTTTCTTTTTTGAATGATTGGAAAACAACTGATTTTAATGCTGATTTTACGGATGCAGATAACATTGGTGGTACAGGTGTTTTACATCAATTTTATCAAGTAATAGATTTTGACGGAACAGAGTGGAGAGCCAATGCAAACAATGGTTTTTTCTCTGATAATTTTGATTTAGCAATTCATCCAGAATGGACTTCTGCAACGGGAAATTGGTCAATTATTTCTGGTTATCTTAATCAAAGTGATGAAGCAAATACAAACACAAATATTTATGCTTCATTGAATCAAAATACGGATGATAAATTTTTATATCATTGGGGTGGAATGATCAGCGGAACTGGAATAAATAAACGAGCAGGTTTTCATTTTATGTGTGATAATGCATCATTACCTAATCGAGGAAACTCTTATTTTATATGGTTCAGAGAGGACGATAACAAGGTTCAGATTTATAAAGTAGTTGCAGATGTTTTTACTTTAGAAGCAGATTTACCACTTTCAATTAACGCAAATCAATGGTATGATTTTAAAACAGCTTTTGATAAAAATTCTGGTTCAATTCAAGTGTGGGTAAATAATATTTTAGTAGCAAGTTGGACAGACACTGCTCCACATACAACAGGCAATGCCATTTCATTTCGCTCAGGTGATTGTGCTTATGATGTGAACGATTTAAAAATATACCACGAACGTGATTTACAAGAATTAATTACTGTTGGAATAACGGATGATGTAAGATTTCAAAATCCAAATTCGTTGACCCCTTCTGCAAAAATAAAATCCATTGTGATTGATAGTTCTTCAAATGTTTCGTCCATTTCGTCGCAATTAGCAAATGTAGATTGGACTTCGCCAGCAGATTTAATTTTCATAAATGATGGAGAAGGTGCCGACATTTCTGTTACATCATCCAACACTGAACTTTCTGCAAATTGGTCGCCCACTTTTGATACGCATTCTGACATTGCAAGTTATTGGTATGCCATCGGTTCTTCAAGCGGAGCAACTGATGTAGTGAATTGGACAGACAATTGGTTTGATACAATAGTTACGCATACTGGTTTGGGATTAACTTATGGAACAACATATTATTTTACTGTAAAAGCAGAAAATGGCGCAGGACTTTTTTCGAATCCAATTAATTCTGATGGACAACTTTTAAGCATCCCAGTTAATCCACCAGTTGCAAGTTTTAATGTGATGAACACGTTTGTTTGTGTCACTGATTCAGTTCAATTTTTAAATTCTAGTAATGATGCTACAACTTATTCTTGGTCTGTTCCTGGTGCAATACCTACTGCGTCTGCTGATGCAAATCCTTATTTCCAATTTCCAACTTCTGGAACGTATGAAGTAACATTAATCGCCGATGGCCCCGGTGGAACGGATTCAGAAATTCAGTTAATTACGATTGAAGCACATGGTGTCCCAGTTGCATCTTTCGCGCAAAGTTCAACGATCGTAAATGTTCTGAGTGCTTTTGTCACATTCACAAATAGTTCAACCAACTCAAATGGATATTTGTGGAATTTTGGCGACGGTGATGTGTCAACTGATTTTGAACCGTGGCATAATTATAACGCTGTTGGAATTTATTCGGTTTCTTTAATCGCCATCAACGGAACATGTCCTAATGATACAACTTGGTCAACTGTTGAGGTCACAGCCGATGCCGCGACAGATGATTTTAGTTTAACAGTTTTTTCAATTCATCCAAATCCATCTTCTGATTTTGTGACAATTAAATGGTCTGAAAATTATATTGGAAAACAAATCACGTTGAGTTTATTGGATGCCAGAGGAAGAGTAATCATGCACAGCGAAAATATTAATTCCAACGAAAACTTATTGATTCATTTCGCAGATAAAAACATCGAAAAAGGAATATATTTCATCAAAGTCCAAATTGGTGAAACAATCGTGATGCAAAAATTAATTGTCAATTAATTCTGTGGGGAAGGGCTCGCCACTTACCACAAGGACAATTATTATTCTGGAATTTAATGTATAGGAAGGGCGGTTATTGAGCTTGTCGAAATATGCCACTGCCCGCAAAGACAGTTATTATTCTGGAACGTAATGTAGGGGAAGGGCTTGCCCTTTCCCACAAAGACAATTATTATTCTGGAACGTAATGTAGGTGAAGGGCTTGCCCCTTCCCACGAGAGCCATGATTAAATCAACAACGTTTTATAAACCAACACAATTTTTTTTACAATTTTTAACGAACCACATGTAAAATTTGTTCTACCTTTGTCTCGAACATAGTGAACTCATAAGCACATGTTCTTTGGGTTTTATAGTTTTGCAAAAAAGAAAAGGAAACATCACATTGGGATGTTTCCTTTTCTTTTTTGACTATAATGCAAGTGTCATTTCGACAGAGAGAATCTCGACTTTTCGTCGGGATGAACGACGAGAAATCTTTTGCTCTTTACCAGAACCGCTGTTGAAACTTCCGGCAACAATAAAGAGAAATGAAATTTTAAACAAGTAACGTTTTTTTAAATCTTCTTCACCAAAAACTTATCACACGAAAAATGTCCTGTATCGCCAATTGCACCATTAATATATTCAAAGCCCGAACGCTCATATAATTTAATCGCTTCATGCATGTTGGCAAAGGTTTCAATGTAAACTAAATCATAGTTCGCTTCTTTTGCAAAGTCCAAACATTTTTTCATTAGCGATGCACCAATTCCTTTTCCTCTCGCTTTTTTTGATAGAAACATGCGTTGTAATTCGCACTGATTTTTGTCTTGATTTGGAATTCGAGCAATACCTGAACCGCCAAGCAGTTCGCCGTTTTCAACAGCAATATAATAAACTGAATCACTGGTTTGATAGCCACTGAACATTTTATATAAAAGCGGATCCGCGTAAATTGTTCCTGCTTTATTATTTCCTTGTTCTTCCAAACATGTTTTGATAACCTCTGCGAGTGCAGCGTTATCACTTTCTTTCATTAATCGGATCTCGTAATTCATTGTTGCGAAATTAATGAAAGTAGATTTTATTGAGATAAAAAGTCGGATTAAATAAGAATTATTTAAGTTTAAAGTTTGGTAGAAATAATTTCACATCAGGTTGACAAAAATTTGAAAGTGCTGCAAGTAGAGGGTGTAAGGAAAATGAGCAAAAAATTTGTTGAAAACTAGAGGGTGATTGTGAATTTATTTTAATTGCTTCTTCTTAATAACAGAAGTACTTTTGATAAGCAAAATCGCCCACCATATTGATATGGCAGGCGATTCACAATTTTGTCGGTTGAGAAAGGTTCATTTACCTTATGAAGAAGGTCTCATTTGCCTTTCTAAAACTCTTTGCTGCAATTATATTCAGCAAACCTTCAAAGTGCAGGCGCTCTTAATTCACAGTTAGGAGCGCTTTTTTTGTTTTACAAGCAAACAAAAATATCGTTGGGTGTAATTTATAACAGTTAATTCTAGAGCAAATGTAAGCCAAACATGAAAATGACATTTTCTAGATTGTGATAAAAACCACACAAATTATTAACAACAAAAGTTAAGGAAATTAGTCGTTAATTTTGTGACGAATCATCGAATGCTGATTTAACAAGCTTTGAGCATGTTTATGAAGCGGTGTAATTGAACAGTTGAGATTCGCGAGAATCCGCGAATTTTATCTCCTTAAATCTGCTGGGAAAAATTTCTACATACAAAATAAAACCGCGCAAGAATTATTTAAACCACATAATTCATCCTAATTTTGAAACCCTTTCCAATACGAACAAATAAATGCAACCAACAATTTCAGCATCTGAATCCAAATTCACTTCTTATCAAATTTCCGTCATTGTATTATTAGCATTAACTCAATTTAGTGTTGTATTAGATTTTATGGTCATGTCTCCACTAGGTGAAATGCTTATGAAATCAATGGATTTAAAACCTAAACAATTTGGAATTGTTGTAGCAGCTTATGCAATCAGTGCAGGTTTTTCAGGATTATTAACTGCCGGTTTCGCTGACAGATTTGATAGAAAAAAATTGCTTCAGTTTTTTTACATCGGATTTATTTTGGGAACACTTTGTTGTGCACTTGCAACCAATTATGAAATGTTAGTCGCTGCAAGAATTGTTACCGGAATTTTTGGCGGTGTAATTGGTGGAATATCGATGGCGATTGCAACGGATTTGTTTCCTATTCATCAACGTGGCAGAGTAATTGGTTTTATGCAAATGGGTTTTGGTGCAAGTCAAGTGCTTGGAATTCCAATCAGTTTATACCTTGCAAACGTTTGGGATTGGGAAGCGCCATTCTATCTGATTGTTGGTTTTGCGACTCTTGTTTGGACGTTGATTTTAATTATTATGAAACCCGTTACCAAACACCTAGAAGAAAAAAACGAACGAAACGCTTTCAAACATTTATGGACAACTCTCAAAAATAAAAATTATCGAGTTGGTTTTTTTGCAACCGCACTTCTGTCTTTAGGTGGTTTTATGATGATGCCTTGGGGAAGTGCTTATGCGGTAAACAATTTAAATGTGAGTGTAGAAGAATTGCCATGGCTTTTTATGGTGGCAGGTGTCAGTACACTTATCATTATGCCAATTGTGGGAAAATTAAGTGACAGGTTTGATAAGGCAAATTTATTCGCAATTGCTTCTATTTGGATGATTGCTGTGGTATTGATTTACACAAATCTTCCGCCAATACCTTTGTGGGGAATTATGATTTTTAATGTTTCAATGATGATTGGTATTATGAGTCGAATGGTTCCTTCAATGGCCTTGGTTTCTGGACTTCCACAAATGCACGACCGTGGAGCTTTTATGAGTATTAATTCATCACTTCAACAATTAGCCGGCGGAATTGCAGCAGGAATTGGTGGTTTAATAGTTGTTCAAAAAACAGAGCTAAGTCCGCTTGAAAATTTTAATATTGTTGGAATTGTTACTTCGGCCTTTTGTTTAATTGGTATTTGGGCAATTTATCGCGTTAGCAAATTTGTAAAAGCTAAGCCAGCAGAAATCTATCCAAAGCAAGAGCAACCGAGTTCTGAAATTTTGGATGAGATTATCTAATCTAATTGTGTCGTTTTTTTTCGCTTAACCAATATTTTGATGGATTTCTCGAAGTGTTGATGAGTGCGTGAATGTTGACTGTTTTATCCTTGTCCATGATGGTAAAATGAAATATAAAAGGAAAGATGCGTAATGGCAAACAACGAGAATCAGAATAGCGCATTTGAAAAAAGGGGTTCACATCAAGAATTTCATAAGCAAATTGAATTTCTTTATAAAAATCCTGCGCTGCTTTTGGACTCTTTTCGAAATAATAATCTAGCGCATTTTCAATATCATTATGAGCTCGATAGTCGACATTTATTTTAAATGCCATATTTCTTTTTCAATTTCAGATTCGATTCTGCAGTTGTTAAATAGTCAGTACTTTTTGCCGATTTTCTTCTATCTTCAACTAATTTTTTTACTTCTTCAGGTATTGAATAGATTGCCGTTTCGGCTGTTTTATACTTAAATTTTTTTACCAGTTCCATAAAAAAATCAAACTCGTTGTCGGGAATATGTAAAGTGACTTGTTTCATAGAGATGTCTTAATAAAAGTAAAAGAAATGTGTTTTCAAATATACAAAAATTCAGGCTTCATTTTCACACCTAGTTGAAGGACACGGGTCAACTTTTTAATACTTAACAGGGCGAAATCGTCCGCCAACTTTTTTTTTATTACTCCCCGCGGCTCCTGATCTTGTTGAAGGGGAGGGGAGCTGTTCGCACTACATTTTTTTATTGCTCCCAGCGGCCCCTAAGCTTGTTGAAGGGGAGGGGAGCTGTCCGATGAAAACGAAAATTGTATAAACAAATGTTAATGGACTGAGGGGGCAAACACGCCACTATTTAAACAATTAAAATGTTTATCCTGTATTTAGATGGACTGAGAGGGTCAAACCACTCAACCACCATTTCCCAACTTTCATCCCAAATAAATCGCTCAACTAAACAATCTTCTTATTTTTATAAAAAATCCCTTCTATGAAAATTATTTTCTTGGCTGCTTTATTTTTAATTGGCGCAACAAATTTATCTGCACAAAAAAAAGAAGATGCAAAAAGTGAATCAGCAATTAATTCAGGTTTAGTTTCTGGATTAAGTTTTAGAAACATTGGCCCAGCTGTAGCCTCAGGCAGAATTGGTGATATCGCAGTCAATCCAACTAATCCAAGTGAATATTATTTAGCCGTTGCATCTGGTGGAATATGGAAAACAGTAAATCACGGAAATACTTATTCGCCCATTTTTGATGGTGAAGGTTCATATTCGATAGGTTGTATAACCATCGACCCCAATAATACAAATACCGTTTGGGTTGGTACTGGTGAGAATAATAATCAGCGTTCTGTTGCATACGGTGATGGTATTTATCGTTCTGATGACGGTGGAGCATCATGGAAAAACATGGGGTTAAAAAGTTCGGAACATATTTCTAAAATAATTGTCGACCCAAGAAATTCGGATGTTGTTTATGTTGCAGCGTACGGCCCACTTTGGTCTGCGGGCGGTGAACGTGGAACTTATAAAACAATTGATGGAGGAAAAACATGGAAACAAATTCATTTTATTTCTGAAAATACTGGTACGTGTGATTTAATTATGGACCCAACAAATCCAGATGTTTTGTACGAGGCTGTTCATCAACGTCGTAGGCATGTTTACACTTATATAGGTGGTGGTGTTGAAAGCGGTGTATTTAAATCAACAGATGCCGGAGCAACTTGGACACAATTAAAAAGTGGATTGCCAACTTCAAATTTAGGGCGTGTTGGTTTAGCCGTTTCTCCAGCAAATTCAAATTACGTTTATGCAATTTGCGAAGCCGAAAATGGTCAACAAGGTTTTTTCCGCTCTACAAATAAAGGCGCAAGTTTTGAAAAAAGATCAGCATACGAAACAAGTGGAAATTATTATCAAGAAATTATTTGTGACCCCTTAGACGTAGATAAGGTATTCAGCATGGATACTTGGTTGCATCATACAGAAGATGGTGGAAAAACTTTTAAAATGACGGGCGAAAATGATAAACACGTAGACAATCATTGCATTTGGATTGACCCAACCGATACACGTCACTGGATTGTTGGTTGTGATGGTGGTGTTTATGAGACTTGGGATCATGCAACAAATTGGGAGTTCAAACAAAATTTACCCATTACCCAATTTTATAAAGTAGCGCTTGACAATGATTATCCTTATTATAATGTTTATGGCGGAACGCAAGATAACAACTCATTGGGTGGACCTTCGCGTACATTAAATAATGCAGGAATTTTTAATTCAAATTGGATAAATACAAATGGTGGAGATGGATTTGAATCTCAAGTTGATCCTACAAATCCAAACATCGTTTATGCACAAGCGCAGTATGGTTGGATTGTACGTTATGATAAATTAAGTGGAGAGTCAGTTGGCATACAACCTCAACCTGGCAAAGGTGAAGGAGCATACAGATGGAATTGGGATGCACCTTTATTAATTTCAAATCACAACAACAAACGAATTTATTTTGCGGCAAATAAATTATTTAGAAGTGATGATCAAGGAAATACTTGGAAAACTATTTCTCCTGATTTGACAAGACAATTGGATCGCAATGAAATGGAAGTGATGGGGGAAATTCAATCACCTGATGCGGTGATGAAAAATAAATCGACTTCTATTTTTGGAAATATCGTTGCATTTGATGAATCACCAAAGAATGAGAATTTATTGTATGTTGGAACAGATGATGGATTAATTCAAATCACAACAGATGGAGGAACAACTTGGAATAAAAAAGAGTCTTTTCCAGGTATTCCTACAATGACCTATGTCAATCAAATTTTAGCTTCTCGTCATGATGAAGGAACTGTTTTTGCAACGTTCAACAATCACAACCAAGGCGATTTTAAACCTTATATTTTAAAAAGTACAGACAAAGGAAATTCATGGGTTTCTATTTCAGGTGATTTGCCTACACGAGGCACTGTCTATTGCATTGCGCAAGACCACATTAACAAAGATTTACTTTTTGCAGGAACAGAATTTGGTTGTTTTTTCAGCATCAATGGTGGCGTAAATTGGATTCAATTAAAATCAGGTTTGCCAACTATCGCCATAAAAGACATGGCCATTCAAACAAGAGAAAATGATTTAGTATTGGCGTCTTTCGGTAGAGGTTTTTATGTACTGGATGATTATTCCCCACTGCGTTTATTAACGACTGAAAATTTGGATAAAAAAGCAATGATTTTTCCTGTTAGAACAACACTTGAATATATTGAACAAAGCCCGCTTGGTTTATCAGGAAGAGCCGCCCAAGGTACTGGTTTTTATTTAGCAGAAAATCCACCGTTTGGTGCAACATTTACTTATTATTTAAAAGACGTACCAAAGTCGTTAAAAACAATCCGTCAAGACAAAGAAAAAGAGGCAATAAAAGCAGGAACATCTATTGATTATCCATCGCATGAAGAATCAGTTGCTGAAGATAATTATGAAGAGGCTTTTTTACTTTTTGTCATTAAAGATGCGCAAGGAAATGAAGTCAATAAAATGAAAACAAATCCTTCAAAAGGTATTAACAGAGTGACATGGAATTTGCGTTATCCATCAACAACACCAGTACGATTAAGTAAACACAATCCTGGTCGTTACGAAAGTGCTGACGAAGGTCCGCTCGTTTTACCGGGAACTTATTCGGTAGAAATTCACATGAGTACAAACGGAATCATTGAAAAAATTTCTGATGCTGTTTCGTTTGAAGTTAAAGCGTTGGAAAATTCTTCTCTTGCTCGTCAATCAGAAGATGTGTTAGCATTCAAAAAAGAACTTTCTGAACTGCGCAGACAATTTAGAGGAACAGCGAGTCAGTTTGGAGAGTTGCAAAATCAATTATCATATTTAAAAACTGCTATTCAAACTTATCCAAATGTTGATTTATCTTTAATGAACGAAGTAAATTCCATCGAAGATTTAATTGAAAAAACAACTATTTTAATGTGGGGCGATTATCATAAAGCAAGCAGAGACATTGAAACAGGGCCAAGCATAGGAGATAGAATTGAAACAATAGTTGGTCAAACTTGGTACTCAACAAGCAACATCACAACAACTCAAAAAGATCAATTTAATTTGGCGAAAGAAGAATACATAACATTGAGAAAAATGGTCATTGAAATTCAAGTAAGGATAAAAGCGCTTGAAGAAAAATTAAATGTTGCGGGAGTACCTTACACTCCAAGTCGTGAAAATTGGAAAGAGGAATAAAAATCTAAACAAAAACCTATACAATCAAAAGCAACTACTCCCGATGATTACATAAATGAATTGCCAGAAGATCGAAAAAAAGCAATGACTGAATTACGAAAAGTCATTCAAAAAAATATACCTAAAGGTTTTAAAGAAACCATGGGCTATGGTAATTTAGGTTGGGTTGTGCCTCATTCTTTTTATCACAAAATTCCAAAGACCGAACAACGAACAATTCTAAAAAATGGATGTGAAGACTGGAGGGGCGAGCTTGAATAGGTTGATGATGTTTGCGTGATGGGGTTACGAATTTAATTTTCGCTCCTAATATTTCCTGAATTAATTAAATAGTCTATATTTGCACCCTTAAATAAAATGGCGCGGTAGCTCAGTTGGTTAGAGCGCAGGATTCATAACCCTGAGGTCAAGAGTTCAACTCTCTTTCGCGCTACACTCTTTAAACGGAACTTTTGGGTTCCGTTTTTTTTATTTTTAACGATGATGAGATAATACCAATGTGATTTATAAATTAT
>Ga0105048_10005970_pt1 | contig 19645 bp, 9 predicted proteins | sample MAT05_FD_78382 | JGI IMG/M metagenome (GOLD analysis project Ga0105048, IMG submission 78382) | Freshwater microbial communities from Lake Fryxell liftoff mats and glacier meltwater in Antarctica - MAT-05 | ecosystem: Environmental > Aquatic > Freshwater > Ice > Liftoff microbial mat | place... | reverse complement strand
CTTAAGAGTTCTCGAAGTAATTTTAAACGAGGCATCATCATACAAAGCCATTTGTCGTGCCTTGTTAAATCTTCTTTGTCAACAACTTTTCCTAACCAGTCTTTTATCATTGGGCTGTTTACATTATCGTTGTATGCCCAATTTTCATTTCCTGTATTATAAGGTGGGTCAATGTGAATGCACTTTACTTTTCCGCTGTAAGTGGGCAACAATGCCTTTAATGCTTTCAAATTATCGTCTTCTATAATCAGGTTATCATGTAAAGAAATGGAACCTGTCCCGCCAAATGCGGGATCAGTTAAACTTAATTCCTTCTTTGGCACTAACTGGTGATACTTCACTGCTAAGTGGTGGTTTTGTACAAATGTTTTTCCTTTAAATTGGAGTGTTGGCATCATTTAAAATTCTTTTTTAAGTATTGTTTGTACCACTTCTTTTAGTTGTTGTAAATCGTTTTCAATTATCTGCCACACAGCCGGGAGCTTTATATTAAAATATTCGTGGGCAATCATATTCCTGAATGATTTTACTTTATACCAAGGATAATCATACTTATCTAATTTTTTATTTTCCACATGTATTATTGCTTCGCCAATAATTATAAACTGCATCATCACAGCATCATGCAGCATATCTTTTTCGCAAAAAGTTTCCAGACTTTCGTCTTTTGTAAATTTTTCAATATCTGCAATTGCCTGTTCAATATGCTGCAGCCGTTGCTGGCTTTCAACATGGCTATCTTTCATAAATAAGTTTTAAATCTGGTTTTACATGTTCTAAAATGTACGGCTTAAAAGAGTCAATAAAACCAACATCTACTTTCCTGTGTATGCTGTTTTCTAATTGATGTTGTACTTCTGCCAGATCAAAATAAGTGAATGTAGCGTTAGTTTGCAAAGCAATATCCACATCACTTTTGGGGCCATCATCTTCACGGGAAAATGAACCATATATCCATGCCTTTTCTATATGGGGGAATTTTTTTATACCGTTTTTCAGTTGCCTGAGTATATCTTTTCTGTCAATCTTTTTAAAAGCAATAAATGCTACTCTTTCTTCTGCCACTTGCAAAGCCTTCAAGGCCATGTCTTCATCCTCCACTTCATAAACCAATTTGTCAGAGAGCCAGGCTACCAGTAAATCATTTTCTTTTACTTCAAAATATTCCGCAAGCTGCACAACTTGTTCCCTTTTCGGCTTGCGTTGTCCTCTTTCAATTTTGCTAAGTATGGCTTGGTCAATGTCAAGGAAAGCAGCAACTGTCCGCAAGGGCAGTTCCTTTTCCTCTCTAAGTTTTCGTATTGTGTCGCCTAAGCTGTCCATTTTGAAGTATTATATTTTGACATATTTTGTCAAAAGTATATACTGTCTTCCTTTTGAGCAAAGAATTATTACTCAAGTTTTCAACAAGTTTTGGATAGATATTTCTCAGCTTGGGTAGCTGGGTTGTTCGATGATAATTTTTGCTTTTTGCTGGGTCGGCTATATTTCAGGGTTTTGAGAGGCTTGCAATGTGCTAAAAATAGCGTGGGCCATCGGTAATGTCATGCGAACTTGTTTTTGAGTAGGATGCTCGTTAAGATAACGTACAACTTCATTTGAATCGCAACTAAGCACACCCATCAATACTATAACTAGTGCTATGTTTATCATAAAGTGGCGATAGCGTGAGGGATTGTAGAGAACTTGTCTGTTGACAAATAGAAAGCCCGCACCCGATGCCCTGATCGGGTGCGGTTTGGAACGAAAAGCCCGACCTTCGTCTCGTTCTTCAAAACGAGACGAAGGTCACGCCATGATACATTGAACTTAACACTAGTAATATCTCTTTCATAACACGAACTTTGAAGGAATGTTCGCTAACGGTCAATGAGCAGACGCATACAAGGATTAAAAGCTATGAAGTTTTATGCACAATCCAACGCTGTTTAAAGCAAAAATGCCTGAACAGGACAAAGCCATACACACAATAAGGGATAGTATTCTTGTGGCTACAGATTAAAATACCAACTGCCATCCTATCCTGATCTCATCACTTTGACGAAGTAGTGTCAGATTCTTTTTGTCGAGTCGATCCATATATTGAATCTTGAGCATAGATTTCGACCCGGACATGAAATAGTTATAACCAAATGAAAGAGTTTGCTCTTTATTATTCTGAATCAAATCGTTTGGAATCAAATTGTCGTAGCGAACATATATACCCGACTTGTATTTTCTTTGATAATAATTAAGTTGGGCGAGCAAACCACCTGCATTGAAATGGCTGGTATTCTTCCCTTGTAGCCTGATCGTGTCATTCCCTTTAGGTGTTATGATGAGCTGATGAATTTCAAACTGGGCCGATACTCCCATAAAGGCAAAAGCCGCATCTGCACCTATTGTTTTCTTGGTGCCGTTTACTATTTTAAGATCATAATCTGCCAGACCAGGAAGAGACTTTGTTCGTTCTGCATACCGCCCGTTTATTCCGATATTGAATAGAGGAGATTGTGTCTTATGAACATCATAGATATCATTGTAATTGAGTTTGGAGGTAGATAATTCTAGACGGCCAATAAATTCAGGTTTGCCATTCGCGTCATTATCACCGCCGGAGGTTGAGGTAAGAATATACTCGCCCATACCAGAATAAACACCAGCAAAAAGATTGATTCGTTCTCCTAAAAAGGACTTCTTAATCGTTAATCCGACATCTCGTCTTGAAAAGATACCGCCTCGAGTAATCTCCGCCCGTTGCCAGTAAGGTTGCGTTTCGAGAGATGCATTTGAATTGGCCGAATATGGAAGTTTATGGTACCCAAGAGTGATCCGTAAACCAGTCATGGCCTTATAAGCGATCCATCCATCAGCAATCGCAGGGAATTCTCCCGATGCAGAGGAAAAGCCAAGTTGTGCCAGATCAGCTTGTACTCTGTAACTCCATCTCGTGCCTTTGGTACCCTGGATATTTAACCGCGCATTATTTAAGTTGAATACATTTTTCTTTCGATTTAATGGGTTGGATATATTGTTACCAACATGATTGTCCGGGTTCGAGCTATCCAGAAAACGGTATTTGTAAATGGCAGTAATAACGCCCGAAATTTCAAGGGAGTTGACGCCATTGGTAAAAGAAGTTTGTCCGAATACATGGCAACTGCACAAAGTGAGACATGCCATCGCAGTATAATTAATTAGTTTCATAAATGAGTGGAGAATGATGATACATTAAACCTGTATATTTTTTGATCTTTATCGCTTAGTATGATCACATTACCCATATCATCGAAACACATTCCTTCAGGGTTCGTGACCGGTATTTTCCATTTCGATATAGTGGTATAATCAGAAGGATCAAGCTTCGTAATCTCCTGGTCTTCATCACTCAAAATGTATAAGAAATTTTCATGATAGCAAATCGACGAAATGTCGGAAATATGGTTGATCCTGAACTCGCCGAGTTTCCTGAAATCTGTACTGAGTTCGACAACAGAAACCGGATTTTTTTCAATGGCAAGGACATAACAATTTTTTTTTGTGTTGAATGTGATGCCTTCGTAGGCCTCATTGGAAGCACCATTATAACTCACTTCAAACTGCTTAATAAAGTCGAATGTAGCAGCATCATACACCAATATTCTTCGTGTTCGCTCATCTGTCACATATATAAATTCATTGTCTGCAAAGACACCTTCAAAGTCCGTTCCGGTATGTAATGCTTTTCTCGTTATTCGGCCCAATGTATCTGTTTCATAAAGGAATCCCTGATCGCTCACAATATAAAAGCCTGTGTGCTGAGTATTGTAAACAATATCGGAAGGCTCCGGTACATTGCTTCGGAATTTTTTAAGTGTTGTCAGTTTCTGTGTATGACATGAGGACATACAGCCAACTACCATTAGGATAAGATATAAACGTTTCGACATTTTTTTTTGTTTAGTTAGATGTTTCCGGAGAAACACGGGTAAGCTGAATAATAGGCCCTTGTCCGTCCGGTAAACGGCCATAACTGATGCCGGATAATGCTCCTCCCGGAAATGAATAGCTAATTGTATCGACAGCAATAACTGCAGAGAAGGAATCTTGTTTATAGAAAATTCCGATCGAGCCTTCTGTACTATTTAAGCTGAATGTCGCATTGATTCTTGAAGGACTTGGGAGGGTGCCAGACTTCAAACACATGATGGCCAGAAAACCTTTGGAAGGGACTGTCCACTGATCGCCATTCGGGTTCTCAGGAATGCTAAATTTGTTATACATATCCACCGAATCAGTAATATACCATTGGTCCTTTGTAAGAACAATACTTGTATTAGTAGGATTATAAAGCTCAAACCATTTAGCATCGGAGCCGCCAAAAAATTGCTGTGCATTTATATTGATTCCCTTGCAAATAAATTCATTGATACGCAACGATCCAAAGGCAATCTTCCCATCTTCGGGCAATTCGACTTCTGAATTATTTTTCAATGCAGGGGTTCTATATTTCGTGCAGGAAAAAAGAAAGATGGAGAGTAGGAGGAGCGTTACGTTGTATTTCATGCTAAAAATTCGGGCAAAAGTAGTGGCCGTGTATTATACGAATATTACCATACCCTTATGTAATAATTACGAAAGAGTATGATGGTTATGTATTTCTGAACAGCGTTATCAAACCATTATTTAATTCCTATCCAAAGATTAAGTTACCATTACCAATCTGAATTAAGCCTTATCAGCCCATCTGATGAATTTACTTTCGCATCCGAAAAACCCAGAACAGCACTCTTCACAAATTCTAATTATTCTATTCATATGAAGTCATTTACTATTAACTCTTATGCGTTCTTTTTTGCTATGCTGTTCATACACATGAATGCCAATTCTCAGACAGCCTTTATACCGGGTAACCTTGTGGTGCTGAGTGTTAATGCGGCTACCTCTGTGTCATTAATGGAGTATACAATTAGTGGTGCTTTAGTGCAAACTATTGCAGTGCCATCAACGGGTACAACGGCCATAACAATCAGCGGAACTGCAACATCTGAGGGGGCATTATCAAGATCCGGAAATGGTGCGTATCTTGGCTTTGTCGGTTATCGGACAGGTGCCAATGCAAGTGGAACAGACAGGGTCATTGCACGGGTGGATGCCAATGGGGTAGTCAATACAAGCAGTGCTATACCAAATGCAGAAGGGTTTACGGGAAATAATATAAGAGGTTGTGTGTTTTCTGATAATGGCAGTCGCTACTGGGCATCAGGTACAGGAACCGGAGGAGGTGTACGAACAAATTTATTTGGTGCACTATCAGGAAGTGTTCAGGTAAGCACTACTATTGCCAATGCAAGAACACTTCATATATTTAATGCACAGCTTTATTGTGCTGCAGCTTCTGGTGCAGTGCAAAGTGTTGCTAAGGTCGGTACAGGATTGCCAGTAACAAGCGGAAATGCCATCACCGCGTTGCCGGGTCTTCCTGTTGTTTCAGGGGCCAGTTCGTATGGGTTTTCAATGAGCCCCGGAGCTATTTCAAACGGATCTGTTTTATATGTAGCAGATGACCGGGCGAGTGCGTTAGGCGGTATTCAAAAATGGATATACAATGCAGGAACATGGAACTTGTCCTATACGCTCGGAACAGGAGTTCCGAATGTTGGTGCAAGGAGTGTGACGGTAGATTATGCGAATTTTAATGTCATAACCGGAAACGGTAGCGTTCTTTATGCGAGCAGCGCAGAGGCTTCTTCAAACAGAATTATTAAAATTATAGACAACGGTTCAGGTTCCGCAGCAACAACCTTAGCCACGGCGGCTGTTGCTACTATTTTTAGAGGAATTACATTTAGTCCGGTTTCAAATCTACCGCCTGTTGTCAGTAGCAATTCTTCTGTAGCTACCGTTGGTATTCCTTATTCTTATTCCATAACGGCAACCAACAGCCCTGTATCGTATGCAGTAAGTTCACTGCCCGCCGGTTTGTCTTTGAATTCCTCAACCGGTGTAATAAGTGGTACCCCCCTAACAGCAGGAACCTATACTATAACCTTAAGTGCGACGAATGCAAATGGTACCGGAACATCAAGCCTGATCTTGAAAATTTGTGATATCCAAACTTCAGTGACGCAGACGAATGTGTTATGTAATGGTAATAATACTGGCTCCGCTGCAATAACAGCTACGGGTGGACTTTTCCCCTATAGTTATTCCTGGTTGCCTTACGGTGGCTCAAGCAGTTTAGGGACTGCGCTTTCTGCAGGTACGTTTACAGTCAATGTAAGTGATGGCAATGGATGCACTACAAGTCAGCTAGTTTCCATCACCCAGCCCATCGCATTCACCTCATTCGGTACACACAATAATGTATCCTGTGCAACCTATTGCGATGGAGCAATTTCGATGATAGCCACAGGTGGTGTATCCCCTTACTCGTATGCATGGAGCGCGCCCGGTTATTTCAGTCCGATTGTTACTAATTTATGTGCAGGCTCATATACAGTTACAGCAACAGATTTGAATGGTTGTACCACAAATTTTTCTGCAGTCATTTCTCAACCGGCTCCACTCAGTATTGGCACAACCCAAACACCGATCTTGTGCAACGGTGATGCAAGTACTGTAAATCTTTCGGGTATTGGGGGCACCGGACCTTTTTCATTCAGCGTGTATCCCTTGGGGCTTCAAACCTTATCCACCTATAATTTAACAGCCGGAACATATTCGTTATTTGTTCTGGATGCCAACGCCTGTTTTGCACAGGGGGCCATCACCATAACAGAACCGCCTCTGATTGTTCCTACAGTCGCGGCCTCGACAGTCTTGTGTACAAGTGGAAATTCTACGGTCAATGTCTCTGCCACAGGTGGTACAGGATCGTTTCAATACAAACTGGATACCGGATTATTTCAAATCTCCCCAGTATTTACGGTTGCTCCGGGAACCTATCAGATCACCGTCAAAGACGCATCGCAATGTACTGTTACTACGTATTTGATGGTGGACGATCCATTGCCGATAGTGGCCAATGCTACCGCTACAACTATAACTTGTAGTATGAACCTCAGTACGATTGATGTACTAGCGGTCGGTGGTACAGGACTGCTTACCTATCAACTGAATAGCAGTCCTGTTTCTACGTTTCCTACGTTTAATGTGACGACAGCGGGGATGTATACAATTACAGTTCAGGATGCGAATGGATGTACTGTTCAGACTACCGTTCAGGTACTCTCTACCTCAAACCTCAATATCTCTGAAGCACATACCAATCCTTCATGTTATGGTGGAACAGGCACAGTAACGATTGGTGCGAGTGGCGGAACACCCCCATATATTGGTACCGGCTTATTTACACAGTTTGCAGGCACTATGGTTTACACGGTCAGTGATATTACTGGTTGTATAGCTACAATAAGTTCAACGGTAGTGGAGCCAATTGCACCTTCCTTTTTAGTAGGGTTTATACCTGCTGCTCCATGTTACGGTTCTACTGTCACACCCATTGCCACAGGGGTTTCGTCGTATATATGGAGCGGGGGTCTCTCCAATAATACCACCTTTGTAGCAACCAGTAGTAATACCTATACTGTAACTGGTCAGGATGCGAATGGATGTACTGCTTCAACGACAATACAATTAAATGTAGCGTCACAAAGCAATCAACTTTCGTTGGCTTCAAGCGGCAATGTTTCTACTTTAAATATGAATGCAATTAGCGGAGATATGAATACTCAGTTGGATGGCGCACAAATTTTTTATACGGATACGAATTGTGATCTGATCGCATTGATGACTGATCTTCCAGGTGGTGGTCAGGCAGGTGCTACTGCGGCAACGCTTCATCTTGATTCATTGATTCAAAATTATAATACGCAACCATACTTGAGAAGATGGTATGATATTCAGCCTACAAGTATGGCTCCTTCTCAAATCACCTTTTTTCTGACCCAAGATGATTTTGATGATTATAATTCCGCAAACGGATCTTACCCTGATTTGCCCATTAATGGGAACAATGCAGATCCTAATATTGCTAATATCCGGATCACCAGAATCACAGGTGGTGCGATTGGAACCGGCGTCGGAACTGTCATCACACCGCTTATGAACTGGAACGCATCGGCAAGTTATTGGGAGGCTACTTTTGTTGATTCCGTTCCGGCCAACTATTACTTTCATAGCGCAAACCCAATGAATATAGCACTTCCGGTAACACTGTTAGATTTTTCCGGGAGTAGATATTCAGAAGGTCATCAACTGAGATGGATCGTTTCTAATGAAGAAAATTGCAGATCTTATGATGTTCTTCATAGCAAAGATGCGATACATTTTGAGTCGATAGCAACCATTCCGGCATTTGCCGGGCAAAGGTTAGCGGATACAATGCATTATCATACAATCAATCATACTCCGGTTTCAGGTTCAAATTATTATAAACTGAAACAGATCGATATTGATGGTCAGGTTTCAGTTCTTTCTAAGATGATAGAAATTAAAGAGAATGAGATTGAGGCAGGACAACTTTATCCAAACCCCACAGAAGATTTGGCTACCTTCAGTTATTCTTCAATGAGGCAAGGCCTTCTTCGATGTAAGGTGTCGGATTTCAATGGTAAGAATATTTTTATGGCTGAAAATCAGGTGAACAAAGGGCGCAATTTATTTACGTTTGATACCAGTAATTGGGTTCCTGGTGTTTATCTCTTTGCTGTTTATTTCAATGATCAGCCGTTTTACACAGGGAAACTTAGTGTAAAATAGAATAGTATTTATCCAATTCATTTCTGTTTTTCAAATTCGATTTCCCGTTAAATCGCTTATTTCCCTGTTCACAAACAAATCTCCCTGTTCACAAAGTAATGCTTGCAGGGTATGCAAGAAGAGTTTAAGTTTGCTTTTTCCAAATTGAATCTGTAAGAAAGCAACCAGTGTCAATAAGTACCAAATTAATACCAACTTACTAAGAATGACCGTATTCTCAGATTCCAAAATTATCTTTGCCAGCCATATAAACGTGGAACATAGCCATGAAGTCGTTGGTCTAGCTGATCTAAATTGATTTTATAAATTAAAATATACAAACAAATGAAACATCGTTCACAAATCAAACATCAACAAATGAAGCCCTTTGCAAGGTATTCGCCCCTTCTAAAATTGGGTATGTTACTCGTATTTTGCTTGCTTCAAACCACGGGATGGAGCCAATCTTTAATTGCAGGCTGGGACTTTCAAACCACGACCAATGGCGGAACAGCCGCTGCCGTAGTGCCAAACTCGCCTACCACCTACGTGGCTAACTTCGGGACAGGGAGTCTTTATCTCAATGGAACCAATGGTTCAAGTACATGGATCACCGCGAATACCGGTAACCAGATAACTTCCTTTGGTGGAACAGCCTTAAATGCAGGGACAGGCTTTTCTACAACTACAACTGGTGCTGCTTCTTTAGCTTTGGTAAGTAATGTGGCCAATGGTAAGTCTATAGTATTTGCTTTTGGTATGGCCGGTAAGGCCAACCTGATCGTTAGTTATGCTACACAGCGTTCGGGGACTGGATTTACATCTCACATATGGGAGTATAGCACGAACGGTACTACATGGTCAACTGCACAAACCTTGGCTACAATACCAACAGCTTTCGCTACTCAAACTCTCACAACGATTAACGGACTCGACAATGCCGCTACAGCCTTTTTGCGATTGACCGTGAACGGTGCGTCTGCGGCTACGGGTAACAACCGTTTAGATAATATTCAATTGAATGCCTCTATTGCAGCTCCTCCGGTTGTTGCGAATGATATGGCTACCGCCACTGTTGGAACTCCTTTCTCGCATTTTATTTCAGCCACGAATGCGCCAACACTGTATGGTGCAACAGGTATGCCGACTTGGATGAGTTTGAATACAACAACAGGTGAATTAACTGGAACACCAACCACAGTCGCTGGTGCTGTAACTGTTTCTACCGAAGCAACTAATGGCACAGGAACAGGAACAGGATCAACCCTCGTAACAGTGAATCAAGGTTCGCAAACGATTACCTTCGGTGCACTGACACCGGCCACGTTCGGTAATGCTCCTTTCAATCTGACCGCAACTGGCGGTTCTTCAGGAAATTCTGTGACCTATGTAAGTTCAAATCCGTTAGCGGCTACTATTTCTGGAAATGTAGTGACAATTGTCGGAGCGGGATCAACATCTATTACGGCTTCACAGGCTGGAAATACAGACTATTCAGCGGCCACAGATGTATCTCAAACGCTGACTGTAAACCAAGCCACTCAAACTATTACATTTAATCCATTAGCAACCAAATTAACAACAGACCCGGCATTTGCATTAACGGCAACTGGTGGTGGTTCAGGAAATCCAGTTACCTATGTGAGTTCAGATCCTTCCGTAGCATCAATCGCTGGAAATGTAGTCACTATCGTAAGCGCAGGTACGACGAATATCACCGCTTCTCAAGCTGGAAATGCAAATTATCTTGCGGCAATCAGTGTCACACAAGCGCAGCTAGTAAATCCTGCCGGACTTATTTCTCAAACAATTACATTTAATGCGCTTCCTGCAGTTACATACGGTATTGGCACAGTGACACTTACAGCAACTGGCGGTGGTTCTGGAAATCCTGTTACCTATGTTAGTTCAAATACAGGAGTAGGTACTATTGCAGGGAATGTATTGACAATCGTTGGTGCCGGTTCTACAGATATTACGGCTTCTCAAGCAGGTAATGGCAGTTATTCTGCGGCTACTTCTCTTACTCAAACACAAGTGGTAAACGTAAAGGAACTTACAGTTCCCGGTGCCGCAGCCTTTAATAAAGTATATGATGGAACTACAGACGCGACTCTTTTTAACTTGACGCTTTCTGGTTTGGTAGGAGCTGATGTAGTTACCGTATCAGGTGGTGGAACTTTTGCTTCTGCAAATGTAGGAACCAATCTTGTAGTTACTTCAAATTTAGTGCTAGCCGGAGCTAACAGTGCCAATTATTCATTAACACAACCAACTGGTCTTGTGGCAGATATTACCGAAGCTTCGCAGACAATTTTGTTCGGTGCTCTTCCAACTAAAACATTTGGTAATGCACCATTTACTATCAGTGCGACGGGTGGGGGATCAGGCAATCCTGTCACCTTTATCAGCGATAACCCTGCGGTGGCAACAGTTTCAGGAAATACTGTAACGATTATTGGTGTTGGGACTGCAAACATCACTGCCTCACAGGTCGGAGATGCTAATCACTTTGCAGCAACTCCTGTTGATCAGGTATTGACTGTCAATAAAGCCAATCAAAACATAACTTTCGCACAGTTGCCAACTCATGCACTTGGGGAGCCAGACTTCGCGTTAACAGCAACAGTTCCTTCAGGGCTTACAGTGACCTTCACAAGTTCAAATCCTTTTGTGGCGAGCGTCATAGGAAATATCGTAACTATTGTTGGTGTCGGTACAACTGTCATTACAGCTTCTCAATCAGGCAACACAAACTATAATGCTGCGAATGATGTGTCACGTGATCTGCTTATCACATATCCGTTGATTGCTGCATGGGACTTTTTTGGTCAATCCAGCCCGGTAACATTTTCAGCGACCACCTTTGATGCAGACCTCGTTGCTACAGGAGGTTTGAATAATATTACCCGCGGACCAAACGCTGCTACTAATAATGCAGGAAATTCCTTCCGTACAGTCGCTTTCCAGAATAATGGAATCGCTACAACCAACACTGATTACTTCCAAACCACGTTAAAAGCAACTTCTGGCCATTCATTGTCACTTTCTTCGATTAATGCCTTTTTCGCAGGAACTGCAACCTATGCTGCAGCACCTGGGGTTAGTTCTCAGTTTGCATATAGTGTTAATGGTACTAATTTCACACTTATCGCTTCGCCATTCACAACGGTTGGAACACCGGTAACATCACCTCTAATTGATGTTACTTCAATATCTGCTTTACAGAATATTCATGCATCTCAAACTGTCACTATCCGTTACTATGCAACTAGACAGACAGCAACCGGTGGATGGGGTCTCAACTCGCCAATCGCAGGAGTAAACGGTTTGGCTTTTGGTGGAAATCTGAATGTATGTGTACCTCAAACCAATACCAGCAGTGTTACTATTTGCGCCAGTGCAACACCCTATATATTCGGTACACAATCGTTGACATCATCTGGAACGTATACCAATACGGCTGTAAATGCGCAAGGTTGTGATTCGATTGAAATCCTTAATCTTACGGTGAATTCCTGTACCAATTCAGTATTGAATCTGAAATGTTTTATCCAGGCCTATTATGCCGGATCAAGTTCTATGACCTCTGTTCTTGCCAATCAGGGAGAGATCTCTACAGCAACGGCTTCTGATTCAATTGATGTTGAGCTTCGTGATGAAAATACACCAACTATCATTGTAGCTTCTGTACGAGTTATCCTGAATCAGGATGGAACTGCAGAATGTAACTTCCCAGCATTGACCGGTAATTATTATATCGTAGTGAAACACAGAAGCGCTATCCAAACATGGAGCGCTATGCCTGTTTCATTCGCGACTTCACCTGTGAATTACAACTTCAGTAATGCAGATTCGAAAGCCTATGGTAATAATATGATCCTGGTAGATACGGGTGTATGGGCATTCTACAGTGGTGATGTAGCAGTTGATGAGAATATGGACCTGCTTGATCTTGGATTGGTTGAGACTGATATCAGTAATTTCGGGTTTGGCTATTTAGCGACTGATCTGAATGGTGATGGAAACGTAGATCTACTTGACAGTGCGCCGATAGAAACCAATATCAGCAACTTCATCTTCTCGAATCATCCATAAGAGTAAGCTTTAAAATATAAAGGGGACCTCTAAAAACCTCTCAGACGAGGCCTGCTAATTTTCCAAAAACTGCGTTTACTACCGTAAATAAAGGGTTTGAAAAATTAGCGTAACGAAGTATCAGGGGTTTTTAGAGGTTCCCTAAATAAAGACAAGATCGCCCGGGAATTCCCGGGCGATCTGTATTTCCGGGATTAGCTGAAGCCGACTGTGAGAATGTATAACAGCATTACCTCTGATATAATACCAATACCAATATTCACTTTAACCCAAATTATTATAGTGTTAGCCTTAAGGCATGTCTTTTATCGCTCTTGCCACTGACAAGTGATACCAAATTTCATTATTAAATGGTACAATATTTTTTGGTCCCGACGAGATATGTCGGGATGCCGACATACAATGCCTTCCCAAAGTTTCAGTTTGACCATCTATAATGTATCGTCGGTATCAACAGGGAATTTAGGTAGATGCTTTGTAGTGCTTCTGAGGAACTGTCACAGATACGTTGGCAGCAGGTACAGATGCTAAACATTTTTTGATCAGAACATAAAAAAGTTTAGGGGGCTGCAAGAAAGAAAGACTGAATTAAATTTATTCTTCAGTCTCGAGTTCACCTCCATCAAATCTCTTTCCCATAACGATATTAAAGATTTGTTGAGGTTGGCGGTAGATCCCTTTATTATATTTATTACCCAATACAATAATTGTAAAATTGTCCTGGATAAAACGATAGAAACAGGTATTGTTTCCATGCCACCAGCCATTGTGATAGATCACATTGACGCCATCAGGATAGTTGAGCATACGCCAGGCAAGACCATAATTCTTGATTCCTGGCCTCTCGAAACTATATGGAGTATAGGCTTCTTTTAACGTGGATGCCTTAATGAAATTTCCTGCGTAAAGTGCTTGGTCCCATTTATAGAGATCCTGCACAGAACTGTACACTCCCTTGTCTCCCACAATTCCATCGAAATGCATATCGGGCTCAAGCTGCCATTTATAGTTATAACAGAAAGAGGCAGTACACACACGTTCTTCGCTTGGATCGATGACAAAAGAATGGTCCATTCCTATAGGGGTGAAGACAAAACGTTTCATAAAGTATTTGAATTTCATTCCGCTGATATTTTCTACAACGGAAGCCAGGATGGCATAATTGGAATTGCTGTAACGGAAGGACGTATTAGTAGGAAAATTTTGTTTTGGGCGTTTGGTTGCAAACAGGGTAAGGATATCGTCGTTGCTTAAAAAAAGTTTATTGGTTGGCTTGGTAGCAAATTTCAGGTAATCGGGAAGGCCACTTCGGTGGTTGAGCAACATCCGGATGGTAATATCTCTGTAGGGAAAGGTTGGAAGGTATTTCGTAACAAGATCGTCGAAGGCGAGGAGGCCTTTATCTTTCAGTAACATGATAGCACCTCCTGTCAGGGTTTTGGAAGTGGAAGCAAGCTGACTTTGTGTTTCAGGGGTCCATGGAGCACCTATTTCTTTTTGGCTAATTCCGAAATAACGTTCATAAAGAATCTTTCCTTTGTAGCCGATGAGCACGCTTCCGTTAAAGCCAGCGAGCACCTGTCGTTTATAAAAGGTGTCAAGACTAAAAATCATTTTTTTAAAGGCTGGGGCATTGGTATCGTTATAGCTAAGAACGATGCGACTGAACTTAGGGGTGGTGTCCGGGATAGCAGCCTGTGTTCCATTTTGAAAATTACACGAGACTAGAATAAAGGTCAGCAGGGGTATATAGAGAGTTTTGAGAAATTTCCTTCGCATAGCCTCAAAAATAATTTAATAAACTATTATGTATATGTTAAAATATTGCCATGTGAGACTTGACATCCAGTTACGTTTTGTTTTCTTTCTTTAGAAAGATTCTACCGGATTGTTTTGTTGTGCCTTAAAGTTTTTTTTTTCTTTAATGACGACTGAGGCTTTCATCCGACAATTGAAAACTATTGTTGCTTACCATGTACTCAAAAGACAGTGTTTAATCAACTGTGACATTGCACTAGCAGGCTTCAAGAGAGGTTAGACTGAAAAAGAAATAGCTATAGGATAGTAACAATTTGAGTACATAACAGTAAACAAAAAGCTATAAACATTACAGAGGATCACAAGCAACGTATCGCAAAAATGACCTTCAACCTCGGTCTATCCATTGTATCTCGCTAAGGTGGAGAAGAGAAACAGAACTAAGGAAGAGTTGCATCAGGTCATAAAATGGTTGACAGGCTTCGATAACATAAAGCTACAAGCACTCATCAAGGAGAATGTGACATTTGCAATATTCTTTGAACAGGCTTCGCTCACTCCGAGTGTGGATCTCATTACAGGAGTGATCTGCGGGTATCGGATCGAAGAGATCGATGATGCCTTGACACGGCAGGTCAGGTATCTGGATAAATTGGTCGATGAGCTGGCAAAGGGTCGGAAAATGGAAAAGATATTGCGTGGCTTGTAGACTGGAAAGTGGTGTATTGCTCAAGGTTGTTTCTTCATAAAATTTTGTCTTACGTGTTTTTTTTTGTTTCTTTATTGGCGACTTAGGGTACATATGACTATTCCGACAATCTGGAAATGTTTCAATAATTAAAAGCTTCGGGTATGAAAATAAATGTGGGGATAGGTTTTGTAACAGGGAGAAAGCAATTTCAAAATGTACTGAAATCATATATTAATAACTGGCTGGAGCATGGGTTGCTGAGTAATTATACGATTACATTTCATGTCTTTGTCGCCTATGATTTAAAGTATCGGGGTACCAAACCATCAGATTATAAAAATATTCCACCCGAACTGGCCGAAGTTTTAGGCTCCATTAATTTCCTGGATAATAAAACAATTTCAGCCGAAATAAATTACTTGAAAACAGAAAATATACTTGATCAGAGGAAGTCTAAATTGTTATTTGGCGATGGGTATGGAAAGAAGAGGAATGTGGTGACCTATTTTGCGATCAAACATAAAATGGACAGACTCATTTTTATCGACGATGATGAATACCCGATTGCAACGATGAAGAATGAAAAGGGAAATCTTATCTGGATGGGGCAAAGCATTGTAGGCACACATTTGAAATATATCGGGAAGGCAGATATTACCCATGGTCATCATTGTGGATATATTTCTCCGATTCCATTTATCAGATTCAATAACGTGTTATCAGAGAATGATTTCAAATTGTTTATCGAAGCAATCAGTAATGATATTATTTCCTGGGAAAAGATAAAACATCTGCTAAATGAGGATAAGGGAGTAACCTATGCCGACCCTGCAATAATAAACGAATCTATTCTTTCTGAAGTCAAAGAAGACAATGGAATGAAGTTTATTTCTGGTGCTAATTTATGCTTCAATTTAAAAAATACAACTAATTTGCCTCCATTCTTTAATCCTCCCGGAGCGAGAGGTGAAGATACATTTATGAGCACTGCATTGTCTAAACTTAAAGTACTAAAAGTGCCCTGCTATTCTTTTCACGATGGATTTTCGATGTACAATTATATTTTACATGGCGTATTACCTGTTAGCTTAGAAGCCATAGACGTCACCTCTATATCTGTCCTCAAACGGTTTATTGCAGCTACAATAGGTTGGATACGATATAAGCCATTATTAGTATACATTACACAGCGTGGGGAATATGAACATAAAATGTTGGAAATAGAAGGAAAATTAAATAGCACAATTCCTAAATTATGTGCCTATTTCAAAACTGACGAATTTGAAAAATTACATGATGAGTTTGTGTTTTATCGGAAGAATGTGGACAGGCATTTCAATGATTTTGAAGATACAAAAAGTGCCTGGAAGCAGTTAATGAAGGAAATGAATTAAGGTCACGAGTTTATGAAGCAACATGGTTATAATCCATACTAAGAAATTATTAGAAGAACTCAGAATGAGAAAAAATTCAACAGATCAGGAAGCAACAAAAGATGACACACCCAAGGTTACAGGCATTGGTGGTATCTTCACTAGCGCGAGGTGTTCCGTGAATTGTTTCATAAAGTGTGTTGCCTTTATGGAACGAATGTCAAATAAAAGATGGAAGAAGGTCTTCCATGGTAAGTGAATTGGCTTTTCTCCTACATAACATTTGAAAACCTTTTTTTCTGACCACTCACTCAAAAGAGTTTGTAAAATCATTGTCAGGTAATCCACTACCAGACTTCCAATAGACTTTGTTTTAAAAAAATAATAGGATTACCATCGAAATAATTTGAACGGGTATTATTCAATATAAAAGGTATGAACATTTCAGAGAATCACAAGCTGCGCAGCGACAGGCGCTTCTGCACCCACGTGGGAATATTATGCGCGCGATGTGCAGGGAAATAACCTAGCGAATTATTCGAGAACAGCAGGAAGCACGCCAGTTATAACAACCGCTGAACAGCCTTTGTACGGAAGTTCCAGGTTGGGTTCTTTGTTGAGAAATGCGTCGTATTTTTCAGGAAATTCCACTACCTTAGCTGCTAAAATTTATCCTGATTTGTTAAGCATTACTTCATACAAAGCATATCGCAAAGTAGGTGAAAAGAATTACGAGATTACAGACCACTTGGGAAATGTGACCAGTATTCTTGCCTTTGAGTGGAGGATATTACAACCTTCTTCCGTATTAGATATTAATGAAAATGGATCTGTGGTGTCTTACAATATTCTTGGACTACCTGTTGGTATTGCTTTGTTGGGTAAAGGAACCGATAGCGAAGCCGGAACAGATGCCGATACGCTGGAAGGGTTTCTTCCTGATAAGGATGATATGGTTGAGTTGATAGATCTGTTCACATTCCCTGACTATATGGGGCATGATTTTCTGGTCTCTGCTACTACGCGTTTTGTGTATGACTTTGATAATTACGTGAGCTATCAACAACCATTAAGAGTAATGACTATTACACGGGAGAAGCATTGGAAGGATGATGTCTATTCCTCTCTCCAGATTGCCATAGAGTATAGTGATGGGCTTGGCAGGCCGTTGATGAAGAAAGTACAGGCCGAGCCTGGAGAATATATGCTTATGGGTTATCCTGATCCCATCGATTCGGAAACTGATCTGCGTTGGGTAGGTAGCGGGAAAACAGTTCTGAATAATAAAGGCAAACCCATTAAACAATATGAACCTTACTTCAGCAACACCCCGACCTATGAACCTGATGAGTATATTTACGGAGTCGGCTACAGTCCAGTTATTTACTACGATCCTGTTGGCCGTGTAATTCGCACCGATATGCCTGATGGCACGTACAGCAAAGTTGTGTTTGATGCCTGGATGCAAAAGACATACGATGCCAATGATACCGTAGAGGATAGTTCCTGGAGACAGGAAAGAATGCTTCCGATGGGTGCTTTGAGTGGTGAGGGAAAAGAACGAGACGCAGCTCTCAAGGCAATGGCGCATAATAATACCCCGACCATTGTACATACCGACAGCCTCGGAAGACCTTTCTACACGATACAGGACAATGGTTTTTCTGAAGTCACAGATGATAACAGTACACCGGCAGATGATACAGATGACATCTGGACAAAAACAGAATTATTTTACGAAAGTTATGTTGTGCTGGATGTAGAAGGCAATACCAAGCAGGTAATAGATGCCAGAGAGAATACACAGTTTGAATACAGCCACGACATGCTTGGCAATGTCATCTACCAGAAAAGCATAGACAGCGGAGAGCGATGGATGCTCAATGATGTATTTGGCAAACCGATATATGGTTGGGATAGTATGGATCATATTGCCCATAATGTGTATGATGAATTGCACCGGCCTATAGAAGGTTACATCGATGATGGAACCAACCGGAGAATCTCAGAGATTGTATATGGGACTAGTGCTACGGATAATTCTATCGGTAAGCCTGTAACCATACGAGATGGAAGTGGAGAAAAGAATGTTGTGGCCTATGACTTTAAGGGAAATCCGCTTGAAAGTACCATGGAGCTATTGGATGTTGAAGTAACTATTAACGTGGATTGGAGTGCTTCACCATCCTTGAACGGAGAAGTGTTTACTACAGAAATTGAATACGATGCACTTAGCCGCCCAACTCTCTTAAAAGATCCGGGGCAGAATGAAACAAAAAATGAGTATAATGAATCCGGTCTGCTGACCAAAGTTTCCCTGAAGCCCAATGGAGGTTCATTCTCAGAATATGTGACGGATATTGATTACAACGCAAAGGGTCAAAGAGAGGCAATCTGGTATGGAAACGGCACGAAAACAAAATATACATACAATCCTAAAAACTACCGATTAACCAGATTATTGACTACGAAGAGCAGTACCATCTACCAGGATCTGAATTATTATTATGATGCGGTTGGGAATATCACCACAGTCAGAGATGACTCGCAGGATGATGTGTATTTTGACAACTCTCTCATAACGGCTACCCAGCTATTCACCTACGATGCTCTATACCGTTTGATAACCGCTAGCGGGCGTGAAATGTTTAATGGCAATGATGACGAGAATACAGATGCGTTTACTCCTTTTTCCCAGTCATTTCCTGCAACTAATGGTGATGATCTTATTAATTATACGCAAAACTACACATATGATGAAGTAGGAAATATCCTTGAATTGAATCATTTTGCAGGTGCCAATAGCTTTACAAGGGAATATACCTACTATAGCGATAGCAATCGTTTGAAGTATACCAAGATTGGCTCAAACTACTATCGCTTATATGATCATTTAGATCCGGATAATACTCCATATTATGATGCCCACGGGAATATCACACAAATGCCTCATTTAAGTTCAATGATATGGAATGCGCTTGATCAGTTGAGTACGGTTACCGCTGCTACAGTAACATCCTACTAT
>Ga0105048_10005969_pt1 | contig 19646 bp, 18 predicted proteins | sample MAT05_FD_78382 | JGI IMG/M metagenome (GOLD analysis project Ga0105048, IMG submission 78382) | Freshwater microbial communities from Lake Fryxell liftoff mats and glacier meltwater in Antarctica - MAT-05 | ecosystem: Environmental > Aquatic > Freshwater > Ice > Liftoff microbial mat | place... | reverse complement strand
CTTATTCTCCGCAACACGAACGGCAGCCTCGCCGGTACCGGCACCAAGACGATCTCCGCCGAGGCCACCCTCTTCCTCGACAGCGACACCGCAAACAACAACGACCGCATCGCGAACACCGCTGGCGTCACTCTCGGAGGAGGCGAACTCTCGGTTCGCGGCAACAGCGGCACAGCGACGGCCGAAATCTTCGGTGCTTTCACCGCCACCGCCGGCGGATTCGTCACCTTAAATGCTAACGGCGGCCCCGGCCTCAGCGTCACCCAAACAGGCACGCTCACCGTGCCGAGCACTGCCAATCTGGTCATCATCCGCGCGACGGGTTTGGGTACGCCCGGCCAAGCTCAAGCCTTTCTCAATACCACACCCATCGGCGTGTTGCCGGGCCTTCTCGGCGACAACAGTTTAACCGGCACCGGATCGTTCCTCGTTGGATACAACGCGACGAACGGCGTAGTTCCCGCAACATTCATTCTCAACGGCAACATCGACAATACCGCCCCGCCGCCATCGCCAACCGACGCCTTTGCCAACGATGGAACCGCGGGTGCCTCGAACACTCTCGGTGCGGCCAACACCATCGCTGGGTTGCAACTCAGTGGAACGAACCCCACCATCAACGCCTCCAGTGGCACCCTGACAATTGCCAGCGGGATGATCAACCTCCTCACCGGATCGACCGGTGCCAACATTACCGGAGGCACTCTCACCGCAGCACCCAGCACCCCCATTCGGATTATTGCCAATAGCAACCTCTCCCTCGGAAGCGCAATCACGGGTACCGGGATCAGCATCGCCAAGTTCGGTTCGGGAACTCTGTTCGTTTCTGCCGCCAACGTACTCAATCCCGTTGGCACACTTTTCGTCGTCGGCGGTACCGTCGATGTCAACAACTTCAATCAGACACTCGCCGGCCTCACGGGGAATGCGGGTACGACGGTGGCCCTCGGAAGCGCGAACCTCACCCTCAATCAATTGGCCAGCAACACATTCGCGGGAACACTTTCCGGATCGGGGTTGATCAGCCTCACCGGAGCATTCACCCAAACCCTCTCCGGAACTTCCTCGGGGTTCACCGGAAACGTCGCCCAGACCGGCTCGAATTTCACACTGACCGGAGCCGCGACCCTCGGCCCGACCAGCCTGCGCTTGCTGAACCTTACCAGCACTCATAGCATTCTCACGATTGACAACGCGGCCCAAACTGCCACACCCCCGAATCGGTTGCCGAACTCGCCGAGTTTGTACTTGCAATCGTCGCGGCTTGTTGTCGCCGGGAGCACCACGGCCGGGGCCAATACCGCGTTGACATTCGGCGCTCTCGCCGGCAACGGTTTCAGCACAATTACCATGCCAACCGTGGCGTCGTCGAACACAATCACCTTCGCCAGCCTCGAACAAGGCCCGGACGTCGGCTGGTACATCCACGGTGGCACCGGCTTTGGCACCAGCGCCCCGGCCAACGGCGTCACCAATATTTTCTTCACCACCCCGCCAACAATGTCCACGACCGGCGGCGGCGCGGAAGGCAGTGTGAAACTCTCCATCGTGCTTCGAGCAGTTGCGGACAACGCCGCGACTTTGACCACGCTCAACGGCACATTTGGCACCTACTCGTCGACGCGGGGATACCGACCTCTCGATACCAACGAAATGGCATCGAGTTTTACGGGATCAGATATCGACACTAATGTCTTGGTTTCAACGGCGACTTTGCCTGTCGGACTCTCACTCGCGAATAGCGCAGTCTTCAGCAGCAGCACCACACTCGCGGGTACTTCACCCGGTAGTACCTTGCGGCTGGGCAGCGGTATGATCCTGTTTCAATCCGGGGTAACAACGGTCAACGCTCTCGTGACCCTCGACATGAATGGTGAAACCGGGCAAATTTTTCACACGACCTCCGCTTCATTATTAAACCTCAACGGCCCAATCACTAACACTGGTTCCGAGGGACTCGTTGTCACGAACAACCAAATTACCAACGGTACTATTTTCGCCTCAACAGATGCCGTAAACAACAATTTCTCGCAACTGACACTCAACGGCGGACGCGGTTCGGGAGCCGTAACAGTTCTCGAAAACTATCAATTCTCCGCCGATGTCAACCTCGGTGCCCCTACCGGTCGCATTACGCTGAACACGGCCCAACTGACTTACACCGGTGCCAGTTCGATCACGCTCGACCGCACCCTCCGAGTCGGCCCCGGTGGAGCGGCTCTCTCGAGCGCCCGAAGCATCGATTTCGTCGGTGCGAACTCCGGCTTCGCGGGTGCCGGCACCCTTGCGAACATCGGAACGGGTACACTCAACCTCACTCCCGTATTCCTCGCCCCAGGGACGTACACCGGAGGCACTGCCACCCTCGGTATCAACACCACCGTCGGTACTACCAACCTCTCGCTCCCCGGCACCAGCAACACCACATGGAAGCTCCGCGGCGGCCCCGGCACTTACAACCAAGACCTCGTCACCCTCGCGGGCACAACGAATCTGAGTATCGATTCCACCGCCAACGTCACCATCAATCTGACTGGCGTCAACTATGCCGCCCTCGTCGCAGATATCGGCATCGCCGGGTTCCGCGATTACACGATCATCGACGCGCCCGTATCCAACACGGCGAATTTCACCGCGGCTCCCACAATCGTTGGCGGTGTGGGTTTCAGCGCTTCGGAATTCACAACGTGGAATGTCAGTGGCGATGTCGTCGTGCGTTTCACCCCCGTGCCGGAGCCAACCTCGGTAATCACCATCGGCGCGATCGCCCTCGGGGGCGCCGGCATCCGCCGACGAAAAACTCGAACGCAACGCATCGGGAACGGAGCTTGAAACTCGGCGAAAGCCGTCCGGTCGTGCTAAGATAACTACGGTACACGACGCCTTGGAGAACTTCCCGTGGAAACCGCAACCGAAACGCACGCCGGGCACGATCACGCTTCCGAAGCCCGCGATTACTACATCGAGCAGTTGCTCAGCGTGTTCATCAGTGCCGCCTTCGGCGTGACGGGCGTGCTGATGTACCAGTTCGATATGTTGAAGTTCATCCTCGCCGAGCCGTTCCGAATGCCGGTACTCATCGGCGGCTTCGGCTTGATCGGGTTGGCCCTCTTCCGGGGGGTGGCCCTTTGGTTCGCCGTGGGCGGCGATCACTTCCACGATCACCACGCCGGGCACAACCACGCCCCCGGCGAAGAGTGCGATCACCCACAGGAAGAAGAGCACGAAGCACATGCTCACGGCGGTGCCTATTGGCGAATCGTGGTGCTCATGTTCCCGATACTCCTATTCGTGATGGGTGTACCCAACGGGACGTTCAGCGAAGATTGGATCAACAAGCGACTCGGCGCGGAAGAATCCCTCGGTGCCTTCGGCGATGTTGCCGAGAAGGGCGGGGAGAACGTGTATGATTTCCCCGGTTTGAGCATGGCCGCCAACTCCGCGGAGAAGCGAGAAGCCCTCACGGGCACCAAGGCGACCATCAAAGGCCAACTCCGCCGCATCCCCGGCAGCAGCAATGAATTCGGCCTCTTCTTTCTGAAGATCACGTGCTGTGCGACCGACATGGTGCCGCTGCGGGCGAGGGTCGTGGTGAGTTCGGCCAGTTTGGCCGATGCCATCGCCAGTAAGTTCAAGGATCACTCTTGGGTCGAAGTGACGGGTACGTTGCAGTTCGTGAAAGATACCACGGGCCAATACGTGACGGTGCTCCGGGTGAAAGATAACGGCGGCATCACCGCGACCGCCCCGCAATACTGATCCGCCGGCGGGGGACGTACCGCCAAGCGAGTGCCGCCAGCAAGATCCCGCCGCCGAGCCACGTCCATATCGTCGGTGTATCCCGCACCGGATCGATCAAGTACGCCCAGATCGGATTCAACACCGGTTCGAGGAGCGTGATGATCCCGGCTTCCTGCGCCGAAACGTACTTCAACCCGCGCGCGAAGAGCCAGTACGGTAACGCCATTTGGATCGTACCGTAGAGGAAGAGCGCGATGAACTGTACGGGCGTCGGTTCGATCCACGTTTGAATGCAAGAAACGTAGATGCCGAGGAACAGTGCGGAACCGAAGAGGTTCAGCACCATCAACCACGCGGGGTTCTCGCCTTTCAATGCGCCCAAGAAGAGCACGACCCCGGCGTATGTGAAGCCGCTGGCGAGGCCCATGAGCAACAGGGGGATGTCGTTCGCTTGTTCTGCCGCGGAACGATTCCACGGCCAATTGCCGAGTACGAGTACACCCGCTCCCAGCATCGCCAAGAGTGTCGCCGAGAGGTTCCCCCTTTCCGCCGCGTGGCCGAGGAACAGCACGCCGATGATGTAGACCCAGATGGGTGCCGTGTTCTGAAGCAGGATCGCATTCGCGGCGTTCCCATGCCCCAGCGCCGTGATGTACACCCCGCACATGACTGCGAAGCAAACCACCATGGCGAACATGATGGGGCGGAATCGCACGGATGCGGGGCGAATCCACGGCAATAGCGCACACGCGGCGAAGAGCCCACGCCAGAAGGCGATTTGAATCGGCGGCAGCTCCGGCGATTCCAAGCCCAAACCGGTCGGCACCGTGAACAAGCGCATGAACAAGCTACCGCTACTCCACAGTAACGCCGCGAGCACGAGCGTCAGCCGTGCCGAGGTTCGGCCTCCATCCGGGGTGCCGGCTTCACTCATGGGTTATGGATACCAGCGGGATCGGAGCGTTCGGAGTTCGGCCCAAAGTGCGGTCGTGGAGTTGCTCTCCGGATCGAAGAGTACCGCGGTTCCGCCGAGTGGATTCCGGGACCAGCATTGCCAGGTGATCGCTTCGACGTAGTTGCAACTGAGCGCGGTGCGCAACGTGGTCAAGTCCATCCCGTGCGATCCGGCGGCGGTGTTCCTTCCCAGTTCGATTTCCAACTTGGTTACGATCGAGGCGAAGTTATCCATCAGCGGGAGCATATCCAAGGCATCGTGCGGGTGGCCGGTGCCGAAGTCGAGTGCGACCGCCGCGACTTCGTGCCCGCTGCGCAAAAGGGTATCGGCGAACACGAGCGGGGAGTAATTGTTGTGCTCTTGGCAGAGGTAATCGCCGAAGGGTTCGTGCAGTGCGTAACTCCAACGGATGTTGGAATCGATTTGGGCGGCGGATTCCAAAAGTCGGGCCGCGAGCCGCAATCGGTCGTCTTCGATCAAATCGAATTCTTCCCGCGAGTTCATTTCCGCGAAGAGTTGGAACGAAGAAACGGATCGGCGGTACCGCGTGACGACGGTGCCGATGAAGTCGTCCATGAACGCGGCGAGCAATGGCAAATCGTGTTGACCGCGGAGCCAAGCGGGGAGGCATCGCGCGTGGAAATCGATGATCGGGCCGAGGGTGATCGCGAGCCGTTGCGATACCGCCCATTCCACGAGTCGATCCAACGCCGACCAATCGAACTGGGCTTCCACCGGTTCGATGGAGCGCCAATTGGGAACGATCTTCACCGCGTTGAACAGTTCGCAAAACGCGACGGATTCTTCCGGGGCGAGGGGTTCCTTCAACGCGCAGCCGAACTTCGTGGAAATACCGGGCGGGGTCTCCAACCGGATTTGCAATCGCTGTTCCGCGAGGAAATTCATCGCGGCATCCGAGGCCGCGAGCGCTTCGCCGATCGTTGCGATGCAACCCAGTTCTTGCTCCGGGCCCGAAGCGGAGATTGCGTTCCCGAACTCGCGGGTGCATTCCCGTATTCGCTCTCCGAGTTCGGCCGGAAAAGTAACCCCTGCGGAGCCGACCGCTTGGGCGAGGTTCCGCAATCGGTTCAATACGCCGCGGGCGAGTTCGATTGGAACTTGGTACGGCTCGGCGTTCGGTCGCAAGGTGGAAGTGGTGATCGTTCGCTTCCCGAACTTATCGGGAACCAACAAGGAGAGCATCGCGCTCTCTTTGGTTTTTCGCTCGAGTTGGAAGAAATCTTCGTTCGTGGTGCGTTCGGTGGGAACCGGCCAGTGGTCGTAGCCGTTGGTCAGCCACGCGCCGGCCAATGCCTCCGCCCAGCCGGCGGGCAATTCACTGGGATTCCGAAAGGCGAACGTGCCCATGATTCACTCGGCGACCGACGATCGAATGGGTAATTGTATCCGAGATTCAACCGCCGTTGGCCATATCGCTATCCGCGTAAGCCACGATGGCGATACGGGCGCGGTTCGCGGTGGCGATCGTTTCCGCTTCGTCGAGTACGATGGTTCTTCCCGCTTCGATGGCGAGAACCGATGCCCCGGCGTTACGCATCGTCTCGATGGTTTTCGGCCCGATGGTGGGAACGTCGAATCGCATGTCTTGTTGCGGCTTGGCCACTTTCACCACGGCGAATCCGTTCTTGCGACACAACTCCCCGGCGCGTTCGATGCAGCGATCCGTGCCTTCGATGGCTTCCACCGCGATGCACGCCTTCTCGCGGATCATCACACTCTGGCCGATATCCAAGCGACCCATTTCCTTGGCCAAGGCCCAGCCGAAACGGATGTCGGCCAATTCCTTTTCGGTCGGGCCGCGCCGCGTGAGAACTCCGGGAACCACGAGCAACTCCGGGCAGATTTCCAAGGCGGAAAGGCAATCGAACCCTTCGCGCCGGAAGGCGTCGATCAACGAAAGCAACAGCGAATCGTCTTTGTTATCCCGGCGGCGGTGGGAAAGCCAGAGCTTCGCGGCCCGCCAATCGGGGAGGAAGCGCAACCACTTCCACGGTTGAAAGAGGATGTGTTTGTGGTACTTCCCCGCCATCGTCCACTGTTTCACGCCGTAGCGGCGGAATAACCGGAGTGCGAACCCGAGCGAAAGCCGCTTCAAGTAACGGAACTCCGTACAAATGTCTTTCAATGCGGGATCGGCCATATCGGCGATGCCGATGCAGATCACCGGGATGCCCAGTTGCCGGGCTTTCTCGGCGAACACGATCGGAAACCGCCCCGCCCCGGCGATCAATCCCACGGGCGCGGCGGTCATTCGCTCTCCCCGAGGCCGAGGTGCTTCTTGATCTTTTTCACATCCTTGCGGAGTTCGGGGATCTTGCCCCAGTTGGCCACGCAACGCAAGTATTCGTTACCGGGCATCGCGGGAGAACCGAGGAGGCGGGATTTCGCGGGTACGTCTTGGATGATGCCGCATTGGGCACCGACGATCGATTGTTCGCCGATGTGCAGTCCGTTCGCCACGCCGACTTGCCCGGCGAGGATGACGTAATCCCCCGTGGACGACGACCCGGCGATCCCGGCCTGGCTGACGAGGATGTTGTGCTTCCCGATTTGGCAGTTGTGCGAGATCATCACGAGGTTATCGATCTTGGTGCCGTCGCCGATGCGGGTGGGGCCGAAGGTGCCGCGATCGACGGTGGAACAGGCCCCGATTTCCACATCGTTGCCGAGTTCGACGCTGCCGAGTTGGGGTATCTTTTCGTGGGTGCCATTCACTTGGCGGTAGCCGAAGCCGTCGGCTCCGATCACGGCGTTCGCGTGGATGATGGTGCGATGGCCGAGGGTGCAATCATCGTACAACACGGCTCGCGGGTGGAGCGTCACATCGTCGCCGAGGGTGCAGAAGCGGCCGATGGTCGCCCCGGCGCATAGCGTCGCATTCGCCCCGATCTCGGTTCCCTCACCGACAACGACGAACGGCCCGACGAGCGCATTCGCCCCGATGGTAGCCGAAGGATGGATTGACGCCGAGGGATCGATTTGCCGGGCTTGTTCCCGGTTGCCGCGGAACTTGAGAACGATTTGGAGAAACGAACCGAGCGGGTCTTTCACTCGAATAATAGTTCGAGCGTGGTCGGGGATTTTCTCGCCGACCACGGCGGCGGCAGCACCCGATTCGGCCCACGCTTTAAGGTTCTTTTCGGAATCGACGAAGGTGATGTCGTTCGCTCCGGCTTCGCCCAAAGACTTCGCGCTTCGGATCGCCAAGTTCGGGTCGCCGACGATTTCGCCGCCGATCCACTCGGCGATTTGTTGGATGCTCCAAGGCACGTGCGATCCTCGCTGAAGGGCATTTCCTACTGCGAGGTTAAGCGAACCGGGGTGGTGCGGCAAGAGCAAGCCATTTACCCCGCTGCTTTCGCTACAGCGTCGGCGCAAGCACGCCAGCTTTGGAGGAGTGCCGCATCGGCGTTGCCCCACGCCACGCAAAGGATTTGATCCGCTTCACGGCGGAGAGAAACCATGCCGCCATTCAAGCCGAGCCGCAGCTCCCGCCAGCCCGGTTCGGGGATCTCCTCCGGGAACGCAGGGAGGCCATCGATCATGCGAACGATGGCGTGTTCCCCGAGTGCCGTTAAACAATCGCGGATTTCTGCCCATTCTGGTTCACGGTGAATCTGCACCGCAATTTGCTGTCCCATGGCAATTACTTTTCCGTTCCGGCTTTGCCTTTGAGGATTTCTTCCAAACGCTTCTTTTGTTCGGGGGTGAGAACTTCCAAGCGTTCCTTGAAGATTTGCGCTTTGAGTTCCGCGATCTTCGCTTCGAGTTTATCGATTTCTTCGCCGTGTTTGGTTTGAATCTTGTAAACGTCTTGGACTTGCTTGTCGGTCAGGCCGAGTTGTTTCCAGTTCATCGGCAGATAGCCTTTGGCCTTGGGTTCCGGCTTCGCGTCTTTCTGCTTGGCGGGTGCGCCGGGGGTCGGAGCTTGGCCGACGAGGATCGTGCCGCCGAACATCGCGCTGGCCATGAGCGCACTACAAATCATTTTACGCATGGGTCGGTTCTCCGGGATGGAAACGGGTTTTGGAAGCGGGAAATCATAAGTCGCACACTATAAATAACGGCTGCACGTTCGTGAGTCCAGCACTTGTTCCAGAATTCCCACGGTGTGTGACTGGCTAAATCGTATAGCTCGACGTGCGGAGGGCCCCGGCGGGGCCGCAATCAATCCGAATTTCCGCCGTGTGGCGCATTCATCGAAGCCAAAAAATTCACCGGACAATTCCCATGCTCCTACCCCTGTTCGCCGTACACATTTCCGATGGCATCCTCGATCCCGCGTGGTTGTGGGCCGGGTTCGCGTTCATGGCGATTGCCGTGCTCGTGGCCATGGTGAGAATCCCGCAAGAAATGATCCCCAAACTCGGCGTACTCACGGCGGTATTCTTCGTGGCCTCGCAGATCCACTTGCCTTTGGGGCCGATGAGCGTTCACCTCATTTTGAACGGGCTACTCGGAATCCTATTGGGCGGACGCTGCGTGTTGGCGATTGCAGTAGGCTTGGCTTTGCAGGCGTTTTTGGTGGGCCACGGCGGTTACACCAGCCTCGGCGTAAACTTCGCGGTCATGGCGATCCCCGCGCTCGCGTGCGGTTGGATATTCCAAAGATTGCCGATGCGTTTCCGGATGGTGCCCGGGTTCTTCCTCGGTGCGTTCACCGCCGTGTTCACCGTGCTGTTAAATACCCTGGTGCTATCGTTCGGCGCCAAAGGCGATTGGGCCGTGATCGCGCGAACGAGCGTGGTGTTGCACATTCCCATCATCGTGCTGGAAGGCGTGATCGCGGCGAGTACCCTGCGGGTATTGGTGAAGGCTCGGCCCGATTGGCTCGGCCTACCCGATCAAGCGGTTTCGGGGAACACCTCGGAAAACGGCACTTCCCACTGACCCAAGCCGATGCTCACGAGCACCGTTTCCTTCTTCGTATCGACGCGGATAACTTTGCCGGATTTATCGAAGCGTTCCACCCACACCATCATGTTGGGAACCAAGGCCCGGCGTTGAAGGCGCAACTCTTCGGTCTGCCGCGCGTCCCGTTCGAGTTCGGCAGTCTTCAGGCGGTACTCTTCCTTCTCACGATTCGCCGCGTGTTGGGCGGCCATTGCCACTTCGCGGGCCTTCTCCGCTTCCTCGCGCAACTGTTGGAGCTTCGCCATCTCCGGCAGGTGCCCGCCGGTCGTGGCCAAGTATTCCTCGGCTTTCGCCAACACGCTCTCCGGCAGTTTCAAACGACGTGCGATCCGCACCGCGTTACTCATCCCGAACTGACCGATCTGGAGTTTGTACGTCGGTCGCAGTGTCTCGATGTCGAATTCCACCGCCCCGTTCTCGGCCCGACCGTTGTTCCAAGCGTACGTTTTCAAGTCGCCCAAGTGCGTCGTCACGATTGCCAAGGTTCCTGCAGCATCCAAGTGATCGAGGATCGCACGGCCCAACGCAGCCCCTTCCGTGGGATCGGTTCCCGCGCCGAGTTCATCCAGCAACACGAGGCTTTTGGAATTCGCTACGCCAAAGATCCCGGCCATGCGCGTGATGTGGGAACTGAACGTACTCAACGATTGTTCGAGGCTTTGTTCGTCGCCGATGTCGGCGAGGATGTGTTCAAACATCGGCACGGCGCTTCCGGCCCCAGCGGGGATGTGCATTCCGCAGATCGCCATGAGGGAAAGCAAGCCGGTGGTCTTCAACGCCACGGTTTTGCCGCCGGTGTTCGGCCCGGTAATCACGAGGATGTTGAAGCCGAGGCCGAGGCGGATTTCCATCGGCACCACCGTGCGCGGCGTTGCGACGGTTTTCGCTTCGCCCCGGAAGAGGTGTTCGAGAATCGGGTGCCGGGCCGAACGGAGCCAGAGGCGGTTGGCGTCGTTCACCTCGGGCCGAGTCATGTTGTAATCGCGGCTGTAATGGGCCTTCGCCGTGATGAGATCGAGCTTCGAGATTACGTTGATCGAGTACGTAAGCGGATTGGCGACGCGGCCGACTTCGGCACTCAACCGGCGGAGGATGCGTTTGATCTCGCGGTCTTCCTCGGCTTTCAAAGTGATGCGATCCGAACTGAGGTGGGCGATCGACGCCGGTTCGATGAACGCGGTTTCGCCGGTACTGCTCACGCGGTGAACGACCCCTTCGATCTTGTGCCGGTGGTTGATGGCCACGGGCAGAACGTAATGATCGCCGTTGACGGTGGCGTTGGGGTAACTCAGGCAACGCCGCAATTCCGGATCGCGGAGCAACCGCCGCACCTCGGCCTTCACCTTCTCTTCCACTTCGAAGAGTTTTTGCCGAACGGCGGAAAGTTCCCGGCTCGCGACGTCGAGCACGTACCCGCGGCCATCGATGCAACCGCCGATGCTCTTGGCCACGGCTCCGAGATCTTCGATGCCCGAGAGCAATTCGATGAGGTGCGGGTGGTGTTCGTTCAAACGGGAACGGTAGCGATACACGGCGCCGGTGCAGTTGAGGCACGCGGCGACTTCGAGCAACTGCTCGGCGGAGAGCATGGTGCCGATGCTCGCACGGCGTACGGTCAAACGCACGTCGATCAAACCGGTCAGCGGGGGAATGCTCCCCGCATCGAGGGCGAGCACCATCTCGGATACGAGATCGAGTTCGAGTTGAAGATCGGAAAAATCCGGGATCGGCTCGGCGTTCCGCGCGAGCTCGGCCCCGAGCGACGAAGCCGCGTACCCCGCGAGAATGTTTCGGATCTTGCCGAATTCCAAAAGGTCGAGCGTGTGCGAATCCATGGGATCAGGATAGCGAGTTACTTCCCGGTGTTCGCGCGCGTCCAGACTTCATTGAAGACACCGCTGCCTTTGGCCGCCGCGAAATCCTTGGGCCGGGGCTTATCCGCCGGGCAGTAGCACATTTTCAGCGAGTCTTTTTCGATGTTGTAAATCCCGTGGACGCGTTCGCCCTTCTTGTAACCGTCTTGAATTGTGAGTTCGAAGGTGCCTGCTTTATCGTCGGCTTGCAGTGCGGAGGTGGAAAGGCGTCGGCCCATCATCGCTTTGGCGTCGGTGATGATGTACATGCGGTGTTCGGATCCGACCACGGAGAGGCGAATGGCGCCCTTGGAAGGTTCGTCCATTTGTTGTTTGCCGTCGAATTCGCAAGTTTGCAAAGCCCACACGCCGTTCCACGGGAGTAACGCCGCAGGCACGGCGGGCTTCCCTTCCTGGGCAGAGAGCAACGCGGTGGAAACAAACATGAGAATGATCGGTAAAGCAAAACGATTCACGGGGCACCTCGGTTCGCGGAGTCTCGGGAAGCGTATGCCGGATGTTCGCGGCGCGGTCAAGCGAGAATCGCGCCGGGTGCGCGAATGTTTTGCGGCACCAACCCCCCACCCGCCGAATTCTCTCCGCGAATTTCGACGACCTTTGCCCACAAGGGGGGAGGTGGAGAGTGTGGCTGTGTTTGGTGCATCCTCGTTGACCAACTACACCCACCTCCCCACTTGTGGGGTAGGTCGGTCGAACGAAGTTCGGACGGGATGGGGTATTGCCAGAAGGAATTGTTGCACTCTCGTGGCCAATTTTTGAACAAAAACTTTCGATTGGCATGCGATTTAGGGTTGCGGCATCGCCCGCAAACTCGTTATATCTGTTCTTCACGATCACTCGAACAAGCCCGGAGAGGCTTGCATGGAGGCGCCGATGAGCAGGATGCTCACCTCGACCACCGAAGAGTTGGAACGAGTTACGCGTTTGGCCGATCGCGGCCGAATTGCGGAAGCCCGTTTTATCCTCCTCGAACTCACCCTCCGGGAAGGGTTATCGAACGATGAGGCTTTCCGCGTACGGATGGCCTCCGCCAGGGTCGCTTTCGCCGCCGAGAGGTACGCGGAAGCGAAACGCCACTTGCGATCCGCACGGCGGCTTCGACCGGATGAAGCCGAGCTCGAATACCAATACGGCCGTTGCCACGAACACGACCCGCACGGATGCGATCGTCGGGCGGCCCAAAAATATCGGAAGGCGACAAAATTGAACGCGAGTGAACCGAAATACCGCGCCGCTTTGGGGCGCGCCCTCGTCCGCATTCACAATGTCCGTTCGGGGGTGAAAGTCCTCCGGCGAGCCGCGGAAGCCGCCCCCGCCGACCCGGAAGTGTTGGCGATCGTTCAAGAAGGCTTGCAGGAAGCGGAGGAAGCCGAACTCGCCTTGCGCATCTTGAATAAAGCGATGTTCCTCGCCCCCGGCAATCGGCAAGTCAAACACATTTGGGAGCGGGCGAAGTTCGACGCGACTTTGGAATTCCAGAAGATGGAACGCGAGCGGAAGAACCCGCCGCTCGAGGCTCGCCCCGCGACGGTGCCTTTCATTCGCATCCATACCGAACCGACGAACGATGCGCAGGCCGAAGCGAAAATCCTCCACGTCCGCCGCGATGCGGGCGAACCGAGCCAGCGGATCGGCGGATTGAAAGCCTACCGCCACTGACGATCATTCCCAAACCAGCCGGGCGGCGTCGAAGGCCGGGCCATCGACGCAGACCCGACTGTAATCCCAGCCGCCCTCGGTTTTCACTTTCGCCACGCAACTGAAGCAGGCGCCGACGCCGCAGGCCATCGGCGTTTCCAACGATACTTGGCACGCCACGCCCCACTTCGCCGCGAGCTTCTGCAGGCTGTGCAACATCGGTTCCGGGCCGCAGCCGATCAACGGGCCGCGCGCTCCGCGGCTTTCCAAGAGTTGCGTCACATATCCTTTCGTACCGATGGAACCGTCGTCGCTGGCGAGGTGAACTTGCACCCCGGCACGCTCGAAATCTTCGATGCCCGCGGCGAGATGTCGGTTGCGTACCCCGTAGAAAAGTTCGACCCGATCCGTTCGCTTCTCCGGTGTTTGGCCGGCGAACCCGCGAATTCCCAAGAGTTCTCGAGCGTACGCCAAAAACGGCGTTTGACCGATGCCACCCGCAACGAACGTGGCTCGTTCCGGATTGCCGACGTCGAGGAACGGTTGGCCGAGTGGCCCCCAAACTTCCGCCGTTTGGCCGACCGCGAGCTTGGCCAGTTGCGCCGTCATTTTGCCGACGACGAGATAGACAATGTCGAATTCTCGGAAATCTTCGGAAGTGTCGTACAGGGCGAACGGCCGTGCGAGCAACGGATCGTTGCGATCCGGAATGCGCACCATCACGAACTGACCGGGGCGGATGGCCCCGGCGATTTCCGGGCATCGGAATCGCATGCGAAAGGTGCGTTCCGCCAGCGGAACGTGTTCGGTAATGATCGCGGTGCGTTGGCAAATGCTCATTCGTCGTCCGGCAAAATTGGGTTGGCCGCGGTGGCGCGCTGGGCGGTTTTCGAGACGCGCTGAATTCCCGATTCCACTTCCGCACGGAGCAAATCGAGTTCCTTCAAACCCAGCTTGCGGGATTTCCCTTTAGGCAGTTTATCGAGTTGAATAGGGCCGATGGCGATGCGGCGCAACCGCATGACCTTGTGGCCGAGCTTCGCGAGCATTCGGCGAATTTCTCGGTTCTTGCCTTCCTTCAGCACGATCCGCAACCATGTGCTATCGCCTTGCGGCTTCATCCGCCGGACGCTCGTCGCCGCGACTTTCCCCTCGCTGAGCCAAACACCCTTGAGCAAGTGATCGATATCGTCTTTATTCGGGTGCCCCGCTACCAGCACGAGGTAACTTTTCTCGATCTCGTAGCGCGGGTGCATCAGCTTGTGGGCGAGATCGCCATCGTTGGTCATCAAGAGCAAGCCTTCGCTCGCTTCGTCCAAACGGCCGACGGTGTAGACTCGCTGTTCGACGTGCGGAATCAATTCGAGTGCCAGCGGCCGGCCGCTGGGATCGTGATTCGTACACAAGTATCCGGGCGGTTTGTGAACCACCCAGTAGACGGGCCGTTCCGATTTCACCGGTTGATCGTCCACGCTGACCTTGTGCAGCGAGGGATCCACTTTCATTCCGAGTTCCGTGACCGGGCGACCGTTCACCTTCACGCGGCCGGAACCGATGAGCGAATCGCAATGGCGGCGCGAGCCGACGCCGGCGTGGGCGAGATACTTATTGAGGCGTTCCATCGGGAAATGATACGATCCGCGGCATTCAACGGTCGGGCGATTCCGCCACTTTGGATGCCGGTGCCGTTTTCGTTTGCGATTGCGAGCCTTCCAACCGGGCGATCTTCTCCCGGGATTCGAGCAGGTTCTTTTGAATGTCTTTTAGCGTTTCGTCGATCACTTTCATTTGGGCGGTGCGCGAATCCCGGCGTTCCAAGTCCGCCGCTTGATTCTTTTCAATCTCTTGGCGAACCCTCTGCAATTGCTCGATCGCCAGTTTGAGTTCCGCCGCCGTCGTGTTGGATAGGGCTTTCGTCATTTCAACCGTCGCCAATTCTTTGCGGAAGCTCTCCAAGGCGTCGTCCCGTTCTTTCTTGGCCAGATCCAACCGGGTTTGGGTGTCCCTTTTCCCTTCGTCGATATCGCTGCGGTACTTGGTGGCCCGCTCTTTGAGGCTGTCGATTTCCGTTCTGTATCCCGCGATCACGGAAACTTGGGTTCGCAATATACCGAGATCGTCCTTCTTCGCGGAATCGGCTTTGGCTATGTTCAACCGGGAAATCTCGGAACGCAGCTCGACGATGGAACCGTTCATGCCGTTGTACATCGTGATCGCGACGAGGGCGGAAATGCTGATAATTGTCCCGCCGAAGATGCGCCAGAACGGCGAAATTTTTTCCTCCTCCTTCTGCGGTTTCACACCTGCGGCGGCTTCGTAAGACACGCGTGCCGCCGTGAGGTACGCACCGGCATCTTCGGTGGAATCGGGGTATTTTTGTTCGGTTTCCCCGGTGCGTTTCGTAATCACGGCAGAACCCCTCCATGGGCGTCGGCGTTGCAAGATATGTTTTCGGTACCTTTTGGAACGCTCGGATACCCCGAACTTGCGCTTGCCGCAAGGGGGATGTGCGTGAGTGTGCGACCCACCCTTTGTTCCTACATGCCTAAGTCCTGCCCCCTTCCCCTGCCAATTCGACTAGGCCGCAACCGATTCGGGAATGCTCGATTCAATCGGGGTGGCCGTCATTTCCTTTTCGAGCAGGCGCCCGGCAATTTCGTTCGCCAATGCGGCATAGTCGATGGCCCCGGGGCAATTCGGGGCGTAGCGGAAAATCGATTTCCCGAAGCTCGGGCACTCGGCCAACTTCACGTTGCGGCGAATCTTGGTATCGAACACCACCGCTTCGCCCCACGGTACCGGCATGCCGCGGGATTTCTCGAGGAACGCTTTCAAATCGCCCACCACTTCTTGGGCGAGTTTGGTCTGGCCATCGAATTGGGAAATCACGATGCCGGTCACGCGCAAGCCCGGATTGATCCGCCGGGCGACGAGGGCCGTGGTCTCCAACAACTTGCTGAGGCCGTGCAAGGCGAGGAAGTGCGGTTGCAGCGGGATGAACACTTCGTCCGCCGCGGCGAGGGCGTTCAGCGACAACACCCCCAACGATGGCCCGCAATCCATGAGCATGAAATCGGCATCGAAGGTGTCCGCGGCGAGCGCTTCCTTCAAGATCACTTCGCGGCCGACCACCCCGGCGAGTTCCACTTCCGCCGCGGCGAGATTGATATCCGAGGGGCACAGCCAAAGATTCGTATCGGCTTCCCTACGGATCGTGTCCAACGGCTTGCCGTTCACGAGAACGTCGTAGAGGGAAGGCACGGTGCCATCGGATTCGAGGCCGAGGTGCGTCGTGGCGTGCGCTTGCGGATCGAGATCGAGGATTTGCACGCGGTGACCGTTCGAGGCGAGCGCCGCCGCGAGGTTCACGGTCGTGGTAGTTTTGCCCACGCCGCCTTTTTGATTGAGAATCGCGATCCGTCGCATGGGGGAATCCTTGGTTATGGCTTGCGGCGGATTCTCCCATAACCTGCGAATGCGGATCAACGCCAGTTTGGGGGTGTCGGGATTCGCTTCCTTGCGTTACTATCGAAGCATGGTTGCGATCGCTCGACGGACATATCAGATGTTGGATAACGAAACGCTGTGGGAAATTGCGGTGAAGGTTCACAAAACCCTCTCCGGGGCGGGAATCCCACATGCGATCGTCGGTGGCGTTGCCGTGTGTTTGCACGGGTATCGACGCAACACGGTCGATGTCGATTGGCTGGTGCGCCGGGACGATCTCGCGGCGATTCGAGACTTGCTCGAGGCGGCCGGCCTGAGCTTCGACGCGAAATTGAGGGAATTTCATGCACCTTCCGGGATTGCGATCCAGTTCGTTCTCGCTGGGGATCGAGAATCGCGAAGGCCCGGGGCAGTCGGTGTCGTTTCCCGATCCCGGCGACCCCAAGGTGGTCACGGTGATCGACGAGTTGCCGGTGCTCACGCTGGCCGCGTTGATTCAATCGAAACTGGCTTGTGGCAAAGGGATCCTGCGTCGCACGTACAAAGACTTCGCCGATGTCGTGGAACTGATCGCTGTTCACGGCTTGGACGGTTCGTTCGCACCGCAGTTGGATAAATCGGTGGGCCCGGAGTTCGAGGAACTCGTATGGCACGCGAAGGGCGAGAGCGATCCGTGATCTCGTGCGGTTGCACAGTCGTTCGATTGTCGCCCATTGCTTTATACTTTTGCTCGCTAGAATTCTGTTGGATCGCTCGGTGTTCAATCCCGTGCCAGTGGTTTCGCGGCCTTCACACCGTCATTCCCGCGTAGGCGGGAATCCAGCATCAGACACTGGATTCCCGCCTATGCGGAAATGACGGTAAAGGGTTGTTTCGCCGATTGACACGAAAGTTATTCTTTCAATTACCTATAGGAAGAGATTGTGGAACGCGCGGATTCCAATGTTTCCGAGTCGGAGCTGAGGAAGCACCTCTTTTATGAAACATCGCATTCGGCATCGTTGACCGATTTGGTCGGTTACGAATTGGCGAAGGAGACGATCGATTTTTGCTTCATCTCCAACCCGTACTACCCGACGGCGGGGATGTTGAGCGATCTCCAAGAGAATTTGCCGCATCTGTTGAAATCCTACCCCTCCAGCAACCCGATGATGAGCCAGAAACACCTGGCGGCCGTGCTGAATTTGAAACCGGAAAACTTGATCTTGGGAAACGGAGCCACGGAACTCATCGTGGCGATGAACGCCACGCTCATCGACCACATCGGCGTGCCGATTCCGACCTTCGGCGAATACATCGAAAAGCTCCGGCACTCGCGCGACGCCGAACTCTACGCGTTGAAAGCGGAAGACAACTACCAACTCGACTTGAACCAATACCTCGCTTGGGTGCGCGCACGCGGCCTCCGGTCGCTGCTGATTATTAATCCCGGAAACCCCACCGGCCAGCTTTTCTCCCAAGAAGAAATGATCGAGTTTCTGCACCGGGCCAAGGATATGGAACTGGTGGTCGTCGATGAATCGTTCATCGACTTCGCCGCAGAAACGGTGCCGAGTCTTCTCCCCGTGGCGGGTCAATTTTCCAACCTGCTGCTCGTCCGCAGCATGAGCAAACATTGCGGCGTGCCGGGCCTGCGGCTCGGGTATTGCTACAGCGAAAACCTCTACGTGCTCAATCGCATGCGCCAGTTCATACCGACATGGAATGTCAATTCCGTGGCCCAGTACTTTCTCTCCATGTTGGCCAGTACAGATGCGGCCTACCACGAGAGCCGCAAACGGCTAATCGGCGACGTGCGATGGCTCTACGACAGCCTGCGGGGGATACCGGGTATCGAACCTTACCCGACCGGTGCGAATTTCGTACTGTTCAAAATCCGGAGTGGCATCACGGCGGCGGAACTGCAAGGGATTCTTCTGAAAGAGCATCGGATGTATGTGCGGGACTGCTCCAACAAGATCGGCATGGACAAATACCACATCCGCGTGGCCTCGCAGGGCCGCGAAAAGGATGACCGTCTGATCGATGCACTCAGGATGATCTTCCGATGAAACGCCCTTCCGTCGTCGTGGTGACTCGCAGAACTCCGCGCAAAGAAAAGTACATCGATTATGTGTCCGAAGCGCACCTCGAGCTTCTGATTCGTTTGAAGATGCTTCCGATGATGGTTCCCGTCGTCGAGGGCACGCTATCGTGCCTGCCCAATTACATGGCCGACATGAGCGGATTGTTGATCGTCGAAGGCGAGGATATCGAGCCGAAACACTACGAAGCGACTCCCGCCAACCATCGGTACGTGGAGCAAGTCCATCCGCTGAAAGACGAAATCGAAATCCGGCTCATTCGCACTGCGCTCCGCAGAAAGTTGCCGATCTTCGGAATCTGCCGCGGCTCGCAATTGTTGAACGCCGTATCCGGAGGCACACTGTACGGTGACGTGCAAAAAGAGAAGAAATCTTGGCTCCAACATATCGATTACGATCGCTACGACACCTACCGCCATCCGGTGGCGCTGATTCCCGGCACCCCATTGCATGAGTGGTACGGTCGGGAGGAACTGTTTGTAAGCAGCTACCACCATCAGGGGGTGATGAAGCTCGCCCCGCGCTTCGCCCCGATGGCGCTCGCCGCCGACGGGTTGATCGAGGCCTACTACGACCCGAAGTGCGCTTTCGTGGTGGGGCTCCAGTTTCACCCCGAGCGGATGCTGGAAGAACCCGACGGCAATTTCCATATTTGGAAAGCATTCGCATCGGCTGTTGCACGACGCACGAAGTGATGGGTCTGGCAAATTTTTCTGGCACTCCCCCAGCCGTTCTGGCTCCGCTCGACCGACGACCTCCACCTGAGATGGCGGCGGGTGGCTTTTGCAAGTTGTCGATATTTCATGATTTATCGTCGAATTAATCGACAGTCGATGCGATTGTGCCTGGGGAGGGGTAGGTGGGCGGAACTGAGGGCACAAAAGTCGGCTTGAGCGACGCATCTGCCTTAAAGCATTGCCAATAAGGTGGAAGCGTTCGATCTTTGGATGGGGGTTTGTGCTCTGGGTGCGG
>Ga0105048_10005968_pt1 | contig 19646 bp, 16 predicted proteins | sample MAT05_FD_78382 | JGI IMG/M metagenome (GOLD analysis project Ga0105048, IMG submission 78382) | Freshwater microbial communities from Lake Fryxell liftoff mats and glacier meltwater in Antarctica - MAT-05 | ecosystem: Environmental > Aquatic > Freshwater > Ice > Liftoff microbial mat | place... | reverse complement strand
GGGCAGGCGCGATCCGGTTCAGGCCGATCCCGCTGACGGCGCTCGCCGCGATGCTCTGGCCCGTCACGATGCCGACCGCTGCGACTTTCAGGACCTTGCGATTTCGCTCTGGTTCGGGCTTTCTGCTACACCGTCCTGACCGCGCTGGCCATTCCTGCCGTCTTCATCGCCCTGCGCCTGCAAAACCCCAGACTCTGCCATGACGAACAGTGCCGCTGCGCACAAGCAGGCCTTCCCGAAGGAGGCTTTGGTCAAGGCCACGGCCCTTCTCAAGCTTCTGCGGCATGAGGGGCGGCTGGAGATCTTGTGCCTTTTGCTCGATGGCGGTCGCACGTGGGCGAGATGTGCACAGCCCTCGGCCCCGGCCGTCAGCGGTTTCGCATCAGCGGATGCGTCTGCGGGTCGAGGGGTTGGTGATGGCGACGCGCGAGGGCTGCAGCATCCGCTATGGCATGGGACGAGAAGAAACCGCGGTGGTGACCGGCGCCCTGCGTCAGGTCTCTTGTTCAGCGGGCTAAGGACGTCTAGTGCCCGTCATGCTTTCGGATGCCGTCAGCCATCGCCGCGCGCCCGGCCATTGCGGCCACCACCAGCATAAGCATCGCAAGCCCGATGTAGGTCGGCCGGAACCCGACCTGCTGCGCCACGAACCCGATGGCCGAAGGGGCCACGAGGATCCCGGAATACCCCAGCATCGTCACAGTCGAAATCGCGGTGCCCGCAGCCACCCCCGGAAAGTTTCCTGCTGCAGAAAAGATGATCGGGATCAGGTTGGCCACGCCAATCCCCGATAGGAAAAACCCGGCAGTCGCCAGTTCTGGCGTCGGCGCGATGGCGGCGAGGAACATTCCCCCCGATCCGATCAGGGCCGAGACGCGCAGCGTCCGTACCGCGCCAAAGCGGTTGCGCACCGCGTCCCCGATGAAGCGCAGGACCGCCATCGCCCCGGAAAACAGCCCGAAGGCCAACCCCGACTGTGACACCGTGGCCCCATGCTCGTTCAGCAGATAAAGCGCTGACCAGTCGAGCACCGCCCCCTCGGGGACCATCGACAGAAAGGACAGGATGCCCAGCACCCAGATGCCGAGGTGACGCGGTAATAGGGGCGGGCTCGCAGCCTGCACGTCCTTGCGTGGCAGACCGGCGGGGGCAATGACCGCCCTCGGCTCTTCCACGAGAAAGGGCCAGGCGATCGCCACGAGCACCAGCACGATGCCCGCCGCGATCAGCGACTGCATCTCTGCGCCATAGGCCGCAATCACCGGGCCACCGCCGAGGCCGCCGAAAAAGCCGCCCAAGCTCCAGAATCCGTGGCTGGAGGACATGATCGCCCGACCCTGCGTCCGCTCCACCGCCACGGCATTGGCGTTCATCCCGACGTCCATCGACCCGGCAACCGCCCCCATGAGCGCCATCGCGATGGCGACCGTCGGCAGGCTGGGGGCAAAAACCACCATTGGCAACACCGGCACCAAAGCCAGCGCAAAGCCCCGCGTCATGGTGCGGGAGCCGAAGCGGGCCAGAAGCTTGCCCGAAAACAGCATCGCCGACACCGCGCCGATGCCAAGGCCGAGGATCAGCAAGCCTACCACCGGCTTGGTGATGTCATGGCGCGGCAACAACAGCGGGATCTGGGTGGCCCAGACCCCCATGACAAAGCCGTTGGCCATGAACATCAGGGCCACGGCCCACCGGCTGATCTGGCTCTGTGTGGTCACTCTGGCGGTCATCCTGCAAGCTCCGGTCTGAAGAATGCCTGCTTCTAGCCGAGGCGCTGTCTCGCGGGAAGGCCGGATCGCTCACGGGTAGTTTCGGCTGCCATGGGGCCGTGTGCAAAGGCAGTACCGCAGGCTCGGCAGGTTATGTGAGAACGATCGGTCTGCACAAGCAGCGCACCCATGCGGGCGCGCATCCGGCCGGTCCGGACGCTGCCGCAGGGCCTTCTCGCCAAGGCGTTTCCTCACGTGCCGCGGGGCTTGGCGCGCAGGGTGGGCGCAGCGGCGGTCGGGTCCTCGGGCCAGGGGTGGCGGGGGTAGGTGCCGCGCATGTCGCGCCGCACCTCGGCGTAGGTGCTGGCCCAGAACCCCGGCAGATCGCGGGTGACCTGAACGGGCCTTTGCCCGGGCGACAGGAGGGTGATGCGCAAAGGGACCCGCGCCGCCCCCACGACGGGGTGAGCCTTGACCCCGAACATCTCCTGCAGACGGATTTCGATGCCGGGCACCTCGCCGTCATAATCGATGGGCACCGCGCGGCCGAGCGGGGTGGTGAAATGACTGGGTACCAGCGCGTCAAGCCGCGCATTCAGATCCCACCCCAGCCGGGTGGTGAGCGCGCCCGCCAGATCAAGCCGCGCAAGGTCCGCTGCGGTCCGCAGGCCAAGCAGATGCGGGATGAGCCAGTCCGCCTCAGACATCAGGCCCTCGTCGCTGCAATCGGGCCAGTCGCCGCTTGCCCCCGCCCGTGCAAGTTCGATGCGCGCGCGCAGGCGGCGGGCGGCGCGCGTCCAGGGCAGGCCCAGGTCGCGCACCCCGTCCAGCATCGCGCGGGCCACAGCCTCGGGCGGGGCGTCGGGCCAGGGCCGCTCGGCCAGCACGGCAGCACCCAGGGCTTCTTGCCGCCGCGCCACCACGCGCCCGTCGCGCCGCGACCAGTGGCAGGTGTCTCGCCAGCTGATGCGAGCCCCGAGCACGGTCCGCAGTTCGCCCTCTTCAATCGCCACGGCCTGCCGCACCATCGCCTCGCGCAGGTCGCCATCCAGATCGGTCGCAACGATCAGCCGTGCCGCCGCAAGAGCCGGTCCCGGCGCCATCGCCGCCCCCTTTCCTCCGGATAGTATCCAGCGCGGCGCGTCGCCCGCACGGCGCACGCCCACCCGGTCGGGGTAGGCCAGCGCCGCCATCTGCGCCGCCGACAGCTGTGGTGCGACCGCCACGCCCGGCGCGATCCCTGATGAGCCTCCCCGTGCGCCGCCCCTTGTGCCGCCCGGTCCGCCCGCCCCCTCTGCCAGACGCCGCGCCTCTTTCCTGATCCTTTCTACCGTGCTGCGATGTGCGTCAGGTCCGGGGCCGCGAACGGCCTCCAGCCGCAGCAGAAGATCAGGGCCTGCACCGCGCAGCGGGTCGCGCTCTGCCATCAGCGCCGCGAGCGTTGCAGCCCCCGGCCCCGCGACCGCGAGCATATGTGCCAAACGCGGGTGCAATGGCAGCGCCGCCAGCGCCCGCCCGTGCGGGGTGATCCGCCCCGCATCGTCCAGTGCGCCCAGACCTTGCAGCAGCGCCCGCGCCTCTGCCAGCGCGCCCGCAGGCGGCACGGTCAGGAATGGCAGCGCCTCGGCACCCCAAAGCGCCAGCTCCAGTGCTAGTCCTGCAAGGTCCTCCCGTTCGATGGCCGGGGCCGGGGCTCTGGCCATCCCGCCCTCTTCGCCGCGAGTCCAGAGCCGGTAGCACACCCCCGCCGCCACCCGCCCGGCACGGCCGCGACGCTGCTCCGCCTCGGCGCGGGTCACGCGTTCCGTCACCAGCCGCTGCATGCCCGAGGCCGGGTCGAACCGCGCCCGCCGTGCGCGTCCGCCATCCACCACGACCCGGATATCGGGGATGGTGAGCGAGGTTTCGGCGATGGAGGTTGCGAGCACCACCTTCCGCCACGTCCCCATTTGCCCGATCGCCACCGGTGCCAGAGCCGCCTGTTGGGCCTGAAACTCCATCGCGCCAAACAGCGGCCGCACCTCGCAGCCTGCAGGCGTCCCCAACACCTGCTGCACCCTTCGTATCTCGCCTTCGCCGGGCAGAAAGACCAGCACGCCCCCCTCCGGTTCCTCCTCCAGCGCGCGGCCGACCAGCCCCGCCACTGCCGCCTCGAAGCGCAGCGTGGCATCGACGGGCCGCGGCAACCACCGCGTCTCTACCGGGTAGGCCCGCCCTTGCGAGGTGATCACCGGCGCCCCGCCCATCAGCGCTGCAACCGGGGCTGCATCAAGCGTGGCCGACATCACGAGCAGCTTCAAATCCTCCCGCAGCGCCCCCCGGATCTCAAGGCACAGCGCCAGGCCAAGGTCGGCGGCCAGACTGCGCTCGTGGAACTCGTCAAAGATCACCAGACCCACGCCGGGAAGTTCGGGGTCGGTCTGGATCATCCGGGTAAGAATGCCTTCCGTCACCACCTCGATCCGCGTGGCGGCGGTAATCCGCGCCTCGCCACGGATACGGTAGCCGACAGTGGCTCCCACCGGCTCGCGCAGAGTCCCGGCCATCCGTTCCGCTGCGGCCCTTGCTGCCAGCCTACGCGGCTCCAGCATCACAATCCGTCCGGTCACCAGTCCCGAGACGAGCAAATCCAGCGGCACCCCGGTTGTCTTTCCCGCCCCGGGTGGCGCCTGCAGCACCGCAAGGCCGCCCGAGCCGAGCGCCGCGCGCAGGGCCGCGAAGACCTCCTTGATGGGCAAAGTGTCGAACATGCGTCCTTATCGCGCGAATGTGCCGCGCTTGCCAGCACCGGACGGGCACTTCGGCCCGCTTCATCTATTCGGAAATATCCCCGGGTCCGGGGTGGAGCCCCGGGAGCTGCGTCAACCGCGCTGCCCGGCCATCCATCCCTATCGCCGCACCATCCGCGCCTTGCCGTAGATCGATTCCATCGTGACCTCCACGACATGCATCCGCCCGTCCTCGCGCGGCATGTAGGTGAGGATGAAGGGGAAGCGCACCTTCTCGGCCATTTCCTTTTCCGAGAACCCGGCGATACGACGGTATTCGCCCGCGCACTGCACAGCGTCCCCGTCGGCCACCGGCGCCGACAAGGTGACGCTGCTTGCGCGCCTGCCATCAAACATATTGACCGAGACCTTGCATTCCTCGCCCTTTTCCACGGCCCGCAACGTTGCATAAAGTGCTGTGAGCGGGTCTACCGAGCCGCCTTGCGTTGCGGGATCCACGTCATTGGGGCGGGGGGTCATCGGCGGCTTTTGCACCTTTACCTGTGGCACGCCGGATTTGTAGTCCATCTGCGCTTCGGACTGGCGCTTGCCGGTATCGGCGCGCTCGGTGTAGCTGCGCGGGGTGAAACGGCCCTTGCGCAGCGCGCCCCTCGCCGTCGCGTCGTAGCTGACCTTGCGCACCATCCCCACCAGACCGGCCGAAGCAAGACGTCCGGACACGGCATAGCTCGATGCGTTCTCGGACGCAGCGATGCTCAGTGTGCCGGCTCTGAGCCCACGGATATCAATGTCGAAGACGGCCGGGTCATCGGCGCGACCTGCGCCCGCTCCGGCCGCAAGGAGCAGACCGGCCACCGCCGCCGCGCCGAGCGATCTGCGCACCCGTGCCTGTCGCCCGGTCTTGTGCTGAAATTCCATTGCCATTTTTCGCATTCCTGATTGCTGTCTGCCACCGCACAGGGCGCGGACGTCCACCCGTGGCACTGGAATATCCTGCCAAGGTCGGGCAAGAAAGCCCGGCGGGGGAGATCCGCCGATAACAGCATCGTGCAGCGGGCGGGGTCTGACCCCTTGCAGCGCGCCGGATGCGCGGAACCCTGCCGGAGGCCTGTGAGGACCATGACCGATCTTGCCCTTTCCGTGATCGCGGGGGACCGCCGGGCGCTCGCCCGGGCAATAACGCTGGTGGAAAGCAGCCGCGCGGATCACCGCCTGCAGGCATTGGCACTGATCGAGACGTTGGCGAGCTGTGGCCGACAGTCGTTGCGCATCGGTCTGACCGGCACGCCGGGGGTCGGCAAGTCGACCTTCATCGAAAGCTTCGGGCTGATGCTGACAGGGCAGGGACTGCGGGTGGCGGTGCTGGCGGTGGATCCGTCCTCGGCCCGTACAGGCGGGTCGATCCTGGGTGACAAGACGCGGATGGAGCGGCTGTCGCGCGACCCGCTGGCCTTCATCCGCCCCTCGCCCAGCCAGACCCGGCTCGGGGGCCTCGCGCGCCGCACGCGCGAGGCGGTGATGCTCTGCGAGGCGGCGGGATATGATGTGGTGCTGATCGAGACAGTGGGCGTGGGCCAGAGCGAGACGATGGTTGCCGAGCTGTGCGATATCTTTGCCCTGATGATGGCACCCGGGGGCGGGGATGAATTGCAGGGGGTCAAGCGCGGCATCATGGAAATGGCCGACCTGATCCTGGTCAACAAGGCCGACGGTGACCTGAAGCCCGCAGCCGAGCGGACGCGAGCGGACTATGCGGGCGCGCTGCGGCTCATCCGTTCCCGTCCGGGCGACCCCGAGGGCTTTCCTGGCGCGATGACTATGTCGGCCCTGTCGGTCGCGGGGCTGGAGGCGGTCTGGGCGCGGATACAGGTGCTGGCTGCCGCGCGCCGTGCGTCCGGTCACTTCGCCGTGCGTCGGGCCGAACAGGCGCGTCACTGGTTTCTGGAGGAGGTCCGGCAGGGTGTGCTATCGGTGCTTGACCGAGAGCCTACGCGTGGTCTTGTGTCCGAACTCGGCGATGCCGTGGCCGCGGGCCTTGAACTACCTGATAACGCCGCTGCCCGGCTTTTGGCCCTGATCGGGCGCTGAAGGCGCGGCGAGCCGCCCCAGCTCCTCGGCCAAAAGCAGCGCTGTCTGGCAATCCAGCCGCTGTTCCACCTCGGCCACCAGCACATCGGCATAGACCGGCCACATCCGTGCGCGCACTGTCCGCCCCGTCTCGGTCAATGACAGCACCTGCCCGCAGCCGTCCTCCTCACAGGCACGCCGGAGCAACAGCCCGGCCTTTTCCATCCGGTCCACCAGCCGCGACAACCCGTATTGCGGCGACAAAAGAGACGACGATGCCCCCTGAACTCTGCAAGCTTGCTTATATCCCGAAAGCGGCAGCAAGATCCTCGCCTTTTTCGGCCGCGAGATTCACGTCTGGCGCGGCGGCACCGGGCGCCCCCGCGCTGCCGCAAACACCTGCCTGCAGTTCGGCGGCCCGCTGGAATGCCGCGATGGACGGCTGACTTGCCCCTGGCATGGCGCCAGCTTTGACATGGACAGTGGCGAGCGGACCGACGGCCCCGCCCTCCGGGATTCGCGGTTGATGTTCCTGCCCACCGGTACCGATGACGAGGCGCTGTTCTATGTCTGGGGGGCGTGAGCCGGTTTCAGGATATCGAGGCGCGCCTGTCCGTTGGCCCCTGGTTTGCGGGACATGCCTTTTCGCTTGTAGATGCCGCCTTCGCGCCGGTGTTTCGCTATTTCGACGTGTTCGACAGCACCGGCGATTTCGGCATCATCACCGATCTGCCGCGCACGGCAGAGTGGCGCCGGGCTTTGGCCGCGCGGCCGTCGGTGCGGGCGGCGGCGGGGGACTATCCTTCGCGGCTTTCTGCCTTCTTGCGGGCGCGGTCCTCATACCTCGGGGCTTTGGCACGGCAGCTTGCAATCCCGGCTTGACGATCATGGGCTTTGCCCCTAAAGCCCACAAATCGAATTGGGGTGCCGCCTGTCGCGCGGCGTCTTTTGCTTCATGAATGACAAGGATCTCTACCATGTCGCGCGTCTGCGAACTTACGGGCAAAGGCCCGATGTCTGGCAACACCGTCAGCCACGCCAACAACAAGAACCGTCGTCGTTTCTTGCCAAACCTCAATGAGGTGACGCTGATTTCCGACGTGCTGGGCCAGTCGTTCAAGCTGCGCATCTCGGCGGCAGCGTTGCGGTCGGTGGACCACCGGGGCGGGTTTGATGAATACCTTGCCAAGGCCAAGGATGACGAGCTTTCGAGCGATGCCCTGCGTATCAAGCGCGACATCGCCAAGGCACAGGCTACCGCGGCCTGAGCCGGATTTGCGATTGTACAAAAGGCCCCTCTCCCGCCGGAGAGGGGCCTTTTGGTGCTGTTGGGGCGCGCAGGATTGCCCATTGCCGAATGGCGGCTTGAAAGGCGCGGGACCCTGCGCTAGCGCTGTGACATGCGACTGATTAACCCCCTTTTCATCTTGATCCTGATCGTTGCGCTGGCGATCGGCTCTGTTGCATCTGCCCTGGCGCGGGGGCAGCCGATGGCCGTCGGACAGGTGGCGATTTGCTCTGCGGGCGGTGGCGTAGCCGTAGTCCAGGTGGATGCCGAGGGCAGGCCCGTCACTCATGCTTCCTGTCCGGACTGTCTGGCGGGATGGGGCGCAACGCTGCCTGTCGTGCCAGGTGTGCCTGACCCCCTGCTGCGCCAGAGGGGTTCGTTCCATGCAGCGCAAGCGGCGCGCCACATGGCCGCACGCATTGCCCCGCCCGCCCTTGCCCGTGGCCCGCCCTGACCGGCTTGATTGCGCCGCTGCCATCAACCAACGCCTCAGGAGTGCCCAAGATGCGCCCGACTGTTTCCCATTTGGCGGCGCTTGCCGCGAGCATGGTCCTTGCCTTTTCCCTCGCCACCACCCCCCCCGCCTTCGCCCATGACGGGGTGCATGTTATCGACCCTTATGCCCGTACCTCGGGCGGGCAGGGCGCGTCGGGTGCCATCTTCTTTGTGGTAGATAACCACCAGATCGAGGATGACCGCCTGATCTCTGTTGCCTCGGATGTGGCGACAAGGGTCGAGATTCACACCCATTTCGAGGATGTGAATGGCGTGATGCAGATGCGGCATCTTGTGGAAGGATTGCCGATTCCCGCCAATGACGAGACCGTTCTGGGGCGCGCGGGGAACCACGTCATGCTTTTGGGTCTTACCCGGGCGCTGAAGGATGGCGACGTGATCTCGCTGACCCTGACGTTCGAGCGGTCGGGTGAAGCGGTGATCGACGTGCCGGTTGACAATGCCCGCAAGCCCGAAGGGCAGGGTTCGCATGACGCCCATGACGCTGAGGCGGGCCATTCGCTGCACGAAACTGGGCACGGAACGGGTCATGCCAAGGGAAAGGGCGATGCTGCGTCAGACACCACCGGGATGGCTGATGCCGAGGCGATCAGGGCGGTATTGGTGGCAGAGTCAGATACACCCGAAAATCCCTTGTCGGTTGAGCCAGTCGTGATGGACGGGGATCATGCCCTTGCCTCCTGGTCGCAGGGGGATGAGGGCGGCCGCGCCCTCTTGGCAAAGCGGGGCGGGGCTTGGGTTCTTGTGCTGTTTGCGGGGGCCGATCTGCGGCTGCCATCGTTTCTGAAGACCCATGGCGTAAGCGGGGCTGCGTCGCTTTCGGCTCGATTCAACGCGGCGGAAGATGGGCTGGGCGCTGACCGAGTGGCGCTTCATTCCTCGTTCGAAGGTGTCGCGATGAACGAAGGCGCCTCTCATTAACGTCAAACCGCTGCTCGCCGGTCATACTGCGGGCGGTCCCGATAAAGGTGCCCCATGTTCGCCCCCATGACCCTGCCCGAAGCCCTGACGCCTGAGGACTGCCTGCGTCTGCGCGCGCTGGCCGAGGCCGCAGAGCCAAGGCCTGCCGGGCTGATCGGGGGGCACCAGGTGGCGGCGATCCGCCGGGCAGAGCTTGTCTGGCTGGACGATCTGGAGGGCGCGGCCTGGGCGATGGACCGGATGGTCGGCCTGGTAGCCCGCGCCAATCGCGACGGTTTTGGCTTTGATCTGTCCGAGTTTGGCGAAAGTGCGCAGATCGCCCATTACATTGCCGAGAGGGAGGGCCATTTCGACTGGCATTCCGACATCGGCGCCGGGCCATTGGCGTTGCGGCGCAAGCTTACGGCGGTGGTGCAGCTGTCATCGCCCGGCGAATATGCGGGCGGCGCGCTGGAGCTGCGGGCTGACAGCAATGTTCACGTGTTGCCGAAGGAGCAGGGGACGGCGGCGGTGTTCCCAAGTTTCGTGCTGCATAGGGTAACGCCTGTCACGGCGGGGCGGCGCTGGTCCTTGACCCTATGGGCGCACGGGCCTGCGTTTCGCTGACAAGAACGGTGCTGCGTGCTGCCTCATTCGCATTGTCCCGCGTCCCGGGCCGGGCCCGGGCCACTCGTGCTAGCCTTGCGTACAAAAGCTCTGCGCCTGATTGCTGAACGCCTCATACCGGTCCCAGAAAGTGTCGTCTGCCCGCGATTTCGAGATCCAGGTCTTATGCGCCAGTTCCGGGTTGCCGAAGAGCTTGGCCGCGCGGCGCTGGTCGTGGCCCTTCAGCGTCTGATCCGCCACGTTCTGGATGCAGCGGCACAGGCTGCGGTTTGCGGCTTCGCGGCCAGAGCGGTTGCAGGCGGTCTCGATCGGACCGGCCCCCGCGCTGCTCCCCAGCACGGCCAGACCTGCAACAAGCAAAATTGCCTGCGCCCGTTGCGTGATCATCACTTCGCCTCACCGCTCGCGGATGGGTTAACCCGCATCCTTTGCGCGAGTATCCCCCAGGCGGGAGGGGTTTTCAAGCCATGCCCCCGTCGCGCCGCCTCTTGTGATCGGGGTCGCAACACCGGCTCGGGATGCCAAGATATTGTGGATAAGGCGCAGGAACCCGCCATATCGTGGGGTATCGCGGTTGACTTCGGGTGCCTCAGCCCGGACGATATGCCTTTGATGCGGAATCAAAAGGGCGCGTCTTGCAGTTCAACCGGCTCAGGCTCAACGGCTTCAAGAGCTTCGTCGATCCGACGGAGCTGATCATCCATGACGGTCTGACGGGCGTCGTGGGGCCGAACGGCTGTGGCAAGTCGAACCTTCTGGAGGCACTGCGGTGGGTGATGGGTGAAAACCGCCCCACGGCCATGCGCGGCGGCGGGATGGAGGATGTGATCTTCAATGGTGCGGCCACCCGGGGCGCGCGGCATTTCGCCGAAGTGGCGCTGGTGATCGACAACCGGGAACGCCTGGCGCCTGCGGGTTTCAATGATGCCGACCAGATCGAGATCGTGCGGCGGATCACCCGGGACGCAGGCTCGGCCTACAAGGCCAACACGCGCGAGGTGCGGGCGCGCGATGTGCAGATGCTGTTTGCCGATGCCTCGACCGGGTCGGCGAGCCCCGCGCTGGTTCGTCAGGGGCAGATATCCGAGCTGATCAACGCCCGCCCCAAGGCGCGGCGGCGGGTGCTGGAGGAGGCGGCGGGGATTTCCGGCCTTTATGCCCGCAGGCATGAGGCGGAGTTGAAACTGTCGGGGACCGAGGTGAACCTCACCCGCGTGGATGACGTGCTGGAACAACTCGCGCAGCAGCTGAGTGTGCTGACGCGGCAGGCAAAACAAGCCGTTCGCTACCGCGAAATCGGGGAGGAGTTGCGCCGGGCGGAAGGCGCTCTGCTCTACCGGCGCTGGCGCGAGGCGGAAGACGCGCGGGCGGAGGCCGAAGGGCTGCTTCGCGCGCGGCTGGTCGTGTCGTCGCAGGCAGAGGCCGCGGCACGAACGGCGGCAGGGGCGCGCGAGGCCGAAGAAGACCGGCTGCCGCCCCTGCGCGAGGAGGAAGCCATCGCCGCGGCCATTCTGCAGCGCCTGATCCTGCAGCGCGACGCGCTGAACGATCAGGAGGCGCGCGCCCGTGCGATCATCGGCTCGCTGACCGCGCGCCTCGACCAGCTCGCACGCGACACCGAGCGTGAGGTCGGGCTGAACCGCGATGCGCAGGACACGATGGCCCGGCTGGATTGGGAGCTGGCGCAGCTGGCCCGGGCGCACGAGGGCCACGAAGCGCGTCTTGCCACCACCGCAGGGACCGCACGCGAGGCGGGGTCTGCGTTGGCGCAGGGCGAAGCGACGCTGAGCGAGGCGACCGAGGACGCCGCCCGCCTTGCCGCCCGCCACCAGTCGGCAGAGCGGTTCCTCGCCGACAGCCGCCTAAGCCAGTCGCGGGCAGAAGGCGAGACTGCGCAGGCGCGCGAAGCCGTGGGCGGAGCCGAAACCGCCCTCACTGCGGCCGAGGAGGTTTTCGCCGCCGCCGAAGAGGCACAGCAAGCAGCCGCCGCCCTCGCCGACGCGACAGAAGAGACGTTGCTCGCCGCCGAAGAGGCCCGCGCGGGCACGCAAGCCCGTGAGGCCGATGCCCGCGCCGCACGGTCCGAAGCCGAGGGCGAGGCCAGCGCCCTGCGGGCCGAGGTGGCGGCCCTGACACGGCTGGTGGAACGCGACGGGAAAGGCGGCGGACAGCTTCTTGACCGGCTGCGGGTGGCCAAGGGCCATGAAAAGGCGCTCGGCGCGGCCCTTGCCGATGATCTGCGCGCGCCCGAGGTGGACGCGGCTGCGCGCACGGGCTGGGCCACGCTCGCCGATTACGCCGATGCGCCCGCCTTGCCTGACGGGGCCACCCCGCTTGGTGCCCATGTGGCATCACCCCCGGTTCTGGCGCGCAGGCTGGGGCAAACCGGTTTGGTGACCCGCGGCCAGGGGGCAATGCTGCAACCCGCCCTGCGCCCCGGCCAGCGGCTGGTGAGCCTGGAGGGCGATCTCTGGCGGTGGGACGGCTTTCGTGCCGCTGCCGAGGACGCGCCCTCCGCCGCAGCCGAGCGTCTGGTGCAACGCAACCGGCTGGCCGAACTGACCGAGGCGCTTGACGCCCGAACGGCTGAAGCCGAGGCTTGCCGCGCCACGCATGAAGCGCTGCAAGCCCGCCTCGCCGATCTTGCCCGCGCCGATCAGATGGCGCGCGAGGCCCGCCGCGCGGCGGACGCGCGCGTGACCGAGGCCGCCCGCAGTGCGGCGCGCGCCGAGGCTGACCGCTCCATCGCGACCGGTCGGCTCGAGGCGGCCCGCCTTGCGGTTGATCGGCACGACACCGAGGCGGCCTCCGCCCACGCCCGCCTGACCGAGGCGGAGGCCGCGGTCGCAGTGCTTGGGGATCTGGACGGCGCGCGGGCGGCGCTGGAAGCTGCGCGCCACGCCGTCGAGGCTGCGCGCATCACGATGATGTCGCGCCGCGCCGCCCATGACGAGACGCGCCGCGAGGGCGAGGCCCGAACCGGCCGCATGCAGGAGGCGACGAAAGAGCTCTCCGGCTGGCGCCACCGGCTGGAGACCGCCGAACGCCGCATGGCCGAACTTACCGAACGGCGGGAGGCGACCGAAGAAGATCTTGGCGAAGCCATGGCCGCGCCCGAAGACATCGCGCAAAGGCGCGCGGCGCTGGAGGAGGCGATCATCGCCGCAGGCAGTCGCCGCACCCACGCCGGCAATGCCCTCTCCGCCGCCGAAGGTGCCCTGCGGCTGGCACGCGACGCGGAGCGGGAGGCCGAGCGGGCGGCCGCCGAGGCCCGCGAGGCGCAGGTCCGCGCTGAGGCCCGTACGGATGCGGCCCGCGAGACGCTGGACCAGGCCGCCGGACGCATCCATGAGGAGGCCGACCGCACGCCGCAGCAACTCCTCGCCTCGCTGCGGATCGACGCGGACCGCATGCCGGACGCCGCCAGCCTGGAGACCGACGTCGGCCGTCTGAAACGCCAGCGTGAGGCGCTCGGCGCCGTCAACTTGCGGGCTGAAGAGGATGCGGCGTCCCTTTCCGCAGAATACGACCGCCTCGCGCAGGAAAAGGGCGACCTAGAAGAGGCGGTCAAGAAACTCCGCGCCGGAATAGCCGGGCTGAACCGTGAGGGCCGCGAGCGGCTCTTGACTGCGTTCGAACAGGTCAACGCCAATTTCTCGATGCTGTTCAAGCACCTCTTCGGTGGAGGCGAGGCGCGCCTTGTGCTGGTGGAATCCGACGATCCGCTGGAAGCGGGCCTCGAACTCATGTGCCAACCCCCGGGCAAGAAACTCGCTACCCTGTCACTCCTCTCCGGCGGCGAGCAGACTCTGACGGCACTCGCGCTGATCTTCGGGGTCTTCCTCGCCAACCCGGCGCCGATCTGCGTGCTGGACGAAGTCGACGCCCCCCTCGACGACGCGAACGTCACCCGCTTCTGCGATCTTCTGGACGAGATGGCCCGCCGTACCGAGACGCGGTTCCTCATCATCACCCATCACGCCGTCACCATGGCGCGGATGGACCGGCTCTTTGGCATCACGATGGCCGAACAGGGCGTGAGCCAACTCGTCTCGGTCGATCTGAAACGCGCCGAAGCTCTTGTCGCCTGATCTGAGGGAAGCCTGACCTCAGTAAAGCCTGACCTGAGCAGGGCCCGGCATCATGAAGGGGAGGCGCGCTGCCCCCCCCTTTCATCTTTGCACAAGTATCCCCGGGGTGAGGCCCGGCATGGGCCGAAGGGGGCGGCGCCCCCTCCTGCCGCATCCAGGCTCACTGGTCCATGTAGACGTGCCGCTCCGCCTTCGCCCTCGGATGCGTCACAGCGCCCCACCGCGCCCCGCCGACAAGGCGCGTGAACTTCCAGATCGCCCCGCTGGCATAGGCCGTCTCGCGCGGGCCCTTCCAGTCGGCCTTGCGCGCCGCGAGGTCTGCGTCGGTCAATGCAACCGACAGCTCCCCCGTCAGCGCATTGATGGTGATCGCGTCGCCGGTCTTCAGCAGCGCAATCGGCCCGCCATGCGCGGCCTCAGGCCCTACATGCCCCACGCAGAACCCGCGGGTGGCGCCCGAGAACCGGTTATCAGTGATCAGCGCCACCTTCTTGCCCATCCCCTGGCCCGACAGTGCAGCGGTTGTCGACAGCATCTCGCGCATGCCGGGTCCGCCTGCCGGTCCTTCATTGCGAATGACCAGCACTTCGCCTTCCGCGTATTCCCGCGCCTTGACGGCATCAAAGGCCTCTTTCTCATTCTCGAATACGCGTGCGGGGCCGGAAAACACCTGCTCCGCGGCGCTCATCCCCGCTACCTTCACTATGGCGCCATCAGGGGCAAGATTGCCCTTCAGCCCGACAACGGCGCCCGTCTTGGTGATCGGCGTGCCCACCGGATGGATCACCCGGCCATCCGCCTCACCGCGGATCTCCGCAAGGCTTTCGCCCAAGGACTTGCCGCTGGCCGTTATGCAATCGAGATGCAGGAGCCCCAGCTTCGCCAGCTCTTTCATCACGACCGGCACGCCTCCCACCTCGTAAAGGTCCTTGGCCACATACTTCCCGCCCGGCCGCAGGCCGACGAAATAGGGCGTGCCGCGCATGATATCCGCCACGTCGAACAGGTCGAAGTCGATCCCGGCCTCGTTGGCAATCGCAGGCAGGTGCAAGGCTGCATCGGTCGCCCCCCCCCTTGCAGGCCACGACGCGCGCTGCATTCTGCAAGCTTTTAAGCGTCACCACGTCGCGCGCGCGGATATTCTTTTCGATAAGGTGCATCACCGCGACACCCGAGGCCTCGCCATACCGATCGCGGCTTTCATAAGGCGCAGGCGCGCCGGACGAATTCAGCAGCGCAAGCCCGATCGCCTCGGACACGCAAGCCATGGTGTTGGCGGTATACTGTGCGCCGCATGCGCCCGAGGACGGGCAGGCCACGCGTTCCATTATGTCGACCCGGCTTCCGACATCGTGCCTGCCTGCACCTTGCCCACCGCCTCGAACATGTCCTGCACAGTGATGTTCTGGCCCTTGTAGCGGCCCGAAAGGATCGAGCCGCCATAAAGGAACACCGAAGGCACGTTCAGCCGCACCGTTGCCATCATCATCCCGGGCAAGGATTTGTCGCACCCCGCAAGCCCCACGATGGCGTCATAGCAATGCCCGCACATCGAAAGCTCGACCGTATCGGCAATCGAATCGCGAGAGGCGAGCGAGGACCGCATCCCCTCATGCCCCATGGCGATGCCGTCGGTCACGGTGATGGTGGTGAACTCGCGCGGGGTGCCGCCGCCCTTCTTCACGCCGTGCTTCACGATCTGCGCCTGCCGGTTCAGCGCGATGTTGCAGGGCGCCGCTTCGTTTCAGCATGTCGCCACGCCCACCCAAGGCTGGTGAATCTCCTCCTCGGTGATGCCCATCGCTTAGAAATAACTGCGATGCGGCGCGCGCGCAGGGCCTTCGGTCACATGGCGGCTTGGCAGTCTGGCTTTGTCGAAGCGGGTATTGGTCACGCGGGTCCGCCCGGGGATTGGCTGGAACAGGCATAATGGGACGAGCCGGGGGCAGCAAGGCGGGAACTGGCAGCCACTTCAACAAAAACCCGAGCGCGAGGGTGCAAGGAGTTAAGAGCGCGCGTGGCTGTAGACCCGGCCTTTGGTGTCGCAAGTGCGTTTCAACAATTCGATTTCGCTCCTCCGCCGAACGGGCTAATACTGAAGGGAAAATTCGCGTATGGTGCAGGGAACGCCGTCGCAGGCTGTAGCGTTGGGCAACATGGGTCATTTTTCATTCCTCGACGCCGGGCTCGAAAAGATCGACAGGATTGCGACGGCCGGATGCTTTCTTTCGTTGCGCATCCGCGGCACCACACCGCTTGTAACACTGCACAGCTATCCGCAGGCCTGGATCGACCAGTACACTGAAAACGGTTATGTCCTGCGCGATCCGATCACGACCTGGGCATTGACCGTCGGCGGCACCGTCCGCTGGAGCGCGCCCTTCCTGCCCGATCCCTTCCGCATTTTCCGAAAGGCCGCCGAGCATGGGCTGAACTTCGGCGTCTCGATCACCGAAGGCCCGATTGGCGCACGCACCATCTGCTCTTTTGCGCGCGGCGACCGCGAACTGACCGATGCCGAGACTGCCGATGTGCGCGCCATCGTGGTTGACCTGCACGAGCGTGTGCAACTGCCCCGCAACCTTGATGCCGAACAGGCCGTCATCCTGAAGGTTCTGGGCGCACCGGGAGGCGTGCAGGGTGTCGCCTCCGCGCTCGGGATCGGCGAGGATGCGGCCCGCCGCCGCATTCGGCAGCTGTGCGACGTGCTCATTGCGCGCACACCGGACGAGGCGGTACAGCGCTCGCGCGACTACAAGCTGATCTGATCGCAAAGCTGATCGGATCGCAGAATCCCGCTTCCTCTTTTAGCGGGCTTCAGGTAGCCAACTGGCATTATGATGCAGTTCGCCCCCTTTCGCCGACGCCAAGGCTGCTGAGCCTTTCTTCCGCGTCTGCAAGGTGCCTCGTCATCCTTCACATTGATTTTCGCGCGGTCAGCCATTAGGGCTAGCCGGGTCGACCAGAAAGGGTCTTGCCATGACCACCATGACCGTTGCCTCCGCCGTTCTGCCAACCTATTCCCGTGCGTCTCTGGCATTCATCCGTGGCGCGGGGTCGTGGCTTGAGGCAGAGGATGGCAGCCGATATCTCGACCTCGGCGCCGGGATCGCGGTCAACGCCCTTGGCCACGCGCATCCCGACCTCGTGCGTGCGCTGGCCGATCAGTCGGCCCGGCTCTGGCATGTCTCGAACCTCTACCGCATTCCCGAACAGGAACATCTGGCCGATATGCTGGCAGAGCGGACCTTCGCAGAAACCGTCTTCTTCACCAATTCGGGCACCGAGGCCGCCGAGCTTGCCATCAAGATGGCGCGCAAACACCATTCTGACGCAGGCCATCCCGAACGGGTCGAGATCATCACAATCGAAGGCGCCTTCCACGGGCGTTCCACCGGGGCCATCGCTGCGGCAGGGTCAGAAAAGATGATCAAGGGATTTGGCCCCCTGATGCCGGGCTTTCGCCAGATCGCCTGGGGCGACCATGATGGCTTGCGCGCGGCAATAACCGACCAGACCTGCGCAGTGATGCTCGAACCCCTGCAGGGCGAGGGCGGCATCCGGTCGGTGCCCGACCAGTGCCTGAAGGGCCTGCGCGATCTCTGCGATGCCACCGGCACTCTTCTCATCCTGGACGAGGTTCAGTGCGGAATGGGCCGGACTGGCAAGCTTTTTGCCCATGAATGGTCCGGCATAATTCCCGATATCATGATGGTCGCCAAGGGCATCGGCGGCGGCTTTCCGCTTGGCGCGGTTCTTGCCACGCGCCACGCCGCCTCCGGCATGGTCCTTGGCACCCATGGCTCGACCTACGGGGGCAATCCGCTCGCCTGCGCGGTCGGCGCGGCCGTCCTCGGCATCATCGGCGAGGACGCCTTCCTCGCCGACGTCAGCCGCAAGGGCGCCCGTTTCCGCCAGGGCCTCGAAGGCCTTGTCGCGGCCCATCCCGCGGTGTTCGAGGCCGTCCGCGGTCAGGGCCTGATGCTCGGCCTGAAATGCCGCAAACCCAACGCCGACATCGTCAAGGCAGCCTATGCCCAGCACCTTCTGACCGTCCCCGCCGCGGACAATGTCATCCGCCTCCTTCCCGCACTGAACATCCCCGATGACGACATCGCCGAGGCGCTCGCCCGGCTCGACCGTGCGGCGTCCTCCCTCGCACCGGTCAACTGACTTCATCTATTCAAAAATATCCCACGGGGGGTCCGGGGGGGGTGCGAAACCCCCCGGCGCTGCCCAGAAAGCCCGATCCCATGACCCATTTTCTCGATATCCACACAACCGACGCGGTCGACCTGCGCCGGATGATCGACGCGGCCCATGCGATGAAACGCGCCCGCATGAACCGCCCCAAGGGCATGGCGGATGACGAGCAACCGCTTGCGGGCCACATGGTTGCGCTGATATTCGAGAAACCCTCCACCCGTACCCGGGTGTCCTTCGATGTAGGCGTGCGGCAGATGGGCGGGCAGACCATGGTGCTTTCCGGCAAGGAGATGCAGCTTGGCCATGGCGAGACCATCGCCGACACTGCCCGCGTCCTCAGCCGCTATGTCGATCTCATCATGATCCGCACCTTTGAGGAGGCCACGCTGCTCGAGATGGCAGAACATGCGACTGTCCCGGTGATCAATGGCCTGACGAACCGCACCCATCCCTGCCAGATCATGGCCGATGTGATGACCTATGAGGAACACCGCGGCCCCATCGCCGGACGCAAGGTCGTCTGGGCGGGCGACGGCAACAACGTCTGCGCGAGCTTCCTGCATGCAGCGGGCCGCTTCGGCTTCGACTTCACCTTCACAGGCCCCGAAACGCTGGAACCCGAGCCTGCCTTTGTGGGCTTTGCCCGCGCGTCCGGTGCGCGCGTTGCGATGGAGCGTGATCCCTTCGCGGCGGTAGAGGGCGCGGACCTTGTGGTCACCGACACCTGGGTGTCGATGCACGACGCCGAGTCTGCAAAGGAACGCCGCCACAACCAGCTGCGCCCCTATCAGGTGAACGAGGCGCTGATGGCCCGCGCCAAACCCGACGCGCTCTTCATGCACTGCCTGCCCGCGCACCGCAACGACGAGGCGACCAGCGCCGTGATGGACGGCCCGCATTCGGTGATCTTCGATGAGGCCGAAAACCGGCTTCACGCGCAAAAGGCGATCATGCGCTGGTGTCTGGGGCGCTAGCCTATACGGTGGCGCAGAACGACCGGCACGACCAGATCCCCTCCATCCTCCAGCTGGCGGCAGAGCTGGCGGTCAAACTCTTGCAGATGCGCGAGAAACGCCGCCACCTTCTCGCATTGCGCAGCTTTGCCCTAAGTGCAAAGGGCCCGCGTTTGCGGTTGCGGCAACTGTTCGATCAGGGCGTGCAGCGCGTGGTGGTCAGCGTCCAGCATGGCAAACCCGCGCGAAATCCGCGGCTCCAGCCGGGCAAGCTCGGGAAAGCAAGCCTCGTCCTCGATCTGGTGGTGCCCGATCAGATCGTGCGGAAGCCCCGAGCCTTGATGCGCAAGGCGGCGGGCGTGCTCGTCGGGGGCGAGCTTGCGGTCGATCCGCGCTTCCGCATCCACACGCAGCCGCGCCGAAACCCGGCGAAAACCAAGGTGCCGGTCGGGCCAGAAGGCCGCCATCCCGTTGAAATCGCAATGCGAAATCCGGCCCGTCCGCGAAAGCTCCGCCAGAATCAGCCGGAATTCGGCGGGAAACGACTGGCGAGAGGCCAG
>Ga0105048_10005966_pt1 | contig 19647 bp, 17 predicted proteins | sample MAT05_FD_78382 | JGI IMG/M metagenome (GOLD analysis project Ga0105048, IMG submission 78382) | Freshwater microbial communities from Lake Fryxell liftoff mats and glacier meltwater in Antarctica - MAT-05 | ecosystem: Environmental > Aquatic > Freshwater > Ice > Liftoff microbial mat | place... | reverse complement strand
GCGATCCGGGGCGGAACAATCATTCCGTCGTCGTCGGCGTGCGCCATGATCACCGTTCCGACAAGGCGCGTGCTGACGCCCCAACTCGTGGTCCACGCGAGTTCCTGTTTGTTATCGCGTGAAACAAACTGAATGCCGCTGGCCTTTGCGAAGTTTTGTCCGAGGAAATGTGAGGTGCCCGCCTGGATCGCCTTTTTGTCCTGCACCATCGCCTCGATGCAGAGCGTGGTGACGGCGCCGGGGAATCGTTCGCTCTCGGTCTTTTCGCCTTTGATGACCGGCACTGCGAGATACTCCCGCGCAAAGGTCTCATAAACATCGAGCATTTTTTCCGTCTCCTCGATGGCTTCCCTGCTCGTCTCGTGGGCGGTGTGGCCTTCCTGCCAGAGAAATTCTGCGGTGCGTAAAAACAAGCGCGGGCGCATCTCCCAGCGCAAGACGTTCGCCCATTGATTGATCAAAATCGGAAGGTCGCGATAACTCTGCACCCACTTTGCATAGGTCGCGCCGATGATTGTTTCGCTGGTGGGACGGATGACGAGCGGTTCGGCGAGTTCTGCTGACGGCGCCGGACGCAGACCGCCCTTGCCATCGGATTCGAGCCGGTGATGCGTGACGACCGCGCATTCCTTGGCGAAACCTTCGACGTGCTCCGCTTCTTTCGCGAGATAGCTAAGTGGGATGAACAGCGGAAAGTAGGCGTTCTTGTGTCCGGTGGCCTTGAACATGCCATCAAGGCCGCGCTGCATTTTTTCCCAGATGCCGTAGCCCCACGGTTTGATCACCATGCATCCGCGCACGTCGGAATTTTCTGCGAGTTCAGCCGCTTTGACGACTTGCTGATACCATTCAGGAAAATCGTCTTCGCGGCGCGGGGTGATGGCGGTCTGTGGCTGGCTCATGGTGATCGGTGGAAAAGCTGCGAAATGTGGCGGGGAAAAAGCCGCCACGCAAGCGCGGTTGTCGAAGCTCCACCGCAGATCGGCATTCATCCCGCTCATCCCCCACCTAGTCCCACTGACCCGAATGGTACTCAGTTAAGCGGGGGGTGGGACGATTTCTATGGCCGTGGATTTTCATGTTTTTGCGTGGTTTGGTGATGGACATTAAAAGGTCTCTCCGTGTCAAACCGCAAAGCGGCAGAGGACTGCCGCAGTCCAAGAACTGGCGCAGGACGAAGCGTGTTTGGATTTCACGATAGCGTCTTGGAGTGCGGCTGTCATCTGCCGCTTTTCCAGAACGCTCCACGCTGCGAAACAATCTGCGTTCCAACGCCCGAAACTCAAATCTCGAAGCTTAAGTTAATGCCATTTCCCACTACCCTCTCTCCGCGTGTTTTTACTAAAAACACGCTCAATGATGATGTGCTCCTGTTAACGGTCGGAACACCGACTCGCGAATCTCAAACGGCCAGCCTTCACGCTCGAAAAGCTGACGCAATGCCGGATCATCCGGCACGCGTACGATGCCGTCCACGAGTTGCAGCGGAAAATGCAGATTGCCGATCACCCATCCCACGCGGGCCGATTCCGCCATGTTCAACTCCAGCACCGGCTCCGGCTTTTGCCCGATCCGATAGACCGCCTGTTCACTGACAAAAAACACATCTCCGTCGTGCAGATGATGCTCTAGGTCGAACCCGAACTCCGCACCATCCGCCACCGCCCCCCGCCACCGCCGCTTCGCCAGCGTAAGCCGATCCACCGCGAGCGGGACGCATGGCAACCCGCAGTCGTGGGGATGAAGATGGTCGTGGATGAGTTGCATGCCGGGAGTACCTGAGGCTTAAAAAAGAAAATACCGCTGCGCCATGGGCAGCACGGTCGCGGGTTCGCAGCGGAGTTCGCGTCCGTCGGCTTTCACGGTGTAAGTCTCGGGATCGACCTCCATCCGCGGCAGCGCGTCGTTCCAGATCAGGTCGCGCTTGCTGATGTTTCGCGTATTCTTCACCGCCACGAGCCGCTTGCCGACTTGCGGCAGCGAGCCTTTGCTCAGGGACGCCTCGCTCACAAACGTCACGCTCGTCGCCAGTCGCGCCTTGCCGTGCGCCGCAAATTGCGGACGGTAAAACGTGGGCTGCGGCGTGGGGATCGACGCGTTTGGATCGCCCATGTTAGCCATGGCGATCATCCCGCCCTTGAGCACCACCTCGGGTTTTACGCCGAAGAATGCAGGTTTCCAGACGCAAAGATCGGCGAGCTTTCCAACTTCAATACTGCCAACCTCATGCGAGACGCCGTGGCTGATCGCCGGGTTGATCGTTTACTTCGCGATGTAACGCAGTGCGCGGAAGTTGTCGGAGGGAAAAGAAAAACGTCCCGACGCTTTCGCCGCCGCGTCCGGCTCAAGCACCCCCAAACTGCGACTTCATTTTGTGCGCCGTCTGCCAGGTGCGCGGGATGACTTCCCCGACGCGCCCCATCGCCTGCGAATCACTCGACATCATGGAAAACGCGCCGAGATCGTGCAGCAAATCCTCCGCTGCGATGGTCTCCGGCCGGATCCGCGATTCGGCGAACGCCACGTCCTCGGGAATCTTCGAATCGAGATGATGACACACCATGAGCATGTCGAGATGTTCATCGATCGTGTTCACCGTAAACGGTCGCGTCGGGTTTGTGCTCGACGGCAACACATTCGCTTCGCCGCAGACGCGGATGATATCCGGCGCATGTCCGTCTCCCGCGCCTTCGCTGTGAAAAGTGTGGATCGTCCGGCCTTTGAACGCGGCGATGGTCGCCTCGACAAACCCGCTCTCGTTCAGCGTATCCGTGTGGATCGCCACCTGCACATCGAGTTCGTCCGCCACCCCAAGGCAACAATCAATCGCCGCCGGAGTCGTCCCCCAATCCTCATCGTCACGCCGTCTTGAATCCCCGGATTGCCCGCATGCCCGATGCCCGCGATGCGCCCCGCCTTGATCCCGATGTCCGCCTTGATCACGCCCTGCACCGCATCGAGAATCGTCGCGTTGGTGAGCACGACGTCGAGGCAATCCGCATCACAAGCCGTGGACGACTGCCCCATGCCGTCGCGGATTACCTTGCCGCCGCCAAATTTCACCTCGTTCCCGTAGCCGCCGTTCTCCGCGATGAGATCGCGCTCCACCTCGATGAAAAGTTCCGTATCCGCGAGCCGCACCCGATCTCCCACGGTAGGCCCGAACATCTCCGCAATTCGTTGGAATCGATGGAAAACCCCGCCCTCTTCGTGAATTGCGGTCTTTCAGCCCGCTTTTTTTTGGCCGCCAGATGACCCAACCCTTCGGACTGGGCTGTTGAATCGCCGCGCCTTTGGCGCTCCCGAGATGTATACTCGTCAGGCCAACGCCCCACCGCCGGAGGCATGAAAGCGGGTAGCCGTGGTTTTGGACAAGAACAGATATATGCAGCGGGCCGGGCCAGGCCAGGCTAGGCCAGGACGAATGGCGACGCTCACCTTTCTAATGTTGATTAACTCAATTGGCTCACTTCCAAAAAAGCGTTGGGTTTTTTTAGTGCGACCTGTTTTTATGATGTTCCACCACTCCTTTGTCTTTCTATGAAAACACCCGTAAAAGTCGCAGTCACAGGTGCAGCCGGTCAGATCGGTTATGCCCTCCTTCCACGTATCGCTTCCGGCGCACTCTTTGGCCCGGATCAACCCGTCGAACTTCATCTGATTGAAATCGAACCCGGCATGGCGGCGCTCGCCGGCGTTGTGATGGAACTCGAAGATTGTGCGTTTCCTTTACTCACAAAAATCGTTCAAACTTCGGATTTGAACGTCGGATTCAGCGGGGTGAACTGGGCGATTCTCGTCGGCAGCGTGCCGCGCAAGCAGGGGATGGAGCGCAAGGATTTACTCGGCATCAATGGCAAGATTTTTACCAGTCAGGGCAAGGCCATCCAGGCCAACGCCGCGAGCGACGTTCGCACGCTCGTGGTCGGCAATCCGTGCAACACGAATTGCCTCATCGCGATGAACAACGCTCGGGACATCCCTTCGAACCGTTGGTTCGCCATGACGCGCCTCGACGAAAACCGCGCTAAGAGTCAGCTCGCGCAGAAAGCCGGAGTTCAGGTCGCCGAAGTTTCAAACCTCGCGATCTGGGGTAATCACAGCTCCACGATGTTCCCGGATTTTGCGAACGCGAAGATTGGCGGAAAAGCCGTGACGGACGTCATCACCGACAGCGCATGGTTGCAGGGCGAATTCATCGCCACCGTGCAGCAGCGCGGCGCGGCGATCATCAAAGCGCGTGGTCTTTCCAGCGCGGCAAGCGCGGCAAATGCGGCAATCGACACCGTGTCGACTTTACACAGCGGCACCGCAGCGGGCGACTGGACGAGCGTCGCGGTTTGCGCCGACGGCAGTTACGGAATTGAAAAGGGCATCATGTGTTCGTTCCCGATCTCGTCCAAGCCGGGCGCGGACTGGAGCATCGTGCAGGATGTCGAACTCGATGCATTTGCAAAAACCAAAGTGGACGGCACGGTGGCAGAACTTCTGGAAGAGCGGTCGATGGTGGCTGATCTTCTCGGCTAAATGGACGCTGCACTTTTACAAGACTGCCTCGCCACCGCGCTGGATGCCGCGCATCAGGCAGGCGACCTGCTCCGCGCCAATTTCGGCAAGGAGCTTGGGGTCAACAGCATGGAGGCTCACGACATCAAGCTCGAACTCGACGTGCGCTCGCAGGATCTCATCACGGGGATCCTGCTCTCGCGTTTTCCAGACCACGCGTTGTATGGAGAGGAAGGGCTTGCGGGAAATCAGTCGAGCGCTTGGCATTGGATCGTCGATCCGATTGACGGCACGGTGAATTATTTCTACGGCATCCCGCATTTCTGCATTTCGATCGCGCTGCGTTACGAGGGTGACATGGTGCTGGGCGTGATCCTCGATCCGATGCGCAATGATTTGTGGCAGGTGGTGAAAGGCGGGCAACCGTTGTTGAACGGCGAACCGATTCGCGTGAGCACACGCTCGACGTTGGGTGACGCGATTTTGTCGGTGGGCTTTTCCAAAACGAAAACGACCATCGATTCGGGGTTGCCGCTGTTTGAAAAAATGGTGTACCGCGCCCGGAAATGTCGTGCAATGGGAAGTGCCGCGCTCGATCTGGCCTACGTGGCCTGCGGACGGCTCGACGCCTACATCGAACAGGCGGTGAGCCTGTGGGATATCGCCGCCGGCCAACTTCTCGTGGAGGCTGCGGGCGGCAAGGTCGATGTGAAGGAAGCCGAGATCAAAGACAAATTCAGCGTGGTGGCGAGCAGCGGCAATGTGAATCTGGAGGTCTGATTTAAACTTATGACACGATCAGGAATTGGTTACGATGTTCACGCGTTTGTGGAGGGGCGCCCGCTCATCCTTGGCGGCGTGGAAATCCCTTATGAGTTCGGGTTGGACGGGCATTCGGATGCGGATGTTCTGTGCCACGCCATCGCCGATGCTTTGCTCGGAGCGGTGGGGGAACGCGATATCGGTCACCATTTTCCAAACACCGACAACTCGATCCGCGGCATCAGCAGCATCGAGATTCTGCGTCAGGTGTGCGTGATCCTACGCGAGCGCTGGGCGGTCATTAACAATATCGATGCGACGCTCATCGCGCAGGCCCCGAAGATCGGTGTTCACGTGGACGCCATGCGCAGCAACATCGCGGCGGCGCTTGGCGTAGAGCCCGAAGCCATCGGGATTAAAGCGACGACGAACGAGGGACTCGGCTTCATTGGACGCGGCGAGGGCATTGCGGCGATGGCGGTGGCTTCCGTGGAGATGCGGAAGTAGGTTGGAAAATCATGATCGTCGTTGACCAACTCACCAAACGCTACGCCGGTTTCACTGCGCTTCACGGAATCAGTTTTGAGGTGGGCAAGGGTGAGATCGTGGGGTTTCTGGGGCCGAACGGTGCGGGTAAAAGCACGACGATGCGGATTCTATCCGGGTTCATGCCGGCGACGAGTGGCAGCGTGCGGATCGCGGGGTTCGATGTTTATTCCCAATCGCTCGATGCACGGCGGCACATTGGGTACATGCCGGAAAACGTGCCGCTCTATACGGATATGCGCGTTTCGGAATATCTGCGCTATCGGGGAGCGCTGAAGGGGTTGTTTGGCGGAAGGCTCCGCGAGCGCTTGGGCGAGGTGATCGATATGTGCAATCTTGAGGACAAAAAGAATGCCATCATCGGGACGCTCTCGAAGGGGTATCGTCAGCGGGTCGGCCTGGCCGATGCGCTGGTGCATGATCCGGATTTGCTGATTCTCGACGAACCGACGATTGGCTTGGATCCAAACCAGATCCGGCAGGTGCGCGAGCTGATTCGTGACTTGGGAAAACGCCACACGATTTTGATCTCCAGTCATATTCTGCCGGAGGTCCAGGCCACGTGTTCGCGGATTGTGCTGATTCACCGGGGAAAAATCGAAGCGTCGGATACACCGGAAAATTTGATGAGCCGTCTGCGCACAGCGGGCACAATCACGCTGGAAGCGGCTGTGGGAGCGGATCTTGCGGTGGAACTGCTTGGATCGGTGGCAGGAGTGAAAGAGGTGGGTGCAAGTATCGAAGGTGAATGGAGCACCTTCTCGCTCCGCACGGAGGCTGGGACGGATGTGCGTGAGGCATTGGCTTCGTTGGCGGCGGAGCGTCGCTGGAAAGTGCGGGAACTGGCTCGAACCAAAGCCACGCTCGAGGATGTGTTTGTGGAAATCACCCAGGGGGAAGGATGAGGCGACTTACGAGAAACGAATTAAAAATTCAGGTAGTGGCTCAGCTTCACTACGGAGCCACGGATAACACTGAGGGAATTCCTCGCCGATCTCTGTGTTCTCCGTGCCTTGATGGTAAGAAAAGGCGCTCTGCATTTTCAAAATGTGCCATTTCCAAAATTCAAACTGCTTTGGCGGAGGTGAGTCATGCGTAAGTTTCTGATTCTGCTGCGGCGCGAGGTGACGAGTTATTTCCACACGCCGATCGCTTACGTGGTGATTTTTTATTTCCTGCTGCTCACGGGGTTCAACTTTGTGAGTGCGGTGACGCTCATGAACCGCGGTCCGAGCGAAGTGACCGTGGTGGAGGCGTTTTTTAACACCACGATTTTCTGGTTCACGTTTGTGCTGATTTTTCCGCTGATCACGATGCGAACGTATGCCGAGGAATTCCGGTTGGGGACCGTGGAACCGCTGACCACCGCGCCGGTGCGCGATGTGCAGGTGGTGCTCGCGAAGTTCGGCGGGTCGCTGGTGTTTTACTGCATCATGTGGCTGCCGAGCGTTTTGTATTTTGTGTTGTTCGAGGCCATCTCGAAGGAGTCGGCGGCAAACTCGGCGGGGGCCTGGGGCGGAAGTTATCTCATGCTGTTTTTGCTCGGGATGTTTTATCTTTCCATCGGCAACCTCGCTTCCGCGCTGACGCGAGATCAGATCAATGCGGCGGTCATCTCGTTCTCACTGGTTTCGCTCGCGTTTTTTATGGGCCTGCTTTCGATGCTTCTGCCGACCAGTACGCCGTATTTTCAGGAGATCATCCGGTATTTTTCGGCGCTCGACCACATGGGGGATTTTTCACGCGGCATCATCGATACGAAGCCGATTGTCTATTACTGCTCAATGACGGCACTCATGCTGTTTTTGACGTATCACGTGTTCCAATATCGCAAATGGAAGGTCTGACGCGCCATGGCTGATCAATCCAACTCCAAAACGAAAAGCATCAGCAGAATCGGGATCTGGGCGAATGTCATAACTCAGGTGCTCATCGTGTTGCTTATCGTCATGCTGGTGAATTACCTCGGGTTCAACCATTTCAAACGCTGGAACATCGGACGTTCCGGACAGGTCGAGGTGTCGGATCAAACACGGCATTTGCTCGAAAACCTTGAGGATAAAGTGCTCTGCACCGTGTTGTTTGTGAATGATTCTGCGGGTTCCGGCGTGGAATTGGGGCGCGAACTGCGCAACCTCCTCACGGAGTACAGCCAGATTTCCAAGCGGAAGTTTGAGATCGAGTATGTGGACCCTTTTCGCGATCTGAGTCGTGCGCGCGAACTTTCTGCAAAATACAAATTCGGGCGCGAGAACGTGCTGGTGCTGGACATCAAGGGCCGGACGAAAGTGATTGAGGGCCAGGAAATGGCGGATTACCGGATGCAAATGACGCCGACGGGCGAAGTGCCGGAATTGCGCGCGTTCAAGGCGGAAGCAGCGATTACAGCGGCGCTCATTGAGTTGACGCAGGAAAAGGCGAAGAAAGTGTACTGCCTTGTGGGCCATGGTGAACCGACGGTGAAAAGCGATTCACTCGCGGCGTTTCGGCAGTTTTTGGAAAGGCAATACGTCGTGCTGGAGCCGTTGGATTTGCAAAAGGTTGAGGCGGTGCCGGAGGATGCGAGTGCGGTGGTTTTGATCGGCCTGCGTGATGACCTTTTGGAACGTGAAACGAAAATCCTGAATGATTATTGGGCGCGGAAAGGCCGCGTGTTTGTCGCGCTCCGTCCCGAAGTGAAGACGAAGAAGCTGAATGCGCTTCTTTCTTCGTGGGGGATTGAGCCTGTGGACAACCGGTTGTTCACCTCGGGCATGGCAAAGAGCGACAGCGGTGACTGGGTGGAGGGTCTGGTAAAGGAGGTGGTGGGGAACGTCATCACAGGGCATCCCACCACCAAGCGACTGGGCCGGCTGCGACTGGGTTTTCCGGGGTACACGCAGTCGTTGAAAATCAGCGCATCCGGCACCTCAGATCTTCGTTCCAAGCCGCTGGTTCAGTCGTCGGAGGGCTATTGGGGTGAGGTGGATTATGACGTGAATCTTGCGGCCGGTCAGCGCATTGAATTCAACGAAGGCAAGGATGCCGCCGGCCCGCTCAACGTGATCGCTGCTGCGGAAAAGGGTGGGGTTGAGGATGATCGGGTGAATCTCGAATCGTCGCGGCTCGTGGTTGCGGGCAATGCGGATTTTTTATTGTCAGACGCAGTTCAGCAGGTGCGCACGAACCTTGATTTTACCCTCGCATCGATGAACTGGTTGATGGCGCGGGAAGAGTTGATCGGCATTGTGCCCAAGGTGAAACAGTCGTTTCGCCTCGATCTTTCCGAGAAGCAGGTGAGCCGGTTATCGCTTTTGACCATGGTGCTTTTGCCCCTTTCGGTGGCAACCTTCGGCGTCTTTGTCTGGTGGCGGAGGCGGGCATGAAAACGCGGAACACGATCCTGCTTTTCCTCCTCGCCGCCGGCATCTTCGCCTTCATTCACTTTTACGAAAGACACCAGCCCGGGACCAGGGATCGTCGCGCGGCTGAAAGTGTGGTGCTGGATTTCGACCGGGACAACGTGGACGAAGTGGAGCTGATCAATGGCGATCTGAAAATCGTTCTGCGACGCAAGGACAACGATTGGTATTTAAAGGAACCGGTCGAGGATCGGGTGGATCCGAAGGTGATTGGCGATTTGTTTTCGGCGGCGGAAATGCTGTCGCGCGATGGTGTGGTTTTGATGCCCGGCAAGCGGGACGACGCGATGATGTCCAGGTTCAAGGAACTGGGCGTTGCCCGTGCGCAGGCGCGTTTGAAGCTTCGGGGGAAAGGTCTGGAGGAGGAGTTGCTGCTTGGAAAAGAAACTCCGGTGGAAGGCAAAATCTATATTCGCCGCGACAAGGATAACGATGTGTTGGTGACCAGCGCGGAGATCAAACGGCTCGTGACGATGAAAGCGGCGGATTATCGTGACAGGCGGATGATGGATTTCTCCACGGATGCAGTGGAACGTGTGGCGATCAAATCTGCGGCGGGTGAACTTGTGGCGAAGCGCGATGGCAAAGATTGGGAATTGAAGAAGCCGATCAAGGCGCGCGGGGACAACAAAACGGTGGATGCGTTTATCAAGGAACTGGCGAAGGTGAAGATCATGGATTTCGGCGAGGACGAAGAAATCGGAGAGATCAAGGGCAAGCTCAGCTTGGGAATCGAAGGAACGAACGACAAGTTGGTCGTGGAATTTGGGGATCTGGATGCGAGTCATCCGGAGTTGGTCCGTGCGCGCGTGTCCGGTCGCAAGGGGATGTGTCTCATACCTTCGCTGGTGTTGCAGATTTTGATAATTGCGCCGGGCGATCTGCGGGACCGCAAGCTGGCAAGGATCCAGGAGGAGATTATTGATCGCATCGCGCTGGAACCTTCCAGCGGGTCGAAACATGCTTTTGTACGGTCAGGGGATGGTTGGAAAACGCCGGAGGGCGGGGATGTTGATGTCGCGAAGGTGCAGGCGTTGCTTGCAGTTTTGGAAAATACCGAGGTTACCCGATTTGTTGCAGACGTGGACACCGACCTTGCGAAGTATGGTCTGGATCAGCCTGTGGTGCGGGTGATCCTGAGCAGCTACGCGAGCGAAACCACCGCGGAAAGTGCGCGGGGCGAGCGCCCTTTTTGCACGGTGACTCTTGGCGCAACGGATGCAGGCGAGATTTACGCGCGGGTCGAGGAGGAACCGTTCATCGTTGCTGTCCCGGCTGGGCTGGAAAAAGAGCTGACGTGGTAAGTGGCAAGTGCGGCTAAGTGGATTTTGAAACTATCCTCCAGAGCCTGCGGAACGGCCATGTGATGGCGTTGACGACGACATTGGACACTGCGGCGTAAGCCCGCATGGGAGGGAGTGTCATACGGAGCGGCGGTCCCAGAACGGCGCGCACTTTCGCAGAATCCGAATACCAAATGGAGAGTCCAAGGATGATGCAGATGCCAATGAATTTCTGGAACGCGTTGACATGCACATGCGCCAGGAGCTGGTACACAAGGATTGCTCCGACAAATCCGATGAGGATGAACGCGGTGTCTTCAAGCGTGGGGAAACGTTCGATCAGCTTGATGCAATAGCCCGCGACGAGGCGCAGGGCGAGGATGCCGATGAACACCCCGGTGCATACCACCCAAAGTTTATCGCTCATGGCTACGGCGGCGACGACGTTGTCGACGCTCAGGGTGAGGTCCATGAATTCGATGGAAACCACGGTGGCAAAAAAACCGCGCCCCGCTATTTTAACCGCCTGCTCGCCAAGGGAATCATGCTCGCCGCCCGTTTTTTTGCGCGCGAAATGCGATGCGAGCAGGTGAACGAGGTACGCTGCACCGATCAATTTGACCCATTCATTTTCAATGATGAATTGAGCGCTAAACAGCGCCACGAACCGGAAAAAATAGGCCCCGAAAATACCGAGACGCAGGGCCATGACTTTTTGTTTGCCTGGCAAATGCGATGCCATGGCTGCGATGGCGAGCGCGTTGTCCACGGAGAGCAATCCCTCGATGATGATCAGGGAAATGATGATGGGAATGGCTTCAATCAGCTCAGCGGTCGTCGGCATCGGGCTAGCTCACTAATGGTTTTGTGTTACAAGGCAAGCAGCGGCTCGCGTTAGCGTTGCGAAGATTTGCGAAGTTCCTCCCATGCGGCTTTTGCATCATCGCTGAGCGTGCGGGGAATGGTGACGCGCACTTCAACGAAGAGATCGCCGCGCGCTCCTTCCTTGCCCATGCCGCGCTGGCGCAGGCGGAACCGCTGGCCGTGCTGCGTGCCGGGCGGGACTTTGACTTTAAGAAACTGTCTTTCAATCGTGGGCACCTGAACTTCGGTTCCGAGCACTAACTGCCATGGTTCAAGTTCGATGTCGTGGACCAGATCATTGCCCTCGATGTCGAAGTGCGGATGTCTCGAGAGACGGATGTTGAGAAAAAGATCTCCCGCAGTGCCCATGCGACCCTTGTTGCCCTGGCCGGCGAGGCGGATGCGCTGGCCTTCCCGCACGCCTGCGGGGATTTTTACGTTGAGGGTTTCGCTTTCCGTCTTGTCGCTGCGTCGGAGTGAGATGGGTTTTACCGCGCCATGGACAGACTCCTCCAGCGTGACGGCGAGATCCGCCTCCACATCCTTGCCTGCTTCCTCGCGGACACCCCCGCTTCGTCCTCCGGGGCGTTGTCCCCCGAAGAACTGCTCAAAAAAGTCGCTGAAACCCGTGCCGCCGAATTCGAAATCGCCGCCGCCCGCTCCGCCGGGGAAACCCTGCGGTGCCGACCCGTGGCCTCTGCCGCGCGGGGGTTGTTGCGGCTGATCCCAGTTTGCGCCGAGTTGATCGTAGCGCGTCCGTTTGTCGGCGTCGCCGAGCACCTCGTAGGCTTCGTTGATTTCTTTAAACTTGGTTTCCGCCGCGGCTTTTTCCTTGGCCTTCACCATGTCTGGATGATGTTTGCGCGCGAGGTTGCGGAAAGCCTTGCGGATGTCGTCGGCGGAAGCGGTCCGGCTGACGCCCAGCGTTTCGTAGTAATCTTTAAATTGCACTGCCATGAGTCACGATAAGTTAGAGAGTTCGCACGCGTGCGCAAAGGGCACTTTTTACGCGGACACAAACGATCATGGAGCGTCGGTGACGACCTCCAAAGCCTGCAATTGGAAGTCCTTGGCCTTGCTGTCGAAGCGGAGTTCAAGCTGGGCCTCCGTGGCGTCGGGCGGGATTTCGATGTTGAAAAAATCGACGCCGCCGTTCGGATAGCATGTGGGTTTGCCGGTAAGAATCTCCTCCTGTTTGGTGCCGGAAAACTTCACCGTGACCTGCACGGGTTGGGCAAGTTTCGATGTGCTCACGATGCGGATTCGTGCGCGGCTGCCTTTGAGTTCAGTCGGAAGCGCCAGAGTCGCTTTCACTTCCTTCTTTTTCCCATCCCACTTCCATGGAAGCGCGAGGCCCAATTGTTCCGCCGTGAGTTTGCTGTGCGCGGGGTCGTCCGCCTTGCGACGTTGGTAAAAAACGATCTCGGGGTTCTTATCCACCTTGATCAACTCCGCAAACCGCCACGTGTCCCCGGGTTGATCCACGTAAGTCGCAAGCGGCGGCTGAGCGGTGGTTTCGCCGTCCCGCACTTCCTGCCGGGCACGCAGCCACATCAGCTTGCGCACAAACCACACCTCGTCCGAGAGGCCTGCCCATTTCTCCGTGTCGTCCGCGCGATCCATGAAGCTCGTCTTGGGCGCGGTGCCCGGCGGACGGCCCGCAGCGAAGTCCAGTTTGCTCGCGGAGGAGTAATCGATGAGATGCGCAAAGTCCCACATGCTGCGGTGGGTGAACACCTTTGTCCCGGCTGGCCGACTGGAAAGGTAAGCGCGCGCTTCGGGCAGATAATCGAGATCGAACCAGCCGCGTCGTGAGGACACAAAAAGGAACGCTATAAACAAAAGAATCCACGGGGCAGGTCGTGATCGGACGCGATGGACCCAAGCGCTGACGCCGGGCTGGGGAAGGCGGGTGAGCCAGGTGCCGAGGGTTCCGATGCCGCCTGCGAGCAGGATGGTGAGGGGAATGGCGAGCGCGCACAGAAAACGATCCGCATCGCGCAGCATCGGGCGCGGCGGCCAAAGCTGTTGCAACGCGCAACTGTAGCCGAGGTAACCGATGAGGAACCACCCGACAGCAACGCGCGCGGTGTTATCCGATTTTTTCCAAAGACCCACGATGCCAGCGCAAGCAAGCGTCATGTAAAGCGGCGCGAGCAATCCGCCCTTCCACAGCGTGTCGAGAAAACGGAACGGCAGGGTGAGCGGGTTCACCGGGTCGGTTCCCTTTTTGCCCTTGGCCCCCATGTTCGTATGCAGGCTGTAGAACCAGTCGCCGGTGAAGCTGTGGTAGATGGCGCATTCGATGCCGATGAAAAGCAACGCACCGCCGAGGCACATGAGAAAGCGTGGAAATTGCCGTGGAAAATACCAGAGGGTCAGTGCGCAGAGCACGGGAAGAATCAGGATGCCGGTGAACCGGTTGGCGTGCGCCACGGCGATGAAAAGACCGGTCGCCGCGCTCCATGCGAGTATTTTTCCGAAACCCTGCGCCCGCATCGCCGCCAGCCAGCAGACCAGCGCGAGCCCGGCCCAGACACCTTCCGAGAGATCGGGCATCGGACGGTACGCCACGGGATCAAGGAGCGGATGAAACAAAAACGCCGCCGCAGCGATCCATGCGAGCGGTTCGGAGTTGAGCCATTTGCGGGCGAGAAAAAACGTCAGCAATGCGCCGACCGAGAGATAGAAGAACGGCACGGCATAATACGGGAGGAGGCCCGGGCCGAGGATCTTGCTGAACAGCCACACCGCGCCCCACATCGGCCAGCGCAGATCGTGAAAATTGTCGAGGCGCCAACCGCCGGGAACGCCCTGACTGATTTCAAACCCGACCTTCCAGTAGGTGAAATCATCACCCAATCCCGGACGTTTGAGATAGGCCACGAAGACCAGCGCGGTGAGCAGCAGGAGCGCTGCGACGGAGCGGATGATGTTATTTTTCATACGGATGCCTGCCGCGCACTGGTGATCTTTTTCCAGCCTGAGCAAAGCACGGCGACGAGGGTGTCGAGTATCATGAACGCATAGATATAAAGGAAGGGCTCAAACACAAAGCGGAAGCGCGCTTTGACATTGGCTGTGACGAAAATGATGAATGCGAGGCCGAGCAGAAACAGCACCCACGAGATCTGCATCGGCTGCATTTTGCCGGGACGAAATAGCGCGAGCGCCATGCCCGCGAGCACCACAAAGAAATAGTAGGGCATGCCGTTCTCCTTGTCGCCATTCGGGTAGCGCACATCGGTCATTCGGAAATGGGCGAGCGAATCCTCCCACCAATCGTGGAGCGTATTGAACCACGCGACCCGCTCCGGATGGTAATTTTTTTCAATAAACGCCCCGATGTCCTCCATGCTTTTGAGGTCTACACCCGAGAGTTTTTTGCCATTGCGAAACACCAGCTTGGTGCTTCCCGGGTAGTTGTCGTTGAGTTGTTTGTCGCCGATGCGGTTGTCGGAGTAATCCTCGCTTGCCAGCACCACGGAGCTATGCCGGAACTTGTAGAAAAAGTGCATTGGCAACTCGCCGGGACTGCGCCGGAGAGTTTCCATTGCCAACTTTTTGCAAAGCTCGTTGACCTCGCGTTTGGATCCCTCGGCCCCCTTTACCTCAATCAGATATTTTGCGACAGCGCTCGCGATTTTGTTGCGTTGACTCGCTCGCGGAAAAGCCATTCCAACTTTCCAACGTTCCTGAAACTGCGTCCGCAGCGGCTCGATGAACGGCAGAATTCCCGGCGCACACTTCGGATCATCCGGCGTGAAATGCACCACGGACGTATAAAGGAGCAGTCCCGCCTGCGACGTTTTTGTCTTGGAATTGACGATTAATGCCACGACGAGCGTGATGCCCAGGTGAATGCCGAGGGTTCGCCAGGGGGCTTTGTTTTTCCAGAGAACCAGGACAATGAGGATCAGGCCGAATCCAAAGAAAAGTTTTCCTTCCGGCCTTGCACCGGCCTGGAGCACGAGCGCCATCAGCAGCGCGACGAAGCTCGCCCGATTTGCGTGCAGCGCAAACACGGAACCCGTGACTGCCAGCACCACCGTGCAGAACACATACAGCGACTCGGCCATCGGCGTATGTTCGAACCACAGAAAAGACGGATTTGCCGCCACCAACAGCGTGAGCGGGATGATCCACCATTTCCAATGGGAAAACCACAACCGGCACAGCAACCCGCAGAGCACGATCATCAGCAGGCCCAGAGCGTGTTGTGCGAGCGGAATGGTGATGAGCACCGGAACGCCCGGGATCGCAAACGCCACGGTGTACACGATGGGCACAAGAAACGTCTTTTTCGGGTGCAACCTGAATCCGCCTTCGTGGACCAGTTTGTCTGCCGTTTCCAGGAGGTCTGCCGAATCCGTATGAAAAAAACCATACGGCATGGCGGCGGTGAGCCAGATGCGCAGCGCGAGGCCGAGAATCACGGCGGGAACGCAGAACCAAAGAAATTCGTGAGTGCGACGTTCACGCGCACCCTGGCGCAGCCAATCGACTGCCGGTTTTAAAAATGCAAACACGCGGAGTTTCTAGTGCAGCACCCGCGGGAGCGTCGAGTCTGTTTGTGGTTTTGTGAGCGGAGGAAGGGGGTGCGGAGCAGGAGTCTAGAGCGAACGAGCCAGCAGATCATCCCTGCTTTGCTTGCGGCAATCGCGCCTAGTTTTCGTCCTGGGCCTGACGCTCGATTTCTTTTTGGCGCTCTTCTTCGAGGAGTCCGTCGCGGTCGGGATTGGATTCAGCTTCTTCTGCGACGGCTGCGGCGTCCTCGGCCTTTTGCTTTTTCTTGGCGGCTTTCGCTGCTTCCTTCGCCGCTTTTTCCTTTGCCTTTTCCTCCTTGTAAACCTCCCGCAGGACTTTGCCGATGAGCGGTGCGGCCTGGGTGCCGCCGTGGACGTCGTCATTGCCGACTTCGCCTTCATACAGCGCGGAGAAGGCGTACTTGGGTTCGTCCACCGGGGCGATGCCGGCGAACCATGCGGCGGTGCGCTCCTTGTTTTTCGGGCCCCACTGCGCGGTGCCGGTTTTGCCGCCAACCCGCACGTCGGGCACGGCGGCTTTGCCTGCGGTGCCATTACCACTTTCAACGACGCCGAGGAGGGCTTTACGCATGGCTTTACGCGTGGAATTTTTCATGGCGAAATAACTGCGCGCCATGGGCTCGTAGCCGATGAGGACGCGGTTGTCGAAGGACTGCACCTGCAGCACGAGCCGGGGTTTGAGGACGACGCCGCCGTTGCCGACCGCAGCCATGGAGAGCGCCATTTGCAGCGGGGAAATGAGGGTGTCCCCCTGGCCGATGGAAAGGTTGGCGACATCGCCTTTGAGCAGCGGACGCCCGTACACTTTCTGCATGTAAGGGCTGGTGGGAATGCGGCCAGGAGCTTCGCTCGAAAGGGGTAGGCCGGTTTTGCTGCCGAGACCGCATTTCATCGCCCATTCCGAGAGTTGATCGCCCCCCGTTTTGATGCCGACGTTATAGAACCAAGTGTTGCAGGATTGTGTGAGCGCGCCGACGAAGTTCAGCGAGCCGGCGTCGGATTTTTTCCAATTCCGGAAAACGAGGTTGCCGACGGAGAACGCGGGCGGGCAGGGGAATTCGGATTCCGGGGTTACGGTCCCGGTTTCGAGCGCTGCGAGGCCGACGAAGGTTTTAAACGTGGAGCCGGGCGGATAAGCGGAGCGGAAGGCGCGCGGGAGGAGCGGGACGTTGGGATCGTCCTGGAGGACTTTGAAGACCTCGGGCGAAATGCTGGGGACAAACTGGTTAGGATCAAACACCGGCCAGGAGGCCATGGCGAGGACGTCGCCGTTTTTTGCATCGACGATGACAATCGCACCGCGCTTCGCGTTTTTCGAGAGCACATCTTCGCACAGGCGCTGGAGTTTGATGTCAAGGGCGAGCACCACGTTTTGTCCGGGCTGCGGCGGTATGGTGATTTTTTCGGAACCCTTGCGTCCGTCCGCGTCGAAAGCGAGGTTCACCTGACCGGACTTCCCGGTGAGCTGGGCGTTGAACGCCTGCTCGATGCCTTCGCGGCCCTGGGAGTCGGGAAAAATGGGATCGTTGTTTTGTACGACTTCATCGAGCGCACGTCCGGCGCGTCCGGCGTACCCGATGATGTGGCCCGCAAGCGCGCCGTTCGGGTACATGCGGACGTAGATCGGGCGCAGGGTGAGACCTTCGGCGGGCCGGGCCTGGAAACGCAGCAGTTCCTCGGTGGACAGATCGTTGGCGAGGTCCATCGGCAGCACCCCGCGATTTTTGTAATGCTTGAGGATGAATTCGTCGGAGAGCGTGATGCGGCGTCCGACCAGAGTTTCCGCACGGCGGATGTGATCGCGCGCGTAGCTCATGACGCGGGATTCCGGCCAGTTGAGCGGCGTGGGAAATTGCAGGGCGAGGTTGTTGGAAATGCGGGTCTGGGCCAGGGGGATGCCGTTGCGATCGACAATCATTCCGCGAGGGGCCGGGATGGAGAGAAAATAGGTGCGCGCCTGGCTCTGCGTTTCCCACGTGGGCTTGATGGTTTCGTCCGGGGCATCAGTCCGGCCCGAGGTGGTTGCCGTGGCCAGGCCGACCGGCCCATGGGAAGTGGCCTGAGTCGTCGGTGCGGGGACGAGCGACGCCTCGGTGCTGCCGGGCGGCAGGACGGACGTGACCGGCTCCTGCGCTCCGAGCAGAAAGGTGCTGCTGATCAGGAGGAGGAGAAAAATGTGCGGGCAGGCCAGTCTCATGCGGTCGGGGATATTTCCCCGCAAACCCGCATCGTGCAAGGGCGCAGTGTGTTGAAATAGCGGCGCGCACTTTTCGTCCATTTTCACAAGAATGAACTTTGCGCCATTCGGGTAAGTCCGAGCATATGTGCAGAAGTCGATTCCATTCTAGCATTCCGGTAAATTGCACAGGTACCCGACGGCCCATACAATCTCCTGCTCACGCTATCGGGCCTCCATCAAGGCCTTTCTGCACATATGCTCGGACTGGTACCTTTTGCGCTTTTGCGCGGGGACGGGTTATGCGGGCGTTAGGTGGAGAAAATTCAATCCGGTAAAACGCTGAAAATCCGAGTCGAAAGAAACCATCCGGCATCCAGTCACCTGAGCAAAGGCGGCGAGATAAGCGTCCGTCCAACGGTTTGCGGGAAAATTGGTGAGTTCTGAGAACGCGGCGAATTGATGTTCAATGTCCGTCGGTTCCGCGATGAAAAGCACCTCTGGGAGCGCAATGAAGTCGTGGTAGATTTTCCATGCTTCGGCTGGCTGGAATGGGTGGTTTTGCATCACCTTGGCATTGGTGGCCAACCGCAGCAGGCCGAGCATGGTCACGCGGCAGAAGGCAAGTTGAACGGCGCTTTCCCCCTCCCAATATTGGCGGGCGCGGAGGTGATGCTGGTGATCCTCGCAGGTGAGGGCCAGCCAGACATTAATGTCGGGCAGGTCAACGGTTGGCATGGGCATCGTCGGCGTCGATAATCTTGGCGATTTGGGCATTATCGAGCGCGCGGATGGTTGTGCCAGTCGCCCGTCGCGCTATCGGCAATGGACTCCGCGCGGTGGACTGGTCAGTAGTGGATTTTCCATTTCTGAGTCCACTTTCAATGAAGGCGGCAAGCAGTTCTTTCATTTTCACGCCCTGCCGAGCAGCGTGCGCTTTCAACTCTCGAAAGAGAGGGTCTGGTAAATCTAAGGTGGTTCTCATGCCACACTTTTATGCAAAAACATCTTTACGTCAACATTGCCGTTTTCAACCCAGACCTTTCTGAGGTGGCCCCGCTTTCTCTCTTGCGCGGAACTACTGGCCACGCCAGAGGTCATGTTACCGTTCGCGTCGTAGCGTCTGCGGCAGGGTAAAACGCCGCGCCCACTCTGATTCCGTCCCCGCAAGGAAAAATGCGACGCCGACCGCCTCGGCACAAAACGCTATGCACCAGCAATTTCACCAGCCCGTTCTACTCAAAAAAATCATAAGCCGCAACGCCCTGTGTATGTCATTTTCGTCAAGAAATGCTGACCAACTCCTTTCTCCCTAACCCCAAACTCGCTAGCAGGTTGTCAAGAATTGACAACCGACCCGAATGGCACTAAGTTAAGCTTGATCTGGACGATTTCTGTGGCTGTGGATCTTCATCATTTTGCGCGGTTTGGTGAGGGAAAATAAAAAGTCTCTCCGTGTGTCAAACCACAAAGCGGCAGAGGACTGCCGCAGTCCAAGAACTGGCGTAGGACGAAGCGTTTTAGGACTTCGCGATAGCGTCTTGGACTGCGGCTGTCCTCTG
>Ga0105048_10005965_pt1 | contig 19647 bp, 16 predicted proteins | sample MAT05_FD_78382 | JGI IMG/M metagenome (GOLD analysis project Ga0105048, IMG submission 78382) | Freshwater microbial communities from Lake Fryxell liftoff mats and glacier meltwater in Antarctica - MAT-05 | ecosystem: Environmental > Aquatic > Freshwater > Ice > Liftoff microbial mat | place... | reverse complement strand
ACCCGACCCTCGCGAACGTCCTGTGTAAGTTGCTCGATGGCATCCATGCCGAAAGCCTAGCAAATCGCCCTTCGATCAGCTGCGCCAGTTTACCAGAAAAACCCGCAGGAAATGGACAACTACGGTGCCGGGGACGTGCTTACCGGGAATGATTTCGATACACTTGATGAGATTGTAGAATCGGAGATCATTCGATTCGACCATTGCTGCCTCTACCAGCGCGGGCATCGCTGCTGGGCCAATCGCTTCGAAAACGTGTTTGTCTCCGCTGTGGTAATCATTTTTGTCCACTCGGCTGACAAACCAGGGAATCGCTTCGGCTGCGTCGGGACCAAGAATATACAGGCTGCTTTTAGCGAAACGTCGAGTCGTGGAATCGGCGCTCGTCTTGGCCAAATGTAAGAGCAGCGGCGTCGCTCGCCGTCCACCCAATTCGAGTGCTTCCACCGCCAAGCCAGTGAGAGGGTCGAATAATTGGCCAAGGTAACCCATGGTGACCGCGAAGAACGCGCACTTGATCGAAAGCGGAATGCGTCTTTTCGCCCGACCAGGTGGTGTCACTTGTGCCGGTCTCGAATCGACCTTCAAAGGCCGTTCTCGACGTCGTTCGATCCACCTGCCGATTAGAAAGGCCACTCCGCCGATAATCCCGGCTGCCAGCAAGCTTCCCAGCCAGGATGAGCAGTCAAGCCAACTGAGGTAAGTGAAAACAAGGCCGAGCGACACCACGATCAAGAAGAGAGCGGTCAACAGCGCCCCCAGGAATATGAGAGTACGAATGAATCGCCCGGATTGGAAGCAGAGAAGTTTCATGAACCACGTATGAAATTGATGGGTGAATGCGCCTGTAGGTTAGTCAGCGACTGAACCGAGCAAAAGGGGGCAGGATTTTTGGCAGTCATGTTCAGCGCGGCGGCTTTAACGCCTCAACCTCGGGCAGGTCCTTCAGCGAATTCATCCCAAAAACCTGCAAGAACTTCTTGGTCGTCCCGTAGAGCACGGGCCGTCCGAGTGACTCGTGCCGCCCGGCGATTTTCACGAGGCCTTTCTCCATCAGCTGACTAAGTAAGTCCCCGCACTGAACGCCGCGGATGCTCTCGACGGCGGCACGCATGATCGGTTGACGATAAGCCACGATCGCGAGAGTCTCCAGGGCCGCGGAAGAAAGCCTCACCTCCGTGGTGGAACGCCGCAACCGCGCCAGCCAAGGATGATAGACAGGCCGCGTCAGGAGTTGATAGCCGCCGGCGATGTCTTCAATCTGAAAAGCCGTGCCGTCAGCATCGTAGAGTTTTTTCAAGCGATCGATCAAGGCTCGCGCTTCCGACGCATCGTTCAAGTCGGCGATGGAGGCGAGTTTGCGGGCTGGCAGCGGTTCATCGGCCAGCAGCAAGGCGGCCTCAAGCCTCGCGAGTTTCAGATCCCGGTATTGCGAATCCGCCGGCGCGTGATCGGATGGGTCGACGAGGAGCCGATGTATCGTCGGCAACCGCGCATCTTCGGGGAACCGGTCGATTCTCCGTTCCAGAGGCGAGCGTCGCGGATGCAGCGAGGTGCGGGTCACTAGAAGGTTCTCCATTTCGTCCGGCTGAATTATCGATAGTTATATTGCATTGGAAATGCCGAGGACCAAAAGTGACCAACCTTCTATCGTTCTTGCCGTCGCCGTTCGACCTGATTGCCTTCGGGCTATTCGCGGCCAGCGTGCTCATCACGTTCGTCGCGGTCTCCTCGCTGTTCTTCATCTGGCTGGAACGAAAAGCCTCCGCCTGGATGCAGGATCGCATGGGGCCGACGCGCACGGGCGGCAAGTTCGGCTGGGCACAGACGATCGCCGACGGCATCAAGCTACTCACCAAGGAAGATACGATCCCCGCCGGGGCCGATCGTTTCCTCTTCAAACTGGCGCCGTATTTGGCCTTTTGTGCGTCCTTCGCAGCCTTTCTGGTGCTGCCGTTCGCTAAGGGCATCGTCGGGTACGACATGCAAGTGGCGGCCTTCTTCCTGCTCGCGGTGCTCTCCAGCGAAGTTTTTGGCGTCATCCTGGCCGGCTACGCGTCGGCCAGCAAGTGGTCGCTTTTCGGCGGTATCCGCGAGGCAGCCCAGGTCGTCAGTTACGAAGTCCCTCGCTCGATCGGGGTGTTGATCCCGATCATCTTGGCCGGGTCGCTCAACCTCAACACCATCGGCACTCGGCAAGAAGGATTCTTCTGGAACTGGTATCTATTCCACGACCCTTTCACGTTCGGGGCGTTCGTGATCTTCTTCATTTGTGCCACGGCCAGTTGCAAACGCGCCCCGTTCGATCTGGCCGAGGCCGAGAGCGAATTGGTTGCCGGCTTCCACACCGAATACAGCGGCCTGCGCTGGTCGTTCTTCTTCATGGCCGAGTATGGCAGCATGTTCGCGGTCAGCGGCCTCGCCACTCTGTTGTTCCTGGGCGGCTGGCACACGGGCCTTTTGCCGTTCGAGGCGAGCGAGAAGTTCGGTCTGTTCGGCCACCTGTTGAACGTCGGCGTCTTTATCCTGAAGGGTTTCTTTCTCGTCTTTGTGATGATGTGGATGCGCTGGTCGCTGCCGCGCTTGCGCATCGACCAGGTGATGATGACCTGCCTGAAGTACTTCCTGCCACTGGCCTGCGTGATGCTTCTGGGCGTCTGCCTCTGGCAATTGATGGCGCCGCCGCTTCTGGGAACCATCTGGAAATTTGCGTCATCGTTTACGCTCATCGCCGCAACGACTTGGCTGATCGTCAAGTTGGCGACCAAGCCGTTGACGACGACGCGCGGCAAACTGCCGGGGGCGTGGTCGACGGAGCCGGAGAAAACGCCATCTGTGTGAGCTTTACTTCGTCCACGCCTTCTTGAAGAACCGGACCCAGTTGGCGTACATGATCCCTTCGATGTCCAGATCCTTGTAGCCCCGTTTGCGGAGCAGGTCCGGCACACGTTGCAGGTCGGCGATGGTGTCGAGGTCGGCTGGCGTCTGCTCGGTCCCGAAGCCGCCATCGAGATCGGTGCCGATGGCGGCATGTTGCGTGTTGCCGGCAAGCTGGCAAACGCGGTCGATGTGATCGACGTAGGTGGCCATCGTCACGCCGGAGTTTTCGGGCGTGGTCGTGCCGCGGACCCAACCCGGATAGAGCATCCAGGCGTCGAGAGCCGAGCCGATGACCGCCCCACGACTGATCAGCCGTTTAATCTGCGCGTCGGTCAATTGGCGTTGATCAGGAACCATTTCACGACAGTTATGATGGCTGGCGAGAACCGGACCGCCATAGAGATCCATCGCCTCATCGAAGCATTGATCCGAAAGATGTGTGACGTCGAGAATGATGCCGACGCGTTCCATCTCTTTCAACAGGGCGGGTCCCTGCGGGAACAAACCGCCGACGGTGCCAGTGCCATGAGCATAGGGGCTCACCCCGTAGTGGGCCGGGCCGACGATGCGCAGGCCGGCATCGTACCAGTGCTGGACCTGATCGGGCGTCAGAATCGAATCGGCCCCTTCCATGCTGAGGATAAAGCCGAGCGGCAGATCTTTTCCCGTTGTCTCCGTCCAGGGGACCTTCTCGTTCGCATGCACCGGGATCCACTGATTGACGTGAGCTTCGAGCGTCGGCCAATCCTTGATCCAGCGGAGCTTCCCTTGAGCTTCGAGAGCCTTGTAGTATGCTAGTTGGCCCATGCCGGCGGCGTAGGCGGCTTCCATGGCGGCATATCGCTGAATGGCCGGCATCGCGTTCGGTCGGTATGGCCTTGGCAGAAGCGTGCAGATGAAGGTAACGACGTGCGCCCTCCGAAGTGCCGGGAAGGTAACCGTGCCCCGGCCTCGCGCCTTGAATTCACCGGCGCAGGTGTCTTTTTCTTTCGCGCGCAGGTCCTTCACGGACATGAACAAGTCGCGGTTCCAGTCGATGGCGTTCCAGGCGAGATCGAGGTGTGCGTCGAATACCAACATGGTGAGGGTTCCAACAGGTAGGAATCGTGAAGCCGCGATCCGGAGGGTTGCCGAAGGAGAGCGCTCCGCGCATCGGGTTCGTATATGCTAGGCAGGCGAATCCGCTTCGACCAACGTGAAGATCTCTCGGGCACGATTGAACAGCGCCTGTCGGCATTCCGCCGAATTCGCGCCCGACGTGAACAGAGTCAGAATCGGCCAATTTGCCTCAATGATCTCGCCGGGCGCGGGCACGTCGGCGGCGTCCAGAAACTTCAGAAAATCTTGCCGAACCACGACACGTCGGGACGCAAATAAGATCGCTTTCCCCCAGAGGAGCGGCTGAGTGGGAAAAGCGAAACGATCGAGCGTGAAGGCGGCGATCCCCGTGGCACGTTCGACGACCTCGATCGATGCCGTATAACGCGGGTTCACTTCGACGGGCCAGACCTGATTGTCGTTCAGAATAAAATCGACGCCGAACACACCGCGCATCCCGACATTCGCATACAGAACTTCACCGATCCGTTTCAACGTGCTCTCAGCCCGGAAGGACAACGGAACCGGGCCGATGCTGCCGGCGTAATGGAAAGGCTTCGCGTTCAGAGCCGGTTCGCCGACGATCTGTTCCGTAACGCCCAGAAGATAGCAGCGGTCCTCATTGGCGAAATAGACGGCGGCATACGCGGGACCGGGAATAAATTGCTGGAAGTAATACCCGGCCGGCGAAGGTTCGTCGGGCGTCGCGATCGCAATGTTCAGCCCGCCCGCTCCGCGCAGGGGCTTCTTTAAATAGTCTCCGGCCTCACGAACTTTGCTCAGCTGAGGGCATTCAATTCTGTTCGCCTGAAAGAGGGTCGCAACGACAAACGGATCGCGCACCTGGCGAACCGTGGCCGCACTGTTGCCCCACACTTCGCGTTCCGCGGCAATCTGTTCGATAATGCGTGGATGATTCTCCAGGCCGCCGGTGTAGATGACCGGTCCCGGCGGCGCGTCTTTCAGCAACTGGGGGATTCGCTGCGGATAATCGGCAAACGGGATGCGCGTAACAGGAGCCATTGCGCGCAGATCGGAGTCGGCGAAGAGATCGATGCACCAAGGCGACCAGCCCGCGCGGAGTGCGGAACCGGCCGCCGCCCGCGCACTGCCGCCGACGATCGCCACGGTCGGCATGCTCATTCGTCCGAACTGGACCAGAAACGGAGCTCTTTGCGGAGGATCGGGATGAATGGCGAATAGTCATCGCTCCAGAGGCCGACCGAGTTCTTCCGCTTCAACGGTTGCCAGCGATGGTAGTAGGGTGCCTTGCCGTCCGCCGCCGCGGCCTTCTCGGCTTCCCAGGCCTCGGAATCTTCGTCGACCGCGCCGAGCGCCTCCTTGGCACGGGCGATGCAGATCCACGACGACGCAAAGCAAAAATTGCTCCAGTAAGTCGTCTGCGAATCATGTGTGTCCGGGTCGCTCTCGCCATGCATGATCCGGCACTGCAATCCCATGTCGCGGCAGAGGCGTTCGACCACCGGCTCAAGATCAAGGTAGCGGTTCGAGATATGGACCGCCACCAGGCCGTCCGGTTCAAGACGTTGCAAGTAAAGTTCCATGGCCTGCTTGGTCAACAAGTGGGCCGGGATGGCGTCGGAACTAAAGGCATCGACCAGGATGAAGCCGTACTTGCGATCTTGTCGCTCAAGAGAAATGCGTGCATCGCCCATGACGAAATCGATTTCGATTCCCTGCTTCTTGGCCGAGTCGATGTACGTGAAATAGAGCGGCGGTTCGACCAGGTTGCGGACGTGCGTATCAATTTCGAAGAAGGTCATCTTCTGGCCGGGCGCGCCGTAGGAAGAAAGCGAACCAGTGCCGAGCCCGATGCAGCCGATGTTGGTGTTGATGCTCTCGCCGCGGCTTTGCTTCTGGCGGTTGCGGAAGTCGAAGGCCCGGAACATCGAGCCGACCGGGCCGGTGCGGTGATAATAAGTAAGCGGATCGCGGCCGGGAAACTGCATCGCTTCGCCGGAACCGGCTTCAAGGTACGTGGCCGCGGACAGAGCGCTCGTGGAACTCATCGTCCACAAGGCCCGGCAAACGTCCTGACGTTCCTTGTCTCTTTCCTGCAAGCCGTGCGTCGTCGTCCCATGCACGAGCGTCGTGTGATCACGGCGGACGTAATAGAAAGTCTTCTCGGTCTCGCCGTCGTCTTTCTTGATCTTCACCGTGCGAGCACGGTAGAGCGGCCGCTTTTCGTTATTGGCGCGTGGCGTCAGGTAAACATTCACTTCACCGTCGCTCGAATCCGTAATCTTGGTGATCTCGTAATTCTCTTTGTCGTCCAAAATGTCTATCGGAAACAGCGAAGGCCAGATACGGTTGTCAATCTCCCGTTCGGGCAGGAGTTTCCACCGGTCCACGGTGTCGATCTTGAGCCGGCCGAAGAAACTGCGATCGTAAAACGCGTCACCCCCGGCCTTGTACTCCGTCACGAACGACGCAAGCCAGAGGGCGCCCACGGCGGCGCCAAAACGCATCGGCCGTTCTACGAAAAAGTAACAGAGCATGGCGGGCACGCCGTACACAAGGATCTGCCGGACCGTCAGTTGCCCGATGTTGGCTTTGCGAGCCATGTCGGTCCCGATGTTCTCGGCAGCCTGTTCGCCGAACGCCAACATCATGGCGAAAGACAGCGTTAGCGTACCGTAGCCGATCACGAGATACTGAGGAGCCTCCTCCTTGTCGCCAAAGGTCTTCCAGTAGAACGCATAGGCGCCGCAAGCGACCGCCACACTCAGCCAGCGCCACTGAGTTGTCGTCAGCAGTCCAGCGAATTCACGAATAGTGGAATAAGTTGATTCTAAAAAGTGTCCCATCAACGGGCCAACCATGCCGAAAAGTCCCAGGCATGTACCTAAAAAGATCCCCAGCACGACCTGATGGCGCACAGTCTTCCCCAGGAAGAAGACGGCTGCAGCGGTCGGAATCGCAAAAATCGCCGAAGCGAAGATAATGTATTTGCCATTCAAGTAGAAATATTCACCCAGTTTACCTTCGTTCTCCTGGAACATCCGGCAGAGGAAGAAGATGCCGAGAGGGAGGAGCAAGTCGAGGCTGTGGGTCCACTTTGATTCTTTAAGTTTGCGTTCCACGAATAACGACGGCAGCAGGAAGCACGATAGAACGAGCGAGATCGGGTACTCGCTGGTGAACGTAAAGAAAATCGGCGCGAAGAACGCGTTGAACAGCCCGCCGAGCATACCGCCGATCGACATGATCAAGTAAAAGTTCGTCAGGTGCTTGGGCGAGGGCCGATCGCGAGCCAGTTCGCCGTGGCAGACCATCGTCACCACAAAGAACGTGGCCATGTGCAGTAGCACCTGCAAGCCAAACTTCGCCGGCACGTGCGAAGTCATCAGGAAGGCAATGAGCAGCACCATCACCGGCATCAACAACGACATGGTCACGTGGATGCCGGGCGGCACCTTCGAGAACACGATGATGAACGTGATCAAGTAGAGCGACAGCGGAATGATCCAGAGCAGCGGCAGCGAGACGACGTCGGTCGAAACAAAGGTTGTCACACCGAGCATCAGACTGGAAGGAACAAACGCGAGGGCGAGCCAGCGGAGCTTGCGCAGCGCGGTCGGCTCGGGTTCGATGTCGGCCACGACCGCCACGGGCTTCTTCTTGCCGATCGTCGGCTTCTCTTCGGGGATTGGTCCGCGTGAGACGACACGCGCGCAGATCGTCACCATAACGACGAGAATGCCGTACCCGATCGCCCAGAGCCACGCCTGATGGATCAGCCGCAGATTCGGTTCCACGATGGACGGGTAGGCGACGAGAGCCAGTAAACTGCCGAAGTTACTGGCAGCGTAGAGGAAATACGGGTCTTTCGAGGAGGGATGCCCGGTTTCCGCAAACCACTTCTGCAGAAGAGGAGCACTGGTCGAGACCACGAAGAACGGCAGTCCGATGGCGACGGCCAGAAGCACGATCACGCCGAAGAACGGATAGTTGTCCCCCTGGGGAGATAGGCTCTTGACGACGGGGATCGGCGAGTTGTCAGCGCTCAGAATGGCCGCGATCATGAGAATGGCAAAGGCGGCGAAGAGAACGAAGGCATGCAGCATCGTCTGCTTCTTCACAGGCAGCTTGGCCGTGGTGCGATGCGCGTAGTAATAGCCAAGAAGGAGGAGCGCCTGGTAGAAAACCATGCAGGTGTTCCAAACCGCCGGCGTCCCGCCGAGGAGAGGAAGCACCATCTTGCCGATCATCGGTTGCACAAGAAACAGAAGGGTCGCGCTGACAAACATCGTCAGAGCAAAGAGCAAAGGCACGGTTCGGCTCCCGATGATGAAAATGGTGGATAAGAAGTGCTGAACATCATACGGGAATTGCGGGAAAAAGCAGGATGAGAGAGATAGAACCAAAGCCCATGGACGGCCGTCCATGGGCTTTCTGGCAGTTACTTCACGCGTTTAAAGGTAACGCCTTTGCCTTCGGGATTGGCCGTCTCAAGTTCGGTCTCGGAGATCTTCTTGATCGTGATCTTGTAAGTTGACTCCTTGTCGTCCTTCTTGCGGCTGATCGTGAACGTATCGCCATCGACGGTGTAGGTGCCTTCGATTGTAAAGTCCTTGCCGTCCTTGCCCATCACCATCGTCATTTTGCCTTCCGCCTTGAATTCGATGGTCGCGCCAACCGGCAGCGTGTCGGGTTCCGACTTAACGGCTTCCCATTTACCCATGAGCAGTTTCTTGTTGTCGGCCGCGGTCGCTGAAGTGGCGAATGCCAAGGCCAAGACGCCGGTCAGGACGATCGAGAGAATCTTCATCGTTTTCTCCATTTGGAAGATGTCAACCAGGTTCCAGCATGGAACCGTAGGTGACATTATGAGGACGACGGCCCCGAAATACAGTGACCTTAATGGGAAGATACCAGCTCCCCGCCCCCAGATTGGGGGCGAGCTTTCACGGTTTCCTCTGGTCGATCTTCCCGGAAGACTTATAGTAACTTTTCCCTAAAAATGAGTTCCCGGACGGCCCTAGGCTGTCCAAGTCGAGGTTGTAGCCATGCCACTCGGATTGATCGGCACGAAAATCGGGATGACCCAGGTTTACAATCCGGATGGCACGGCCGCGCCCGTGACCGTCCTCCAGCTCGGGCCCTGTCCCGTTCTGCAAGTGCGAACCCAGGCCCGTGACGGCTATGACGCCCTGCAGATTGGTTACAAAGACAAGCCCCGCAGCAAGGCGACCCGCGCCGAGCGCGGCCACGTCTCGAACAGTATGGAATCGAAACGGCGCAAGGCACGGGCTGGCGTCGAAGTTCCCAAGAAGGCCGACGTCGAACCGCAACGCCATGTGCGTGAATTCCGGCTCGAGGAAGCTTCGAAGATCGAAGTCGGCTCGAAGCTGACCGTCAGCGACCTGTTCACAGACATAAAAGCTGTTGACGTGATTGGCACCACCAAGGGCCGTGGCACGGCGGGCGTCATCAAGCGACACGGCTTCGGCGGCATGCCGGGCGCTCACGGCGCTAAGAAGGTGCATCGCGAACCGGGCTCGACCTCCTCGCTTTGTAGCAACCGCGGTAGCGGCCGCCCGAAGAAGGGCAAACGCCTCGCCGGCCGTTACGGTGCCGAGCGCGTGACCATTCGCAACCTCCGCGTCGTGAAGATCGATGCCGAGAACAATCTTCTGCTCGTCCAAGGCGCCGTGCCCGGCTTCAACGGGGCCGTCGTCATGGTCCGCCCGACCAACAAGAAGCGATGAGCAACCGCCATTGAACTTCCAAAGTTTAGCCAATTTCAGAATGCGGATCCTGGAACGTGGAATAGAATAACAATATTCCCCATCCAGGTCCGCATTCCTCATTTCCAACATGGCCAAAGTCGTCGGCATTGATCTGGGCACTTCCTACTCGGCCATCGCCACGCTGGACGATCGCGCTCAGCCCGTGACGCTGCCGAATCGCGATGGCGAGATGCTCACGCCGTCGGCCGTTTTGCTGCTCGATGACGGGGCGGCGGTCGTCGGCCAGGCGGCACTCGACTACGCTCAGGAATCGCCTGACCGAGTCGCCACGCTCATCAAACGGCGCGTGGGCCTCCCGGACTACGGTCGAGCGGTTTCGGGCCGGAACTTCCGCCCGGAAACTCTCTCGGCCATTATCCTGCGGAAGCTGGTGCAGGACGCCGAACTCCGCATCGGCAAGATCGGGAAGGCAGTCATCACCGTCCCGGCCTACTTCGATGAAACCCGCCGCAAAGCGACCCATGACGCTGGCCGCATCGCCGGGCTCGAAGTGCTGGATATTCTCGATGAACCCTCGGCGGCCGCACTCGCCTACTCGTTCCAATTAAATGTCGCGTCCGGCACGGCGCTGACCGATAAACCACGAACGATTCTGGTCTACGATCTCGGCGGCGGAACGTTCGACGTCACTCTCGTTAAACTCACCCCCAAACGCTTTCAGACGCTCGCCATTGAGGGCGACGTCCGACTCGGAGGCCGCGATTGGGATGAACGACTCGTCAATCACGTAGCCGAAGCGTTTATCGCCAAATATGCGGAAGACCCGCGTGAAGACGCTCAAGCCCTCGCCATGCTCCACGCCGCCGCGGAACGGGCCAAACGCACCCTCAGCAAGGTCGAGCAAGCGAGTGTCACCTGCAATCACGCCGGCCGCAAATTGACCGTCCCGGTCTCACGCAAGGAATTCGAAACTCTGACGAAAGATCTGCTGACACGGACTCGTTTGACCACTCAGCAAGTTCTGCGACAAGCGGCGTTAACCTGGGATCAGGTAGACCGCATCCTACTCGTCGGCGGTTCCACGCACATGCCGATGACGACCACGATGATGCGCGACCTGAGCGGCAAGCAACCGGACGATTCTCTCGCCGTCAGTGAAGTGGTCGCCCGCGGCGCGGCCCTGCATGCGGGGATCGTGGCCGCCCGCACGGCCGAGAATCGGGCTTTGCTCGAAGCCGGCGTTTCCAGCCTTCTGGCCGATGTTGTCGAAATTAGCGTCAACGCGCACAGCCTGGGAATCGAGGTCCGCTCCGACAACGAGAAGGTGAACGACAAAATCATTTCCAAGAACACCCAACTCCCCGCCGCTTCTAGCAGAGTGTATTATACGGTCACGGAGAACCAGTCAAAAGTCCGTGTGCGCGTCATGCAAGGCGAGGCTCATCAGGCCGACGCCTGCATCGGCATCGGTGAATGCTGGGTCGAAGGATTACCCCCCAATCTGCCCAAGGGCTCGCCTGTCCAGGTCCGTTGCGAGGTCGGCAGCAACGGCCTTATCGACGTAATGGCACTCGACATGACCAGCGGCCGCATGGCCCGAACCGAAGTCCACCGCGGCAACGGCTTGGGCGACGATGAGATCGCCCGCGAAGCGGAGTGGGTTGCGTCGCTGCGGATACAGTGAGTCATCCGAATCGCCTTTTCCATCCCCAAATTTCAGACATCGAGATTGCAAGCCCCCTGGGACGACGTATTATACTTTCATTCCGATTCGATAAATAATGGGAGACCCCTTTGATGGGCAAGACTCAGGAGCGCACGTCGACTGATCCCGAAGCGTTGCGACAATGGAAAATCATCGATTCGATCGAAACCTACGGCATCCGCAACTGGGGTAAGGGATACTTCGGAGTCAACAAGCTTGGCCACGTTTCGGTCCACCCGAACAAGCTCCCCGAAGAATCGATCGACCTCAAGCAACTCATCGACGAACTCCGCGATCGCGACTACCAGCTACCGATGCTCATACGCTTCACGGACATTCTGAAGCACCGCGTCGGCGAGATCGCCACCGCCTTCCAGTCGGCCATCACGGAGTTTCAGTACTCCGGCGACTACTGTTGCGTCTATCCCATCAAGGTGAACCAGCAACGGCACGTGGTCGAAGACATCCTGCAGTTCGGCCGGCCCTTCAACTTCGGCCTCGAGGCCGGTTCGAAGCCGGAACTCCTTGCCGTGCTGGCCATCACCAACGGCAACGACACGCCCATTATCTGCAACGGCTTCAAGGATGACGAGTTCATCAAGATGGTGATTCTCGCGCACAAACTGGGCAAGAACATCATCCCCGTCGTCGAAAAATTCACGGAACTCGAATCGATCGTCCGCCACGCGGAAGCGCTCGACGTCCGGCCGACCATTGGCGTTCGCGTCAAGCTGGCCTCACGCGGAGCGGGCCGCTGGCGTTCCAGTGCCGGCTACCGTTCGAAGTTCGGCCTGACGATCACGGAGGTCCTTGAGGCGCTCGATTATCTCAAAGCCCGCGACATGGCCGACTGCTTGCAACTGACTCACTTCCATCTGGGCAGCCAGATCACCAACATCCGCAAGGTAAAAGAAGCCCTGACGGAAGCAGGCCGCATCTTCGTCGAACTGCACCGAGCCGGGGCGGGCCTCAAGTACATGGACGTCGGCGGCGGCCTGGGCATCGACTATGACGGCTCGCAGACCGATTTCGAATCGTCCGTCAACTATACACTCCAGGAATACGCCAACGACGTCGTCTTCCGCGTGAAGAGCGTCTGCGACGAGGCGGGCGTGCCGCACCCCACGATCATCTCCGAATCCGGCCGGGCCGTGGTCGCCTACCACAGCGTGCTCGTGTTCGATGTGCTCGGCACTTCGAATTTCGATCGCTGTGAGGCGCCGGATGAAGTGCCGGCCGACGCGCCGCAACCCGTTACCGACCTGTTCGCCATCCATCGCGACATCAACAAGAAGAACTTCCTCGAAGGTTATCACGATTCCGTGCAAGCAATGGAAGAGACGCTCAATCTCTTCAATCTCGGCTATCTGACGATCGAGTTGCGGGCTCTCTCGGAGCGACTCTTCTGGGCCGTCGGTCGCAAGTTGCAACGGCTCGTCCGCGAACTTGATTACGTGCCCGAGGAACTCGAAAACCTCGACACGATGCTTTCGGACACCTACTTCTGCAATTTCTCGGTCTTTCAGTCGATGCCCGATAGCTGGGCGATCAAGCAGCTCTTCCCCATGATGCCATTGCACCGGCTCGCGGAGGCGCCCACGCGCCGCGCGGTGCTCGGCGACATCACATGCGATTCGGACGGCAAGGTCGATCAGTTCATCGATCTCCGCGCCACACGCAGCACGCTGGAACTGCACCCCTACACGGGTGAGCCTTACTACATCGGCACCTTCCTGCTCGGCGCCTACCAGGAGATTCTCGGCGACCTGCACAACCTCTTTGGCGATACCAACGCCGTCCACGTCGATATCGAGGCAGACGGCAGTTACCGGATCGACGAATTCATCCCCGGCGACACGGTTCGCGAAGTGTTGCACTACGTCCAGTTCTCCGCCGAGAAGCTGATCGACCGGATGCGAAAGGAAGTCGAACGCGCCTTGCGTGCCGGCCGGATTTCGCTCAAGGAATCGCGCGAATTCCTCAAGTTCTACGAATCCGGGATGGAAGGCTACACGTATCTGGAAGATTGATCCCGTCTCGGGGCACATTTCATGGTTCGATTGGTTTTAGGCACGCGAAACCGCAAGAAGCGAGACGAATTAGCCGATCTTCTCAAGGATCTGCCTCTCGAGGTAGTCGACTTGACCGGCTACCCCTCCGCGCCGGAGATCGAAGAGACTGGCACGACCTTCGAGGAGAACGCCCGGCTCAAGGCCGTGGGAACCGCCCAGGCCCTCGGACAATGGGTGCTGGCCGAAGACAGCGGCCTGGTGGTGCCTGGGTTGCAGGGCCGGCCAGGCGTTCACTCCGCCCGTTACGCGGGGACGCATGGCGACGACGAGGCGAACAACCAGAAGTTGCTCACGGAGTTGGCCCCCTTGCCCGAAGACCGCCGGGCCGCCTACTACGTGTGTGCCGCGGCCCTGGCCAACCCCCAAGGCGAAGTGATCGCCGTGACCGAAGGGCGCTGCCACGGGACGATCATCGCCGAACGGCGCGGCACCGGCGGCTTCGGTTACGACCCGCTGTTTCTGGTGCGCGAATACCACCAGACGTTCGGGGAACTGAGCTTGCGCGTGAAACAGGCCCTGAGCCACCGCGGCCGCGCGATCACGGCGCTGCGGCCGACGTTACGAATGATCGCTTAACGACGAGTCCACTCATGCAAGGTTCACGGAAGAACCAGATCCTGGCCTTGAACGACGACGTCTCGGCGTTCAAGAATTACATGCAAGCTGAGCGCGGCATGGCGGCCAACACCGTCATCGCCTACCAGCACGATCTCGACCGCTATTCAGGCTGGGTGGCCGACGGCGGAACCAGCGATTTTCTCTCCCCGACACTCGGGGAACTCGGCAACTACATCAGCTTTCTGCACGATGAGAAACTCGCCCCCTCGAGCATCGCCCGCCATCTCGTCGCTCTCAAGATCTTTTACCGCTTCCTTAAGTTGGAAGAGCGTGCCCAGGCAAGCACAGTGGAACTACTGGCCTCGCCGAGTTTGTGGGAACGCATTCCCCAGGTGCTCTCGCCTTCAGCCGTCGAGAAGCTGCTGATGGCTCCGCGAGCCGGCGATCGCTTCCACCTGCGTGACCGGGCCATCCTGGAGACGCTCTACGCCACCGGTTGCCGGGCTTCCGAGGTCGTCAACCTGAAGACCGCCGACCTCTACATCGATGCCGCGTTCTGCCGCTGCACGGGAAAAGGAAGCAAGCAGCGAATCGTCCCGCTCGGCCGATCGGCCATCAACGCCTTGAAAGCCTACCTGGGCGAAAGCCGGCCGGAATTGACTAGCGACCCGTCGGCAAGCACCGTCTTCATCAGCCGTGGCGGAAAGGCGCTAAGCCGCGAGATGCTTTGGGTCCTGGTGAAGAAATATGTCCGCCGCGCCGGCTTGCCGGATAAAGTGAGCCCGCACACTCTACGCCATAGTTTCGCCACGCACCTGCTCGAAGGCGGCGCCGACCTGCGCACCGTGCAAGAACTCCTCGGCCACTCGAGCATCGGCACCACGCAGATCTACACGCACGTCGACCGCAAGAGGCTGCGTGAGATTCACAAGAAGTTTCATCCGCGGGCGTGACTCACTTCGGCAGCCTCAACCCCCACATGTCGAGCGGCACGGGGATGGGGTCGTAGTTGTTCGGGTTGCGTTTCTTGGACTCGGTGCCGTTCACGTCTCGTTTGCGCATGCCGACGAAGAAGTCGCGGATTTTCTCGTCAACGACTGAGACCTTTTCGTCCTTATCCTTCTGGGCCTCGCCGATGTCGAGGAGTTTGATGCCCGAGAGCTTCTCGGCCCCGGCTATCTCGCGGGTGTACTTCAAGATTTCGTCCGCCTTGTTGCGGACGGGGACGCCAAATCGGGACATCCATAACGCGGCTTCGGCGGCTGACCCCTTGTCTTCCTTGCCGTAGATGAAGGCCATCGCCACTTTCTGACGGACTTGGTCGCCGATCAGGACCGTCTCCGATCCGAATTCCTTGTCGGCCGACACCTTCTGTGCGACGGTCAACGCTTGAGCGCCGGCGATCGAATTGGACCAACTCAGAAATACGGCGGCACAAATATCGCGGCCGGCGCTAATAAACTCCGGCGGATCGTTTCGGGCCACGGGGCCGCAAGCAAAGCGGGCGTATTCCGTGGTGATCCAGAGCATGACCAGCGGGCAGATCGATTGCTCCGCCACGACAAAGATACGGCCGCCATTGCACTGCCCAGCATCGCTCTTGCCATCAATGAAACGGCGAGCGCCCGTCAGATCGTTGATCAGGTACGGATAATAGGAAGGGGAGAATTGAGCCTTGTTCAAGTCCTTGATTGTTTTCGCGTTCAACGCCTTACCGCAATATCGGTTGAAGGTAAATTTGACGAACTCATCAGGCCGATCCATTACCTTGAAGTCGGCGCTCTTGCCGTGGCCGCGGAAGTCGAACGAGAGAACCGCGTAGCCCTCTTTCTGCAGACTCTTGGCCAGGGTCGACCACGGTCCCTTGCTGCTGTCGGACGTGTAGTTATGCACGAGAAGCACGGTGTCCGAATTCGTCCCGTTCTTGCCTTCATACCAAGTGTAGGAGATCTTCAGGCCGTCCGCGGTCGGGAAACGGCCTTCAACGGGTTCTTGACCCAAAGACGAGCCCGAACCGCTGAGGAGGAAAACGACCGCCAACAACATGAAGGCGGCCGGCATGCGATGAAAGAACGTAGCCATGAGGATACCCCAAAAACCGAATTATTTCGGGAGAGACTTAAAGAATAAACATCATTCGATGATAAAGCGTTGGCGCGGCGAAATCAAGAAGTTAGGGCAAAAGACAGGAGCGTGGCCGGAGTCCCGGGGGAGGGAGAGATCCGGCCGCGCCCAAGTTGCCGGCGGTTTCCCAGACCGCTGGCGCCAGGTACGGACCTTGCCGATTCCGAGCTTACCTCTCTTGGTTGCTAACCAGAACTAGAAACGGCAGTGGTCGCATTCCCGGTGGAAGGGCACTTGGTTTCGTGCGGCCCTTCCCGGCGCCCCGTTCGAACGAACGGTGATGACCTCTTGAACCCCCGAGGTCATCCTGGCACGGCACGTTTTCCATCGGATAGCTAATTCTAGCTCATCCCATCCGGTCGAACATTCGAATTGAGCGAAATTGCTTTCCCGCGACCGGTTCCAAGTCTGATATTCGTCAATGCCCTTCCTTCACCAAGTTCTTATTCCACGCGGGAATCACCACGCGGAGGTCCTGCGTACCGTTTGGCACGCACTGGCAACTCAAACGCGATTCGAGAGTCAGCTCTCGCGCGGAATCGAGCTGGTCGAGCTCATCGTCCGTCGCCTCGCTGCACGAGGGCAACCCCTCGCTCACATGCACATGGCACGTGGCACAGGCACAGACGCCGCCGCACGAGTGATCAATGGCGATCCCCGCCCCGGAGGCAAGGTCCAGAATGCTCCCTTCCAACCCCGTTCGGTCAAAAGGAATCTGAGCCGGATCAACTTCAAACACAGTTTCACCCGGTTTGCCCTCGAAGGAGAACGTCACCGTAAACTTGCGTTTCGGCCGCTGCACTTTGACTTTTTCGATGTAGGGATTAACGCCGCCCATGCTGCCTCTTTTTTCGTTGAAGAACACCCGCGCTCCGCTCCGAAGACTACGCATCGCGGCTAAACAAGATTCACGTCCCCGGCGTCCAGCCCAAAAGCACGATCGTCGGTTCCTTCAGTTGCAGGTCGAACGGCACATTGAAAACGTTGCTCTCATCAAGCTTGCGGACGCTCTTTTGTTCTTCGAGGAATTCTTCCGGTCCCTGGAGCGTGTCGACCACTTTGGTGCCGTAGTGCATCGGCAGGATGTACAGTCGCGGCTTCAGCAACTTGACTACTTCCTTGGCCTTCTCGCCGTTGATCGTGTAGATGCCGCCGACGGGGATCATGAGGATGTCGACCGGGCCGATTGCCTTGATCTGTTCTTCGTCGGGGACGTGGCCCAAGTCGCCGAGATGGACGATCTTTAGGCCGTCGGTCTCGACGACGAAAATGCCATTCTTACCACGCCGAAAGCCTTCTTCCATGTCGTGATAAGAGGGGACCGTGCGGATGCGAATGTTCTTGAACTTCTCGTCGACCTTGTTCCAATCCTGTTTCTTCCCTTTGGTCGTCAGGCCTTTGATGACTTTGGCCTTCTCCGACTCGGTCAACGCCTCGACCTGGTTGTGATCGTCATGCTCATGCGTAATGAGTATGAGATCGGCCTTGCACGTCGGCCGGTTGTACTCGATCATCGAATGCGGATCGATGACCACCTTGGTGCCGTCGCCCGTTTCGAGCTGGAAGAACGACTGCCCAAACCAACGGACGGTCAAAGCCTTATCGACCGGCTGCGCCAGGGCGGGTTCGCCGAGGATCGCGAGCAAGGCCACGGAGAAGAAAGCACGGAACATCAGGGAACCTCCGAACGCTCGCCACAAAACTCTCATGTCTATTCTATGAGACGCTCCAAAGGTTCAACTCTCACCCCAAGAACCAGCGCATTAACTTCCAACCGGGATCGAACTCGAGATCCGCTGCCGCCGCGACCACTTCGTCGTAACTCGACTGCCCTTTGACCGCGACGCCCGTCCCGGCCACGGCAAAAGGCACCGCCCCGTACGAGTGAGCTCGCGTTCGCAGGGGTGTCCGGTGGTCAGGAGTGACCAGGATGCGCCAATCGCCATGGGCCGGCAGGGCTTCCAGCAACGGGCCAACGATGTGTTCATCGATCCGTTCGAGAGCCTTGATCTTCTCGTCCGTCCTGCCTTCGTGCGATGCCTCATCCGGGGCTTCAATGTGGACGCAGACAAGGTCGTGCGTCTTCAGGGCGGCAATCCCCGTGCGCCCCTTGCTCGCGTAATCGGTGTCGAGATAGGCGGTGGAACCGGGTGCGTCCTGCCGGGTCCAGCCAATTAACATGCCGGTGCCGCGTACAAGATCGACGCCGCTGACGATTGCCCCGCGGGGGCCATACACCTTGGTGAAAGGCTCGACGGCCGGCGCTCGCCCCTGACCCCAAAGCCAGATCTGCGTGGCCGGCTTTTTGCCGCGGGCGATGCGCTCGCGATTCACCGGATGATCGGCGAACAACGGCAAACTCTTCTGCATCAGGTCGCGCAGCAAGTCGGCCCCGGGTCCTCTCGGCAGAAAATCGGCGATCGATTTCTCGGGGATGTCGTGCGGAGGCTGCGTGGCCGTCTCTTTCGCGAACGGGGCGGGTTTTTCGTTCGCCCGATAAACGAGAATGTTGCGGTACTGCACGCCGGCATGGAACTCGAGCGCCCCGCCCGGCACCGGACCGCCGAGCTTCTCTTGAATCGTCGCCATCAGGCGGGCGCCGTCGGCGCTGTCGATGTGTCCGGCCGTGAAGTCGTGCATCTTGTCGTCTTGAATGGTCACCAAATTACAGCGGACAGCCCAGTCGTTCGGCCCGAGCGGGATGCCCATTGCCACGGTCTCCAGCGGCGCCCGCCCCGTGTAGACCGCCAACGGGTCGTAGCCAAAAAGGCTGAGCGTGGCGACGTCGCTGGCTGGCGCCAACGGCTGCGGCACATTGTTCGAACGACCCACGACGCCCATGCGGGCAATGCGGTCCATGTTCGGCAGATTCGCCGCTTGCAGGGGAGTTTTGCCGCCGAGCGATTCCTGAGGCTCGTCGGCACATCCGTCGGGGATGATAATGGCGTATTTCATGGAGAAGGGTTCCCGAGTGTGAATTGAGCAAATTGTAGAAATCGCGGGGTCAAAGAATAGAAGTGTTCCGAGAGGGGCTAGCGACGGGTGCCAAACGACGAGGTTTTTTCCCAGGTGTTCCAAAGTGTGCCGTTCTGTTCCACCCGTGGCAAGAGAGCGACGCCTAGGTCGGTTATCAGAATCCCTCGTGTCCAGTCCGACCTGCCTTTTTTACTCTGGAGGAGACAAAAGATGACGATTTGTGACATTTGCCGAGGAAGCCGAACGCAGCGACCAACTCGAAAATTACAATCGATTTCGCGAAACACAAATCAGTCCCTTTACGTCGTCAACAAGGCGAGCCGGCCGATCACCCTCATCTGCGCCCGCGTCGGCTGCCTCCTCCGGCACACCGCCGTCCGCGATGCCAAACCGATCGTTCGTTTCATCATATTCGCACACCCCTCTGCAACGAATCACGGCTTTCTTGCAACGGATTCCGGTCGTTTTGCAATCCTTTTCGCCCCTTTTGGGGTCCTTTTCGCCCCTTTTAGGGTCCTTT
>Ga0105048_10005963_pt1 | contig 19650 bp, 15 predicted proteins | sample MAT05_FD_78382 | JGI IMG/M metagenome (GOLD analysis project Ga0105048, IMG submission 78382) | Freshwater microbial communities from Lake Fryxell liftoff mats and glacier meltwater in Antarctica - MAT-05 | ecosystem: Environmental > Aquatic > Freshwater > Ice > Liftoff microbial mat | place... | reverse complement strand
CTGCCAATATACACAAGCACCAATAGCGGCGCCTATCATGCGATAGTTACTAATTCAATCGGGTGCGGCACGACATCCAATACCTTAAACATAATAGCCCTAACATTGCCCATTGCAATTATTAGTGCCTCTACCTCTGTTTTTTGTCCCGGTGTAACTAATATAGTACTTACTACAGGCAGCATCGCAGGGGGGGCATATCAGTGGCTTTATAATAGTGTAGCTATTTCCAATGCAACCACAAATGTAGTTAATGCTTCATTAGCCGGGCAGTATCAGGTCGTTTTAACAAATACCAATGGCTGCTCTAACACGTCTACAATTACAAATCTTCAAAATGGTATGGTTCAAACCTTTACTGTGGCTGCGCCTAGTACCACTTTTTGTAGCGGAAGTTTTCTTAACCTAAATTCAAACCTACAGGCGGGGTCTAGCTACGCGTGGTTTAACAATGGTGTAGCTTTGGGTGCACCTGCAATTGGGCAAAATACGATTAATGCAAGCCTTGCTGGTGGGTATTATGTAAAGGTTACGAATACTCTTAACTGTGTATCTGTTTCAAACACTATTTCTTTAAATCAAGTGGCGTTACCCACTGCTTCTATTACTTCGGCATCAACCTCAAAATGTGCAGGAGATTCGATTTTGATTTCTGCCATCTCGGTGAGTGGGGCCAACTATCAATGGTACTTCAACAGTGCTGCAACGGGCGCCCCCACAACAATTACCATAAAATACGCCACATTGCCCGGAGCATACAGAGTAGTGGTTGCGGGTGCGTGCACCAATACCTCAAATGCTATAAACGTTTCAAACATTGCTGCGCCGGGTAGTGCAGGATTAATATCTGGTGTTTCTGGTTTTTGTCAAGGCGATGTTCTCAATTTTTCTATATCTAATGTAAGTGGAGCCAATTCGTATTCTTGGACTATAAGCCCTACAGGTTCAGCATTTATTATATTGGGCCAAGGCTCTAATAACATTACTGTAAATTCAACCAATCAAAATTTTGTAGTAACTGTAACGCCTAAAAACGCTTGTGGTAGTGGAGTACCCGCGTCACGCAATACAACTTTAAATAATAATTTGATGTGCTCGGGCGAAATATTATTTGCTGCAGATAAAGGCACTGCCTGTGTGGGTAGCAACTTAATATTTACTAACTATACCGACCCTACCTTATTTTTAGGACTTACTCCAAACTGGGACTTTGGATTTGGCGCCTCGCCAGCTTCGGCTTCTGGAAATGGCCCACATTCTGTGACCTATTCGTCTGTTGGCTTTAAAACCATTATGCTCGACTATGTTGATATTTTTAATAATTCATTTGGTAATGAAACCAAAACTAGTTATATTAATGTGGCCGGTACAGTTAACACATCAACCATTTCTGGTAGCAGTGTGGTGCCCTGCAATGTTAGTGGGCTGAGTTACTCAGTAATAAATACAAATGGTTCGAGTTATAACTGGGTTGTACCAGCGGGTGCCATCATTTTATCAGGCCAGGGCAGCGCTAGTATAATGGTAAGTTTTGGTCTATCAACTGGCAGCATTACAGTGCAGGAAACCAACTTTGGGGGTTGTGTGGGTCAGGTTATTTCGCTGGCGATAAATTGTACACAATCGACAGGTTTAAAAGATGTGTTATTCGATAACGACATTAAAATATACCCTATTCCTAGCACAGGTGAATTTACAATCGAATTAAATAAAGCCTATAATCTTGAAATTTATAATGCTTTGGGCGAATTAGTATTACAAAAAAATGCAAGTGAATTAATTGAAAAAATTAATATGATTGAATTTAAAAAAGGAATTTATTTTATAAGAATTTCCACCTTAAACAATATAAAAGTTACTAGAAAAATAATTATTGAGTAATACCATCTTGATTTATAAATTAGTACAAGGGAAAATGAACAAATCTTAGATGGTCATGTGCCAAAGGAAAATAATTGAAATAAATTATTTTTCCCTTTGGTATAATTGATTTTTTACTGTCAAACTTTAGCACATCTGCAGTTCTATTTACGATCAATTTCCTCACGACGTGAGCTGACTTGTTCGGGCTTTTTTTCGACTTATTACTCTTTGAAAACACGACAATTATTGGCACATGGTAAAAAAGGAAATAAATTATATTTTACTAGGATAGGGCTAGATGAATGGCTCAGAAATGGAAAAGTAAAGATGGAGTCCGAATTTGACGTATCATCAGCAACCTATTTTTTGAACGAGAACGGACAAATTTAAAATTATTTTTTGTTATCCCAGATCAAATTTAATTCCTTGCGCCAAAGGCAAAGTATTGCCCCAGTTGAGGGTATTGGTTTGTCGGCGCATGTATGCTTTCCAAGCGTCTGAGCCGCTTTCACGTCCACCACCTGTTTCTTTTTCACCTCCAAAAGCGCCGCCGATTTCAGCGCCGCTGGTACCAATATTCACGTTGGCAATGCCACAATCGCTGCCCGCTGCGCTTAAAAATAATTCTGCTTCACGCATATTAAGGGTCATGATCGCGCTCGATAAACCCTGGGGAACGCCGTTTTGTAAAGCAATGGCTTCCTCAAGCGTTTTGTATTTAATTAAGTATAAAATGGGCGCAAAAGTTTCGTGTTGTACAATGGCCATGTGATTTTCTGCTTCCACGATGGCAGGCTTCACATAACAATTGCTTTCGTAACCCTTACCTTCAAACACCCCGCCGTTTACAATAATCTTACCACCTTCAGAAATAACGCGCTCAAGCGCCAGCTGGTAGGCTTTCACAGCATCGGTGTCTATCAAAGGGCCGACATGGTTTTTTTCATCCAAGGGATCTCCTATCTTTAATTGGCCATAAGCTTTAACCAAACTCTCTTTTACCTTTTGATAAACGCTCTCGTGGATAATCAACCGGCGGGTGCTGGTGCAGCGCTGGCCGGCTGTTCCAACAGCACCAAATACGGCACCAACAATCGTCATGTTAAAATCAGCATTTTCAGTAACTATTATTGCGTTATTTCCACCCAATTCTAAAATGCTTTTTCCAAAACGTTCGGCTACTTTAGCGCCAACAATTCTTCCCATACGCGTAGAGCCCGTGGCAGAGATCAATGCTACATTTGTATCTTCTGTGAGGTATTCTCCTATTTTATAATTTCCATTAATTAACGAAGAGATTCCTTCTGGTAAATTATTTTCTTTAGCTACTTCATTCCAAATGTGTTGGCAAGCAATTGAGCACAAAGGCGTTTTTTCTGAAGGCTTCCAAATACACACATCGCCGCAAACAAGAGCCAGCGTTGTATTCCAGGCCCACACAGCAACAGGAAAATTAAACGCGCTGATAATGCCAACAACGCCGAGTGGGTGCCATTGTTCCATCATCCTGTGATTGCTGCGCTCGCTGTTCATTTGTAAACCAAATAACTGCCGCGACTGACCAACTGCCAAGTCACAGATATCGATCATTTCTTGCACTTCACCCAATCCTTCCTGATAAGACTTCCCCATTTCGTAAGAAACAAGTTTACCAAGATCCGCTTTTTTGGCACGGAGCTTGTCACCAAATTGTCTTACATACTCTCCCCGCTTTGGCGCGGGTATATTCCTCCAAATTGCAAACGCTTCAAGGGCAGTCGAAATTACCTTTTTGTAATCTTGTTGCGTGGCTGTTTTAACTTTAGCAATCAATTTGCCGTCAACCGGACTATAAGATTCTAAAGCCTCGCCCTCTGAAAACCACTTTTTTCCGGTTGAACAACCTTCGTTAATATCTTTTAAACCTAAGGCTTTGAGTGTACTTTGCATATCTATTATTTAGGTTGCAAAGATAATTAATTATTGGAGGGGATGTTTCAAAAAATTCTCAATTATTCCTTGATAAACTTCCCTACAAATTGTCGATTAAAGGTTTCAATAACAATGAAGTAAATTCCCGGACTGCATGCGCTAACATCCATCCATGCGCCGTTTTCAAAATCCTTCAGCGTTTCGATAACTTGCGCACGCGTGTTTAAAATGGTAATCGATTTTATTTTTTCAAAGCCGTCAACCCCAATTTGTAAGTCATGTTTTGCAGGGTTGGGCGCTAATTTTATCATGGCTTTTTGCTTAAACGTTTTGCTTGCCGTGCAAAGCTCCACCGAAAAAAGGGCGGTATCTGAATTCGTACAACTGTTGGAATCAGTAAATTGATAAACGATGGGAAAGGTGCCAGTGATGGCTGTTAAAGGATTGAAAATATTTCCACTAACTCCGTTTCCATAAAAAATTCCTTCAGGTGGGATTCCAACTAATTCAATAGAACTTTCATCAACGCAGAAAACGGGGTTTGAGGATTGAATCACTACAAGCGGCGGTGGATAAGCTGTAACCGTGCTGATCACTATTTTTGAAAGGCATCCCGGCGCAAAACCCGAAACCGTATATTCTGTTGTGATAACCGGTGCTACTACAAGCGACTCTGTATTTGTTCCACTATTCCAAGAATAGCTTACAGCTCCTGTGGCTGTTAAGGTGACGGTAACACCAATACAAAGCGACTCTGAGTTAACCCACAAATTCAGAGAATCGAGAACCGTAACCGTGCTAACGGCAATCGAAGAACAACCTTGCTGCGAGGTTCCAGTTACAGTGTAATTGGTACTGAGCGTTGGGCTGGTTAAAACACTAACACCGGTTACAGCATTGTTCCAACTATAGGTTAGGGCTCCATCGGCAACGAGTGTTACCGAGCCACCGGCGCAAATACTCGGACTGTTAACCGAAATAACCGGTACAGAATTTGTTGATACCGCAACACTTTTTATGTCAATCCCGCACCCGTTAAAAACCGTGAAAGAATAATTACCACTCAACGTGTTACTCAATACCGGATTCTGTAAAGAGGAAGAATAATTTCCAGGCCCTGACCAACTATAGGTTAAGGGGCCAGTACCTGAAAAATTTGCGTTGAGTGTAAAGGGCTGTGAGGCGCAAACTGTAGCGCTAGCGCTGACCGAAATTACTTGCGCTGCGCTGCAGAAGGGGGCAAATGCTAGCCCCCTGAAAATCGTATTTCCTGTTGCGGTTGCCATGTTCGTAGCGGTTGAAAGCGCACCCACGTCTGTTATTGCGATTAGCCGGTTGGATGAGCCTTCGGACGTTGTTGCGTAAATTTTTGGGGTCGTTCCTGAAAAATCAACAACAACACCCCTGGTGCCATTGGCAGTTCCGGTTCCCAAGGTATAGGCAAAACTCCAAACCCCCGCATTAGAAATCCATTTTTGAATTCCTCCCCCGTTGGCAAAAGTTCTATCGTCAGCAACATAACAAATAGTTTGGTTTGTATTAAAAAAAAATGCGAACGGACTAGGTGAGCTGGTTCCCGAGCTTGCAGTTGCAATTACTAGCGAACAAGTCTGACCAGAAATTATTGGGAACCCCGACCCCACTTTATAAATCCCTGCGGCGCCTGATCCGGTTGAAAAATATAACCCAGCGTTTAAAGCGGATACGTTGCGGGTATTGGTGATTGCGTTCTGAACAGTTGCAGCCGCTGAATTATTCCCAAAATAATTGGCTCCGGCATTGGCGCCGGATGCCCAATAATTTTCGTTCCCATCTGAGCTCGCACTCCTGATGCTATTGCCAGAATAAAAGCCGGCACTCGTTGCGATACGACTATAACTGCCACTAGCATCAACAATCCCAATCCCTCTGTTTATGATTGCTGCTGTTGCTCCGCTTAATGAAGCAGTAAAAGTGAGGTTGTTAGCGTAGCCTGCAAATACAAGGTATTTTCCATTAGGCGACAATGATAATCCCCCTTCAGAAACAGCAGTACCTCCAATAAGCAAAGGATTGACCGACGTTGAAATCGCTACCGAAAAAGTAAGACCTCCCAATTGGGAAAATTCTTTTAGGATGATTTGATTACCGGTATTTGCCAGTGGCATTGCGCCATTCCCTACCTGCAACACCACAATATTGCCACCAGTAAACTGCGAAAAAACAAGCTTCCAGCAACTAACAAATAATATACTGAGAACTACCCTTTTAGACCCAATGAGCGCAAAAAACTTTTTAAAAATATTTTTTATTTTTCTCATGGGAATAAAGGTGCTTTAAAAAGCTTGACATTTTTACGCTATACTTACACCGTTTAACTGAGTAAAAAAATCGTAGGCGCTTTGTAAATTTTACCGTATAAGTTTTTGCCGAGGGCTGATTATAAGGCAGTTCGCAGGTGATACTCTTTGGCTCGAATACCGCCGAAGCTTTTAACCGCGGTTGAATTTATCGACTAAATAGGCAGCGAAGGCTTTCCGACCGCGAAAGGCCTGGCTATTACAGTCTGGGTTGATTTCAAGTTAAACCTTAAAAAGACCGTAAAAAATCTCGTCGTTTACGACGGAAGATCTTAGTGTTAGAACGGGCTTTAGGCTAATTCCCGAGTAAGAATCCCTTACAAACACCGTATCGGGATACACCACACTACAACAGAAAGTTCACCTTCTTCATGCCTTCTTATTAAAAGTGCGGTTAGAAACATATTCCTAACATTCTACATTGAATTACTTAACCTTTGGAGACATTAGCCTTAAACTTTTAATTTTCATTTAATTCACACAACATACATAAGTAACATAATCTGCGCAAATTTGTAAAACTCTTTTAATGAAGACCTTTTACAAAACGATTGTCGTCTCAGATCTCCATTTAGGCATTAAAGCCAGCAAAGCAAAAGAAGTATTAAATTTTTTAAAGCACCACAAATGCGAAACACTTATTCTTAACGGCGATATTATTGATGGCTGGCAACTTCGTAAAAGTGGTAAGTGGACAAAACAACATAGCAACTTTTTTAAGCACATTATTAATCTGACCTCAAAAGATAAATGCAAGATTATCTATTTAAGGGGCAACCACGATGATTTTCTTGAGCAAATCATGCCTTTAAAAATTGGAAACTTTTCAATAAAAAAATATTATGTGCATTACGGTGTGCATAAAAAATATTTTGTAACGCACGGAGATTTGTTTGATAACATCACCACCAAATTAAAATGGATCGCCAAACTGGGCGATGTAGGTTATACTTTTTTATTGTGGCTCAACCGCCACTACAACGAATATAGAGAGAAACGTGGCTTGCCTTATTATTCTCTTTCGCAAGTTGTAAAAGCAAAAGTAAAATCGGCTGTTTCTTTTATTTCAGATTTCGAAAATGAACTAGTAAAGGTAGCAAGGTCGAGAAATTGCCACGGCATTATTTGCGGGCATATACATCAACCGGCTATTAAAGTAATTGACGGGATCGAGTATTTAAACTCTGGCGATTGGGTGGAAAGTCTTACCGCACTTGTCGAAGATAACGATGGTAACTGGAAAATTGTGTATTACCAAGACTGGCTAAATAGTTTACCTGAAAAATCAGTCGAAAATCATTTACGCGCCGCCATCGACATAATTCCAAAAGGTGTAACCATTTAATTAATTATTTATGTCAAAAAAATATATCCTAGCGGTACAGGGTGAAGGTCGCGGTCACATGACACAGGCAATTAGCATGTACGACCTTTTAATAGAACAAGGCCATACGGTATGCGCAGTTTTGCTGGGATCAAGCGGCTCGCGAAATATTCCTGAGTTCTTTTTTAATAAAATAAAATCTCCTATTATCCATCTTCAGAGCCCAACTTTTGTTACAGATAAAAAAAATAAAAGCATTAACGTTGCCAAGTCGGTTATTCATAATTTCAAAAAACTTGAAACGTTTAAGAAAAGTTTACGTATCATCGACGCTCTGATTAAAGAGCATGAGCCAGATGTAGTGATCAATTTTTTTGAGTTATTGATTGGCCTTTATTATAAGTTTTACAAGCCAACAACAAAAATGGTTTGTGTAGCGCACCAATATATTTACTTTCATCCCGAATTTGAATTTCCAAAAGGCAGGTTAATGGATAGGTTTGCTATTAAATTTTTTACGCGGGTCACAGCCACAGGTTCCTCAAAAAATCTAGCTTTATCGTTTTATAAAATCCATACCAATAACGATGACGTTACTGTTGTTCCTCCTCTTTTAAGAAAAGAAATTTTTGAACTTAAACCCACTAAAAACGACTTTTATCTGGTGTATTTGGTTAACAATGGTTATTTTGAGGAGGTGCTTGCGTGGCACCAAAATAATTTAACAACAGAAATCCATTGTTTTGCCGATCATCCCGATAAAATACTAGCCACCTATCAGTTTGATAAAACAAAATTATTTGTGCACGCCATTAACGATACTTTATTTCTTGAAATGATGAGCAAAGCCAAAGGTTTGGCTAGCAGTGCAGGATTTGAAAGCGTTTGCGAAGCAATGTACCTTGGTAAGCCAGTTTTAATGGTTCCTGTTCAAGGACATTACGAACAATTCTGCAATTCGCGCGACGCTCATAAAGCCGGCGCCGGTATCTTTTCAGATAACTTTGACCTCAGCAAACTTTCCAAATTTTCGGCTACATTTGACGGCAATAATTTATGGTTTAAAAATTGGGTTGATAATGCAAAAGACAGGATCTACAAAGAAATCAACAGTATCTAATATGGCGCGAAAAATTTTATTTATAGTTAACCCAAACGCAGGCAAAAGGGTATCTGATTTTATTATTGAAACGATTCGAAAAGAAATTCCTGAAAATATTTTTTACCAAATTGTTGTTTGGAAAGACAAAAATCATTTCGAAGACATCACAGAACTTCTAAAAACAGAGGGTTACAGCGACGCTGTTGCCGTGGGTGGTGATGGCACTGTGAACCATGTTGCTAAAACAATTTTAAATACTGATATTACTTTAGGAATTGTGCCTATTGGCTCAGGAAATGGTTTGGCCAGATCATTGGGGCTATCGATGAAAATCCCGGAAGTGATTAAACAAATTATTAACGGCAAAACAACAACGATCGATATCGGCTTGGTAAATAACATTCCGTTTTTCTGCACCAGCGGTATAGGCTTCGACGCCCAAATAGGCAATTTATTTGCGACATCTGTAAAACGCGGCTTGCAAACTTACGTGAAGATCACTATTCGCGAATTATTTAATTACCGGGCTAAAAATTATGTGCTCGAAATTAAAGGTCAAACAATAAAACGAAAAGCCTTTTTAATTACAGTGGCCAATGCTGGACAATATGGCAATGATTTTTATATTGCACCAGAGGCCCGCATGGAAGATGGGCTGTTTCACGTAGCCATTTTAAAACCTTTTAATGTGCTGCAGTTGCCGGGCATTATGACCAATATCCTAAGAAAAAAAGCGCATAAAAGCTCAAGCATCGAAACATTTGTTACGAGCAAAATAACGATTATCCGCGACGAAAAAGACAGTATTCACTTTGACGGAGAGCCCGCGACGGAAGAAAAAAAGGTGTCTTTTGAAAATAAGCCAAAGGCGTTAAAAGTGATTGTTGGTGAAAACTACAAAAGCTAAGCTCTCACTCGAAAGCCAATAAAGCGATAATCTGTTTAGATTCGTTTGTAGTGGCGTAACTTAACGCAGTTTTGCCTGATTTTTCTTTTAACTCTTTTTTTGCGCCATGTTGCAGTAATAAGGCCACAAGTGTTAAATTGTTTACCATGGCAGCGTACATCAGCGCGCTTGTCCCTGCATTGTTTACCGAATTTACGTCTGCCTTGTAATCTATTAATAGTTGCACGAGTTTTACGTTTCCCTTGTAACAGGCTCCCAAAATAACAGGGCCTTCAGGAGAGTCGGCGTGAACACTAGCGTTGTGTTTGAGCAGCAGTGTAACAGCAGCTACTTGATTATAATATCCGGCAAGGAAGAGGGGCGTAAAATCAGACTCGTTTCTCGAATCAACGGTGTCGGGGTTGATCTTCACCAAGGTTTCTATTCTACCCAAATCGCCCTTTCGCGCCGCATCAAAAATATCTTGTGAAAAACCAGATATACTGCAGATTAAACAAATTAAAAATGGGAAAAAGCGGTTCATTTTCTTTTTAATCCTTTCTGATAATTTTTACCTTAAAATTACTTTTTTGCAAAGTAATATTCATTAAATAATTGCCTACCATCTCCAGAGATAGATCGATAAACACAACAGATTCATTTTTATATTTCTTCTGAAAAATAATTTTACCATTCACGTCAGTAATGCTTACCAAATTTATTTTTTCTTTCTTAGCCTCAAGTGTTATTTTTCCAGAGCTAGGGTTTGGAAATACTATTAATCCAGAATTGTCAAGACCCAAATCGTCTAAACCGAGGCAGGCATCTATAATTATTTGAATGCTTGCAGTATTGGTACAGTTGTTTAGGTCGGTGTGGGCATAAAGAATCACCGTAGTGCCAATGCCTGCAGCCGCTGGTAAAAATTCATTTGACTCAACTCCGTTCACGGTGTAGGTGCCATTTGCTGGAAATCCATTTGCAAGAAAAAAGGGCTCAGAAGACACACAAACATTATTAATCGCGCTCAGCGTAACCATAGGCAAAGGATTTACAGAAATTATTTTTGGCAATGAAGGTAAAGACGAACAACCGTTAGTTGTTTGAGACACGAAAAATGTGCCAGTAGTATTCACGAGAATGGTCTGACTGGAAGCTCCATTAGACCAGTTATTTCCTATTAAAGCAGAAGAGATTAGTACAACGTTGCTGTTCGCGCACAAGGTTAAAGAGCCAATGGCGCTAATTGTTGGCGTGGCAGGCAGATTTATTACTGTTACTGTTAGCGCTGAACTTGTTGCTGTATTTGGACTTGCACAACCCAAAGCTGACGTCATCAAACAAGTTACAACATCACCGTTGCTTAAACCTGCTGCGCTGTATGCCGCAACGCTGCTACCCACGTTAAGCCCGTTTATTTTCCACTGATATAGAGGTATATTTCCTCCGTTAATTGCCGACGCCGAAAAACTAACATTACTGCCAGCGCAGAATGGATTTACTCCGGAAACCTGAGAAACAAATACCGAAGGAATAAAAACCGAACCCACCGTCATAGTTATGCCAGCACTTACCCCAATCGTGGAGCTGGCGCAGGGCGAATTAGAGTTTAAGATACAATTCACTACATCGCCATTTGCCAATGCATTGCTCGTGAAAACAGTTGCGTTTATTCCAGTAAATAATCCGTTTATTTGCCACTGATAAATCGGCGCGCTGCCGGTGTTGGTGCTCGCCACCGAAAAGCCCGTTTGAGCGCCAGCGCACATTGGATTATTTCCTGATGATATCGTGATTGAAGCCGAGGCCGACACAGTAGAATTAACAGTTAAAGTAATTGCTGAACTTGTAACAGTGGCTGGGCTTGCGCAGGTCGCATTCGATGTCATTAAACAGCTAACCAAAGCTTGACTCGGCAAGGCAGAGGAAGCAAAAGAAGAACTATTTGTTCCTACGTTTGTGCCATTTACTTTCCATTGAAAAACCGGTGAAGAGCCTCCGTTGCCAGCGATTGCAGAAAATGTAGCGACCGAACCCGCGCAAATAGGATTGCCGCCTCCTACTGATATTATGTTGATAAAAGGAACAACTACCGGAAACACAGTGATGTAGTTAATCTGCGATACAGTAGCTGAGGCGATAACATTGGAGCCGGTGAGTGACACAGAATAAACCCCCGGAGAATTATAAATAACCGTGGGGTTGGTGGCCGTTGATGTAGCCGGAGTCCCGCCCGCGAAAGACCAAGTGTAAGAAGCCTGCCCACCTGTGGTTAAATTGGAAAACGTAACGCTTGAGCCTGCGCAGACGTTGTTTGTGCCAGTTGTAAAAGAAGGCACCGGCGGCGTGAGCCACAATAACGAAATGCCGTGTGCTTTGTTTTGTCCGCCATGGTAAGCAAGTGTGTTAGTGGATGTAGCCCCTCTCGCCCACACCAGATTTAAAGCTGAGGCATTAAAATTGACACTTACATCGTTCGCATCGCCTGTATTTAAAGCCCTTGTTGCGACGACTGTTCGCTGCCCAGAAGACACCGTGCCCGTTGACACTATCACCCAATCTTGTACCGTATCTTTATTTACGTTTGTTACACTAATAGATGTATTGTAATAATCACTCCAACCTAATGCATGAAGCGCGCCAAGCTTCCCGTTCGAATAAACAAACACGTCGGTATTGTACATGGCGGTACCTAAACCAAAAGAGAGCCAGCGATCGGAAGGACCAGCAAACGTTACCGTAATGGAATTGCTATTCATACTGGCTCCAAAAAACATACCAGAGCCGGGCGTTATCCCTTGGTAATCGGGGAGTTCTTGGTAAGGAATTGTCTTTACCTGCGCGTGTAAAACCGAAGCCAAGTACAAAAACAATAAACAAAAAATGTTTGATTTTTTTAACATGCAAAACACAAATTGATGTGAAATAAAGATACAATAAAAATTAATCGTCCAAACAAAAATATCGCGAACGAATCCGCAACCTACAGCCGCTGGATATAGTTTAAAAACAAATCCAAGGCCTTACGTTTTTCGCCATTCAACGCGTAATCAATGCGCGTCGTGAGATATAAAATGGTGTTCTCCACGGAAAGATCTTTAACTTGATAATCATCTTGCACCGCCTGTGTGATGTGATCAACCCCTTGTTTCAAAACTGCGTTAAAATCAGAAATAAATCCTTCACTCAATTTGTCGGTGCTAATCCACGCGGCGAATACAAAGGGTAATCCGGTAAATTTTTTCCATTCCTCCGATAGGTCATATTCGTATTTAAACTTTCCGTTTAGTTTAAAAGTGCGATCGCCAATAACAACTGCTGCGTTATTTGCGCTGATCTCTTTTTCAAACCCGGGTTTAGCATCGAGATAATTTACCTTTTTTTTCCAAAAAAATTTTAATAGCACTTTGGTCAACGCAATTGAAGACCGCGACTGATAGTCAAGTGTTACGCTTTCAATTTCTTCGATGGGCACTTCGCTATATAGTTTTACACTATCGACTTTGCCGTTGGCACCAATACAAAAATCGGTTTCAATAAAAAAACTGTCAAGCTCGGCTAACATCGCCACAGGTATCAAGGCCAGGTCGACCTGTTTATATTTTAATTTTTGTCCGCAAATACTTGGAATGTCTTCTTGAAGGTCTATTTTCCTGAAAATGGGACTTCTTTTGATTGCCCATTTAAAAGGAAGTGTATTGGTGTAATTAACGATTGAGATTTTTATTTTTTCCATTTGTTTTATCTGTCTCGGCGATGGAGAATTAATTTTTTCGGTAAAATCATTTTACAGAGGTCTAGGCCTTTTGACCAAAAATCGTTTTGCCTTTCAATTGTAACAAATTTATATTTTTCAAAAAAACCGAAGGAATGTTGCGTAGTCGACAATTCAATTTGCTTGGTTGGAAACATTTCGCAGGCAAGCGCCAGTCGATGATCAAGCACGTGTTTACAAAAGCCCGTTTTATGATGCGAGGCGTGGATCATCCCCCGAGTAAAAACGACTGTTTTTTCATTCTGCAACACAATGCCTCCAGAGCCTACCACCTGATTATTAAACACACAAACATCGTAAACCGAATTGTCGTTAAGATCACTGTGCAAAAATCCATAAAAACCGCACCATTCTTCTGCGTAAAAATAATGTGGTATGTTTAAGAAAAAAATCTCCCTTAAATCTTGTAAATATTGGCCATTATATTTTCTGATAATTAGCCCGGACTTCATGATTAATTTATATTATTTTTGAGCTGTAAAATTAAGCAAAAAACTTTCACCCATGAGCGATAACAAATACCAGCTGCGGGGCGTTTCCGCCGGAAAAGAAGATGTACATGCAGCGATTAAAAATATCGACAAAGGACTGTTCCCTAAAGCTTTTTGCAAGATTGTTCCCGATTACTTAAGTGGAAGTGAAGCCCATTGTTTAATTATGCATGCCGACGGTGCTGGCACTAAATCTTCGTTGGCTTACATGTATTGGAAAGAAACCGGAGATTTAAGCGTTTGGAAAGGTATTGCGCAAGACGCTGTGATTATGAACGTTGACGACCTCATCTGCGTAGGCGCCACCGAAAATATTTTGTTATCTTCTACTATTGGCCGAAACAAACACTTAATTCCTGCAGAGGTCATTTCTGCTATTATTAATGGAACTGAGGAAGTTCTTCAAAATTTGCGCGACAACGGCATCTCTATATCTTCTACCGGCGGCGAAACCGCCGATGTAGGCGACCTTGTAAGAACGATCATTGTGGATAGTACTGTTGTGTGCCGAATGGAAAAAAACAAAGTTATATCCAACGACCACATTAAAGCAGGAAATGTGATTATTGGTTTTGCAAGTTCAGGCAAAGCAACTTACGAAAACGAATATAATAGTGGAATGGGTAGCAATGGGTTAACTAGCGCCAGGCACGATGTATTTAATAAATCGTTGGCAAAAAAATATCCGGAAAGTTACGATAATAATCTTGATGAAAGTGTAGTGTACACTGGCGGCCTAAACTTAACCGATAAAATAGATATTTCTTATACAGATAGCGATTCAAAAATAATTGCTGAACGAATAGACGCTGCCAAATTGGTTCTTTCTACCACCCGCACTTACGCCCCTGTCATTAAAAAACTAATCACTAAGTTAGCCGGGAATATTGACGGCATCGTGCATTGTAGCGGTGGCGCCCAAACAAAAGTACTTCATTTTTTAAATGAAGGCTTACATGTTATTAAAGATAATTTGTTTGAGGTGCCGCCCTTATTTAATACCATTCGAGCGCAGAGCCTTACCGATTACAAAGAAATGTATAAAGTTTTTAATATGGGACACCGGATGGAGGTGTACGCCGATGAAAAATTTGCCGAACAAATCATATCTATCAGCAAAAGCTTTAACGTGGATGCGAAAATCGTAGGAAGAGTAGAAAAAGGTGAGGGTAAAAAAGTAACAATCAAATCTGAGTTAGGGGTTTTTGAATATTAATGTACAAATAGATTGCCGCGTCCCTTATGACTTAAAAAATTTCGGAACCAAAAGAGAATGACGACCAACTTCATTTGCGTTGAGAGACATTACGCAGATCAAATCGATTTGACTAATGAGACTACTTTGACTACAGAAATTAAATTTAAAGAAGATGCTGATCTTTTTATGAAACGCCTTCAGGCTCTTGTTTAAGCCCCATGCAGGTAAAAAAAATTAAAATCTGTCTTACCCATCTTTTAGGACGGGCGACGTAAGTCCCGGTGCGTATTTCAGGTGTTTGTTAGTGTAAGAAATCTTGACTAATACCAATTATAATTATGAAATAGGCTAAAGATGCGAATTTATTTTATATCAAGACAATGAAAAAAATTGTTGCATAGCAATGCTTAAAGAACCATTTTTTAAAGAAGTATTGAGGAAAAATAACGAGTAGATTGGCCTATTTTGTAGTTAAAATTGGTATAACATTTCTTCGGGGTTACCCGCCATGAGAACAATTTTCGCCTCTTTGAAAAGCTTCTACTGCTTAAATGCGGTTGAAAAATAAAAAAGAATTATTCTAAAAGAACATTAATTTTTATCGAATTTGATCTTTGTGTTTGAAAAATAATGTGCTTGCGTCAAATATATCAAGAGTCCACCTATATATTCTAGAATTCTACCTCGAAAATCCTACAGACCGATTTAATTTAAAACTCCTTTTTAAGGCCAACATTTTAATTGCCGTAATCGCTGCCTCATCGCCTTTATTACCGTGTTTTCCACCTGCACGGTCTAAGGCCTGTTGTTGATTTTCGGGAGTGAGTACTCCAAAAATAAAAGGTTTGTTGTATTTTAAATTAAGATTGGTTATGCCATTGGCAACAGCTTCGCAGATAAAATCGAAATGGCGTGTTTCTCCCTGGATCACGCAGCCCAAACAAATGATGGCATCTACGTCTCCGTATTCAGCAAGGAGCTGAGCTCCCAAGGTTAGTTCGAAACTCCCTGGAACTTCCTTCATTACAATGTTCTGTAGTAAGGTGCCATTTTCAAGAAGTGTCTTTACGGCGCCTTCCTTTAAAGCATTGGTGATCTCGTAATTCCATTCAGAAAATACAATACCAAATTTAAATTCTTTTGCATCCGGTATTGATGTTCCTTCTGTAGCCGACAAATTTTTGTTTACGCTGCTCATAAGTGGGTAAATAAAAAACGCCTGCTTTTATGTTGCATTTATTTTAAAAGCTGAACCAGATTACAAATTGCCTAAAGTCTTTACTTTCGCAATCTGAATTTCAATTTCCCTACCCTCATTGCTTCTTGGGTATTCTTTTTTAATTCTTTCATAAGCGACTAAAGCTTCAGAGTAGTTAGTCAGTAATTCGAAGGAGAAACCCGCTTTTTTCAAATAGTAAGGCGTTGTAAAATCGTTACGACTTTTTTCAGCCGCTTTTAAGTAATATTTCGATGCTTCGTCCATCTGGTTTAATTCCATGTGGCAATCGCCAATTGCGCCAATCGAAATTGGTGAAATCATTTCGTCATTCCCGTCATATTTTTCAAGAAAACCAATAGCTCGTTCAAACTGACCAGTGCGTAAACAACAAATTCCTGCATAATAATTGGCAAGGCTTCCCGACTTGGTAATGCCATAATCTTCGGCAATCTGCTCAAAACCTAACATTTGTTTTTGGCCTTCAGAAGCCATCACCCTTGCTCCGCCCTTAAGTGCAAGATTAAAACTATCTTTTTCGAAATAAGTCTCCGCCCAAAATATCTCATTCGAAGCTTCGTTTTCTTGTTCAGGCAAATAATATAACTTAAAAAAGCATATAGCGCCGATAAGCAATAACAACCCACCGCCAACATAATTAATCGTTTTTTTGTTTTTTTCATAAAACAATTGAATTCCCTGCAAGTTAGGGTCAATTGGTTTTTTCGGTGCAGCAGTTTCTTCCACCTGATTCACCTCAGTATTTTCGACAGTGGATTCTTCCTTTAAATCAGCCATTTGTATTTAAAAATTTAGTCAGCGAAGATAACATTTTTTCGCTTAAAACGGAATTTTTTTTAAAGCGTTAAAATCGGCCGGAATTTAAGTGTATTTTTGTGCAAGACCATGTTTTTAAAGCAATTATCGCTCATCAATTTTAAGAATTACACCGAATTCGAAGGCCAATTTTCAGAAAAAATTAACTGTTTTGTGGGAAATAACGGAATGGGAAAAACAAACCTATTAGACGCCATCCATTATCTGTCTTTTTGCAAGAGTTTTTTTAATACAGTTGATAGCCAAAATATTAAGCACAATGAAGGTTTTTTTGTACTCCAAGGTCATTTCCATAAGGCCGGCGAAACCATTGAGGTATACTGTGGCCTTAAACGCAACCAAAAAAAAATCTTCAAAAAAAATAAAAAAGAATATGAGCGCTTAAGTGAACACATTGGGCAGTTTCCACTCGTGATGATCTCTCCAAGTGACTCCGAATTGATTAATGGTAGCAGCGAAATAAGAAGAAAGTTTTTGGACGGCATTATTTCTCAGGTCGATAAAAACTATCTTGAGAACCTTATTTCATATACCCACCTGCTAAAACAACGCAATGCTTTACTAAAGCATTTTCACGAAAGTAATAGTTTTGACGCCGAGTCGCTCGAGATTTGGGACGATCAGCTTATTGCCTATGGTGTTGAAGTGATAAGCACCAGGCAGAAATTTCTCGAAAAATTTATCCCTCTTTTTAATTCCTACTATCAGGTTATTAGCGGTGGTAAAGAAAACGCCTCTTTAATTTATGAAAACAGTGTCGTTGAAAAAGATGTGTTACCGCATTTGTCGATTGCAATAGATTTTAAAAATGCGCTTAAAGGCGCACTTCGCCGCGACCTAGCGGTGCATCATTCAACGGTTGGTCCACATAAAGACGATCTTGATTTGATGCTCGATGCTCAAAACTTAAAAAAATTTGCTTCCCAAGGACAACAAAAATCGTACTTATTGGCGCTTAAACTAGCGCAATTTGAATTTATAAAAACACAAAAACACAATAAGCCGCTTTTGTTACTCGATGATGTTTATGATAAGCTCGACGAAACTAGGTTTACTAAATTACTTGAACTGGTGAGCAGTGAAGAATTCGGACAGGTATTTATTACCGACACGCATCCCGAACGAATAAAGCAATTGCTCAACCAAAAGCATATCTTAAATAAGATTTTTATAGTCGATGAGGGTTCTATCAAAGCCTTGGAAGCCTGATCTAATTTTTTTTTAGATTTCGGCGGGTCGTTGTTGTGTCGTTTTGTGGTTGTTAAATGCGAAATTCTTAAAGCACTATCACTAAAATGATAATGGCTGCTACAAGAATGCAAAGGAACACGACATAAAGCACAATGCTCAATATATCGCCAACCACGCCTTTAAAAACGTGTAGTGCCAATGTGTTTGCTCTTTGTTGCTTCACAATTAAACTTGAATTGCTTAAATCTTTATGGGGACTAGAATTGACTAGTGCTTGCGAGATTTGTAACGGCCTAGATGCGTAAGCCGGTTTAAATGGCAGGCTTTTGCTAACGGGCTTTGTTGCTGAAGACGCAGTAAGCGAGGGCTTCACATTTGAGGTTGTTTTTTGTTTTACGACCGGAGTTACAGCTAGTGTTTCCGCGAAAGTGGTTTTCGTTTCAATTTTGACGACCTTCGTTTCGTTTACCGTTACGGGTTTTTGGTGCTTGCTAAAGTGTGTGTAGCGGCGCGTTGAAAAAGAATTTCCTTTACAAGAAGAAAGCAACACAACAATAGTAAGTACCGACAGCGTAAAAATGTTTTTCATGACTGAGTTTTGAATGAACATGGAAAAACTATACCAATGCTAAGAATTGCCGATAGAAGGCCGACAGGGATCGGGTGACCAGCCGCAAAAAATGTGTATAAATTATTGCCCCCCTTCCCCCGCATTTAGGCAGTATAGTACTTTGGAAAAGGTAAACTACATCCTACTTTGTTTTTTCAACTGAATATTTATGTTTGGCCGAAAACCCCATTTTCGTCGTTGTGTGAAAAAATAATCGCTCATTTACCCCAGTAAACCTCACAATAATTTTTTTTACCACGCCTCGAAACTAGATTTTTCCGTCCAAACAACTAGTTTTCGGACAGGCACTATTTATGGGTTAAATCACAAAAATCAGAAGCTGAGCGTGACTTTTCTAACAATTAAATATTTAAAAGAATTAAAATTCGCAATTCTTTGGGGTTCTCGGAAAGGGAATCACATCCCGGATATTGGTCATGCCCGTTACAAATAATACGAGGCGTTCGAAACCAAGACCAAATCCGGCATGGGGGCAAGCACCAAATCTTCTTGTATCAAGATACCAAGAAAGATCCTCAGCAGGAATACCACTCTCCACCATTCGGCGCTCTAATTTATCAAGTCTTTCTTCACGCTGCGACCCCCCCACAATTTCACCAATGCCTGGAAATAAAATGTCCATCGCGGCAACCGTCTTACCGTCGTCGTTTTGACGCATGTAAAACGATTTAATCTCTTTAGGGTAATCTGTTAAAATCACAGGTTTTTTAAAGTGCTTTTCTACAAGGTACCTTTCATGCTCGCTTTGAAGGTCAACTCCCCACTTATCGATCTGGTAAGAAAATTTCTTTTTCTTATTGTGATTACTTTCTCTTAATATTTCTACAGCTTGTGTGTAAGTGATTCTTTCAAATTTATTGTCCAGGCAAAATTTTAATTTTTCGAG
>Ga0105048_10005961_pt1 | contig 19654 bp, 13 predicted proteins | sample MAT05_FD_78382 | JGI IMG/M metagenome (GOLD analysis project Ga0105048, IMG submission 78382) | Freshwater microbial communities from Lake Fryxell liftoff mats and glacier meltwater in Antarctica - MAT-05 | ecosystem: Environmental > Aquatic > Freshwater > Ice > Liftoff microbial mat | place... | reverse complement strand
TATTTATGTTTGTTTCCAACCACAATCTGAAAAACCTGACCGCTCTGGTCTTTATAAGTTTGGCCTTTTTCGCCTGCATCAACGATAAACCTGCCGTCGTTACCAAGGGTCCTTCCGCACCCAAAACTACGGTTCGACAAGTAGCAGTTCCGGTTTTCAACCAAGATTCTGCTTACATGAACATTGAAAAACAGGTCAACTTCGGTCCGCGCGTACCCAATACCGATGGCCACCGTAAATGCGCCGCCTGGCTCAGCAGCGAATTCAAACGCTACGGTCTGACAGTTATCGAACAAAAATTTCAGGCGCAGCACTATAAGGGAACCATCTTCAACTGCGTCAACATCATCGGCCAATACAAACCCGAACTGCCCAACCGTATCCTACTGGCCGCCCACTGGGATACTCGTTTTATGGCCGACCAGGATTCCAAAAACACCAACAAACCCATCGATGGCGCCGACGACGGCGGCAGCGGCGTAGGCATCTTGCTCGAACTGGCCCGTGTGCTGCAAGCCAATCCGGTAAATATAGGTGTGGATTTTGTACTTTTTGACGCTGAAGACCAAGGCAACGACTCCGACGACGGCCAGGACAACAGCCGCACCTGGTGCCTCGGTGCCCAGCATTGGGCTAAAAACCTGCACCGCCCCGGCTATTCGCCCATGTACGGCATCCTGCTTGATATGGTGGGTGGCAAAAACCCCAAATTTGCCCGTGAAGGTCTGTCGCGCACGTACGCCCCCGCCATCGTGGACAAAGTATGGAACACCGCCGCTTCCCTCGGTTACAGCAATGCCTTTGTACCCGAAGACGGCCCCGCCATCACCGACGACCACTTTTTCGTCATACAGATCGCCCGCATCCCCATGATCGACATCATCAGCAGGCCAGGCGAAACCAAATCCGGGTTTGTAAAACATTGGCATACCCACGACGACAACATGAGCGCCATCGACAAAAATACCTTAAAAATGGTAGGCCAAACGGTTACCGCAGTGGTGTACAACACCTACAACGGGGTTTTATAACAAAGGATACAAAACAGGCCTCGACGGACTTGCATCGAGATCGAAAGCCGCCGTCTGGAGGTTCAACAGGTATTCGCCGTCCGGAACCTCATTGGGAGCATAAAGCAGCTCGGTGATCGTGGCTTCGCGCCGCACGGCTTCGGGATATTGCCAAAAAGCATGGTGCGCCAGCAAAGCACCACCGTCCTCCTCACGGTCCACCGAAGGCAGATCCGTTAAAAAGTGTACGATGCCGCAATATACAAGATACCGCATGGCCTCATGGTGTATGTAAGGCGGATTTGTGCCGGAATAATGAGCCCGGAGTTTCAGGTCGTCGTTCGGCAACGTGCGCAACACCAGTGCCTGAATTTCACCGGGTTTGATAAGGTCTTCCAATTGTTCGAGCATCACTACACGATCGCCTTCCGGCGTTTTTTGCGGGTAAACACTCACCAGCCTGGCGCTGTAGTGTGCATTTTGCAGACACTCGCGCAACACGTACCGCTCCCGCGCGATGTGGCCCACACATTCGGTATGGGTGCCGTTGCCATGCGGATTGAACCGCACGTTGAAAAAATTCACCAGTCCACCCTCAGCCATACTGCCTACAAAATTGCCTGATCGGACAGGCTCGTAAACAACTTCAGGCGCCCAGAAACAACTCACGTTCTCCGACCCGGAGCTCAACAGCATCGACAGGTCGATGGGACGGCTCAGGTCGGCTTCGCGCCAGATGTCGTTAATTAGGAGGCGAATGGTAATTTGCATGGTTGGAAATATTCGGAGTGGGTTTTTGATGTACGCAGGGTGGTTTCACGCAGATTTTACACAGAAAAGTTTTACCCAGATTTTATGCAGATTGATTGCACAGATTTTACGCAGAAAGGTTTCGAGCAGATGTCACATCTGCACGAAACCCCTCTACGTACATTCTAAAAATCCACATTGGACTTCAGACTATTTTATTTCTGAACTACCAAACGTACAGCGCCGGTACTTTTTCCATCGCTCAAACGCAGCATGTACATGCCTTGGGGCAGATGATCGAGCTCCAGAACTGTTTGGAACTCACCGCCCGACGTGCTGAAATGCTGATTGTACAGCAGTTTGCCCGTAGCATCGAACACATCGGCATGAAACTCGGAAGGCGCCTGGCCAAACAGCAAACGGAACAAACCTGCGCCCGGGTTGGGCGATACCAGCAGGCCCCATTCGGTGGTCGGATCTATGGTGCCGACGTTGTTCACCGTCACGGTTACGTTGTCTTTACATCCATTTTCATCCTGTACCGTAAGCACATACATGCCGTTGGACAATCCGATGAAAAGGTTGCTTGTTTGAAAGTTCACACCATCGATGCTGTATTGAATGTTTCCTGTACCGCCGGAAGCGCCGCCCAGGATGCTGTCGCCTGTAGAAGAAGCGGAAGCAATCAACACTTGCGGTTCACTCAGGACAAAACTCGAGGTGTACGTGAATCCTTCGCTGTCGCTCACCACGATGGTATACGATCCTGCTGTAAGATTACTGAAACGCACATTGACTTCGCACGGACCACCTACATTGGCTACGTTGGCATTCGGGTTGTTGATGACTACTGTGATGGGCGGATAACCACCATTGACGCATATTTGAACTTCACCGTTTGCATCGCCTGCACACAGGGGGTCTGTTGCGGCAAAAAGGGATGCGACAATGGTGTTGCCAAGCACCGAGAAAGTGGTGGTTGACGAGCAATTGTTGTCATCGGTCACTTGCAACTCGTAATCGCCCAGGGGCAAATCCTGCAAATCCTCGGGGATGGTAATGCTCGTGCCGTTCAGATTGTACACATACGAACCTGTTCCACCGGTTGTGGCCACGGCCACGTCGTTGTCGGTAACCGTTGCCACAACATCAAGTGGCAGCGGTTCGGCAAGGTCGTAGTTGATCGTGGTTGTTGCACCGGCGGCATCGGTTACAAGTATGGCCAAAGCGCCTCCACCGATGTTGCTGAATGTCGGATCGTCCTGGTTTGGACCACCGTTGAGGCTGTAATTGTATGGAAAAATGCCACCGTTGACCGCTACAACGATTTCAGCGGTTTCGTCGCCATGGCAAAGGATGTCGTTGGTTTGTTGAACAAAACCTACAAGCGCATCCACGGCCACAATGGCAAAGGTTTGGTCCGTACAGGCGTTTTCATCCTGTACGGTCACGAAGTAAACGCCGTTGGGCAAGTCGGTAAACACATTGGAGGTTTGGAAATTCACACCGTCGATGCTGTATTCCAAAATGCCCGTACCGCCACTTCCGGCAGCCGTAATGGTGTTGAGCGTTACATCGGTATCAACTGCAACCACATCAGGTTCGGTGATGGTAACGGTATTGGATTCAACAGTCAAGCCGTCGTTGTCTTTTACTGTAACCTGATACGATCCACTACCCAATCCGGTAAATACCGGATTGTTTTGGAAGATCACGCCGTCAAGGCTATAAGTATAAGGCGTTGCGCCGCCACCGGCCACAACACTGATGACTGCGTTGTTGTCGCCGTTGCAAGTGATTCCATTGGCAAGCTGCACTGCAACCACTATTGAATTTACTGCAACGATAACTTGGGCAGTTTTTGTACAACCCGTTGTGTCGAGAAGTGTCACGGTATAAACCCCGTCGGCGAGTGGACCAAAAACGTTGTTACTCTGGAAATTTACGCCGTCGAGGCTGTATTCCAAAGTGCCAGTACCACCGGATCCATTTGCTGTAATGGTGTCGTTGGAAACCGAGGTCGTCAACACCAGAAGCTGTGGTTCATCGATCACAACCTCATTCGAGGTGGCTGTAAAACCGAACAGACCCGTAACAACCACCTCATAGGCGCCTGCTGCAAGGTTGCTGAACACATTGGATGTTTGTGGTGTGCCGCCATTGAGGCTGTAAGTGAAGGCACCTGACAGTCCTGAGGCAGTAGCTGTGATTTCTGCTGTACTGCCTCCTCCGCACAAAATGTTTTGCGTTTCTGCAGCGTTTGCGGTCAGGGTATTTTGTACGACGATGATCTGGAATGTTGCATTGTGCAGCCATGCATCGTTGTTCTGGTCGAGGGCATCGAAGCGGAATGCATCAACCGTTGCAGCATCGCCATTATTTGTGTAAGCGAGTTTGCCAGCGTCGATGTCGGCCTGTGTAAAGGAACTGCCTACGCCAATCGTCGCACCGTTGAGTGTAAGCGTGCCATGCAAAGGCGTTTGCAGAAGGGTGAATAAGCCCAAGGCAGCATCGTCGCTGAGCGTCATGTAAAGGTTGGCGGAGGGCACATTGGTGGTGGTTGCGGAGCCTACCGTAAGCGGCAGGTTGTTAAGCATGCTGCCGGGTGTGATTTGTTCCGAGAAGCAAAATGAAAGGCTCCAAGCCGTAAGTGCTCCACCATCGTCGGGGTAATTATCGGTAACCAACAATGTCCAAACGCCAGCGCTAAGCTCGCCATTGTAAGCGGCAAGTGACCCAATGGCCTGGAAGGCTCCGGCAAGTGCAGGCGGCGTAGCGTTGCAAGCGCTTTCAAGCAAAGCAGCGGTTTGTGCCGACTGGTTGTCGAAAACCAACATTACATTGTCCCCATTACAACCGAAACCATTGCCCTCAACCACACCTGGGCGATCAAAAAGCAATACGGTATCGCCACCAGGTGAAACGACGCGTGCATCAAGGTCGCCAACCCACGTGTGGTCCGCATTCATGGATACATTGATGTCTTCGATCAACCGCGACACGGGAACGTCGATCACGGAAGTGATGGTGGCTGCAACGGTCGGATCTATGGTTACCGGCACACTGGTGCTGCTGAAGTTTTGGTTGCATGCCTGAAGACCTGTTTGGAAAGCATAAACTTCCGACCACGGGCCTTCACTGCAGGCGTTCGTTGGTTTCACACGCCAGTAATACACGGTGCCTATGGCAAGGCCAGCGGCGTTTACCGTGGTGTCGGTGCCTGTTGTAGTGAGTACGATAGCACCAGCTCCAAACGCTGGACTGGTTGCCAGTTCGATCAGGTATTCGCCAGCAAACGGTGTGGTGTTCCACACCAATGAAGTGTTCTGCGATTGTCCTACAGTTCCGTTGGCCGGAACCAAAAGGTTGGATGCCGTTGAAATTGCGGCAGGCAGCACAACAAGTTGCAGTTCAATGTTTTGAGAAATACTTCCGCCTGTGGCTGACACGGTAATTGTAAAGTTGCCCACCATGGCGGGGGTCAGGTTTGTTACCACTACGGAGACTAAGCCCGAGGGCACAAGAGTTTCCGGTGTCACAAAAACGTTGGCGCCAGCCGGAGCGCCGGCCGCTGTAAAGGTGATCGGCGCGTCAAAACCTGAAAGCGACAAAGCATTGATCGTGTAAACGGCACTGTCGCTTGCGCAGATCGTCTGGCTTGTTGGCGTTGCGGACAAAACAAAAGTTGGTGAAGGCGGCAGTTCAATTCTAAAATTCTGGTTGGAAATGTCGAAAAACACGTTTCCGACCGATTCAACTTTTACGCGGCAAAGGGTTGAAGGATTGTTGGGCGTAGCGATGCTTGCGGTGCCGTTGTTGGGTACGTTGTCGGCCAAAACGATGGGGTACGTTTGTCCGCCGTCAAGCGACAGCAGGATGCGAACAGAAGCACAGTTAACGGGTGCGATGTTGGTGCCCGACACGTCCCAAGTAACCGTTTGTGGTGTGCCTACCAGCCAAGTTACGTTGGTGTTGGGCGCAATCACCACGAAAGGGCCGGCGGTGCCATCTACTGTGACGACCACATCGTCTTCGTCGGTACAACCGGCGTTGAAATTGTTGTCGCGCGCTGTTACGCGGAATTTCATCGAACGGGCTACGCCGGGCAATTCCTCCCAAGTACTGTTTACGTTGTTGATGAGGTCGGGCAAGCGCGGGAAAAAACGCGAAGGCGAAGCAGTTCCTATATTGGAGCGGAAAAGCGGACCGGTAATGCTTGTAGATACAGGCGGCATGGTGGCAAACTGAGGATCCATTTGTTCCCAGCAATAGGTGAGGGTATCACCGTCCATGTCCGAGCCCGTAGCCGTAAGAACAAACGGCGTCGATTTGGGGATGGTGAAATCGGCGCCGCCGCTGACCACCGGATTGTTGTTGCCCAAATTGAGCTTCACCGGACAGTTGTTGCCGTTTCCGTTGATGATGAAGCTGTAAACTTCCTGCATGCTGATGGCATGGAAATAATCGTCGCTGTTGTTTTGCACGTTGGGTGAGCAAATGCCAGCGTAACCCATGATGGTGGATGCACTGCCAGTCTCCATGGAAGCCGAGGCTACACGGTTGCAGTTGTTGTTCTGGGTGTGGTTGGCGCCGAACTGGTGACCTATCTCATGCGCTACGTAATCGATGTCGAACGGGTCGCCCACCGGTGAGCCACCTCCTGTCACACCCCGGGCTTTGTTGGTACCACACACGCCTGCCAGATTGGCGACGCCGCCGCCGCCTGTGCTGAACACGTGGCCGATATCGAAATTGGCGTTGCCGATTACGGTGGTGAGGGTAGAAGCATTTTCACCCAACATGGTACCGCCGTTGCCGTTGGTATAAGGGTCGGTAGCGCTGTTCAGGTAAATGATGAGGTCGTTGTTGGCAATGATGACCATGGTTACGGCAAAATCGTTTTCATAAACGCCGTTCACGCGGTTCATGCTGGTGTTCATGGCCGCAAGAACCAGGGGTTTGGTACCGCCGTGGAAGTTGGCGTATTCGCCGGTACAGGCCAGTGCCAACCTGTAGCGGCGCAACTGACAGTCGCCGTTTACGATGTTTTCGGGTGTATCCGTACCGGGCTTGAGTTCTTCACCCAAGGATTCGGTTTCGCACGTCCACATGGCGTCTTCTTTCGAAGGTGCGTAGTCTTTTTTGAAATAAACCGTGTAAAATTCCTGGTTGCCGTGGATGTAAGGATCGATGTAAACCGGACTTTGGCCGGGCGTCAGGATCATGGCATGAAAACCCCAGGGCGTAAAATCACATTTCACTCGGGAGGAAGGGTTATCGATGCCAACGCCGGAGAAACATTGTATCTCAGGGTATTGGGCCTGCAATTCGGGCGCCATAACCGGTGAGGCGAAAAGGCGAAAACGCTGAAAACCCCCGCCGGGCAAAGGCAGGCTGATTTCGGTATTTTGGTGATCGGCTGCAGCGGTAAAACGCTCGGGAGCCTCAGCAAGTACTGCAGGCAACATCTGCAGGTCGAGTTGAACTGTACGGTATTGTTGGGGTATGATGCGGCGTTCTCCTAAGGAAGCAAGGTTGCGCTCGGCAACATCGTTCCACAAGTTCTGAGCAGTACCCTGGAATGCAAATACCAGCAAAAATAACAGGTTAAAAAGTGGTCTTATCTTCATGGATTAAGCGAAGTGATGAAGGTTACACAGAAAGGTTTGGTGCAGGTGTTCGTTGAAACAAGTCCGAAAAGTAACAAATACGTTTTGCTGTTGGTCAATTCAGTGGCAATTTAGCCAGTAAGAAGCATACTTTTTTCAAAAAGCCCGTAAAACGACCCAAAACATTGCGCTCCAGGCCCCTGAAACTGCGGCGTTAACGCACCGGCACTTACCGTCTCGCAAATATTCCATAAAAAATACAATCGGAAAAAATGCAACATCAAACCAAATACGGTTGTCTGAACCTTGGCATTCCAGACTTCCAACGACAATTTTTGAAAATAATCCTATTTTGTTTTTTCATAAATATTCGCTATATTGAGTCCATGAAATACAATCAATCCATAACATATAATCCGAAATTTTCAATTTAACCAACATTCTGAAAACGATTTAAACCAAAAGTACCATGCTGAACGTCAAACAATTGCTCGCAGGCAAAACCCACAACCGCATCTGGTCTGTTCGTTCCGACCAAAACGTCATCGAAGCCCTCGAGCTTATGGCCGAACGCAACATCGGCGCCATACTCGTGATGGACGGCGAAGAGCTCCGCGGTATTTTTTCTGAACGTGATTACGCCCGAAAAGGCATCCTCCAAGGCCGCAAAGCCAAATCAACACCCATCACCGAGGTCATGACCGCTGGCGTATTTATCGTAGAACCCCACCACAGCATGGAGGATTGTATGAAACTTATGTCCGAAAAACGCATCCGACACCTTCCCGTACTCGATCAAAACCATGTGATCGGCCTGCTCAGCATTGGCGACATCGTGAACGCCATGATCAGTGAACAAAAACACCGCATCAAAAGCCTCGAACACTACATCACAGGTTCTTCTTATTAGTGCAAATACGGGGTTAACGACACATTAACAATAATTCAGGTCGGTTTGCAGTTACTATCTTCTTAATGTTGCGTTAGAATTACCAAGCGTTAAAAGCTTAATAATCAAACCAAACCTGACCACGTAATGAAGAACCTTCTTTTTCTGCTGTTGTTTGTGCCCATGGTGGCTTTTGCCAACAAACAGGGCAACCCTAGCCTCGAAGCCATTGCCAAAGCACTCAGTGCTGGCGATGCCGATGCCTTGGGCAAGTACCTGGCCGACAATGTTGCCATTTCCATCCAGGACAAAGAGCAAAACTACAGCAAAGCCCGTGCAACCGAAGCCCTGAGAACCTTTTTCGGCGCCAACAAGCCCAAAGGATTCAGCCAGGTGCACCAGGGTACAAGCCGCGAAAACAGCGACCAGTACAGCATCGGCAACCTGAACACCGCCACCGGCAACTACCGCGTATACCTTTACCTGAAACAAGCCGGAAGCGGCCTGATCATTCAGGAAATACGTTTCGACAAAGAATAAACACTACCGTCGATAAAAACCAAGGTCATTGCCGCATTGCGGTAATGACCTTTTTTGTTTTTAAACTCCCCAATAACGAACAAGAGCCGCCCCGGAAACCGAAGCGACTCTTGTTTTTATGCTTGTTGGCCCACAAGGACTCGAACCCTGAATAACAGAACCAAAATCTGCTGTGTTACCATTACACCATGGGCCACCATTGCTCTTTTTCAAAAGCGGGGCAAAGATACGACGATCAAAACCACCTGTGCAAGAAACCTTTAAAAAATATTTGAAAACCACACGCTTCGGACTTTATTGAAGCCTGCTCCAATATTGCGTTTTGTAGATCGGTCCGAGCGAGCCGCGAACCACGAGGGTGTTGGGGTCGCCATCCTTGAGCCAGATTTTACAGCTGAACCAGTTGCCGCCCTGGGGATTGAGAATGTTGCCACCCTGGTAATAACCTTCTGCAAGTTTCATGTCCTCTATGATGACCATATCGAGCAATGATTTGTCCTTTCTTTCTCCGGAGCATTTGTCGCAAATTTTTTGGCCGTCTTTGCGAAGCAATTTTGTAATTTTTCCATACAAAATACCTCCCTGTTCGTACAAACGAACGTGGCTTGTTGCTTTACCTGTTTCATGGTCGATGGTTTGCCAGGTACCTGTTATCGATTGGGCAGAGGCCATGGAAGACGTCAGCACAAGGACAAAAAACAAAAAAATAGGGCGCATAGGGTGTGTTTAAGCATTGAAAAAACCAGCGGCACTGCGAACATCAAACTCCAAACTCCAAACTATTATTGTACCCTGCTCCAGTACTGTGTGCGGTAAAATGGTCCGAGACTTCCACGTACCACAAGCGTGTTTGGGTCGCCCTCCTTGAGCCAGATTTTGCATTCGTACCACTTTCCTTTTTCAGGATCGAGGATGTTGCCGCCATGGTAATAACCATCTTTGGGCTGCATTTTGTCTAGGATGACCATTTCAAGCAAAGGTTTGTTTTTAAGGTCGCCCGGACAATTCGCACAATTTGTTGCGGCGTTTTTCCGAAGCACTTTAATGATTTTGCCATACACCACGCCGCCCTTTTCATAAATTTGGACATGGCTTTTGGCCTCGCTGGTTTCGTCATCAACGGTACGCCAGGTACCGATAACCGTTTGTGAGGTAGCCTGGAAGGCAATAAATACAAAAGCGAAGAGAAAGAAGAAATGACGCATAAAGGTTTAACGCTTCTTTGAGCTTGTTTGAGAATACGCTTCAATAGGCCACGTATAACGCACAAACTTTAATCCACGTTGCGCAGATTGTAATAAAGAAGCAGGAAATGGGTGTAAGTTACCGTCAGAGAACGAAATAAATAAGAAACACAGACCTTGTCATCCCAGTGAAGTGTAAGACCTTGCCATCCCATCGAAGCCTGGGACCGGATTAAGACATCAATTCATGTTGATTTTATGCTTCCTGAAATAGGCTGGCCGGGGATTGTAAGTTACTTCCGGGGAGGTATCGGGCCTTTCGGTATTTTTCATGGATTCGAGGGGTTCGAGTGGCTTGGGCATGGCAGCCCTATCGGTGTTGCTCTGCAAACGGTCGAATTCTTCCTGCAGGTCGAGGATGGCGGTTTCGATGTTGGGCAGCGGGCGTGTAATGATCATGCGAATAATCCCCTGGGGATCGATGATGTATGCCAACCGATCGAAACCTTGTTGCGGCCTGCGGCCGGAGGCCAAACCGAAAAGAGCCGCGATGCTGAAGTCGAGGTCTTCAATCACCGGCGCTTTGAGGTAAATGCCGATGTAACGCCGGGCTTTGTCTGACCAGTCGTTGTTTTGCCGCATTGGCTCGTTGGTAAGGGCCAGGAGTTTGGTGTTGCGTTCGTTGAGCCAGCGCTCTTTCATGGCCAGAAAAGCAGAGTACATGGCCCACGCCGACGTAAAATTGGCCGGGTGTGCAAAAAAAACACACCATCTGCCAGCACAGTAAGTCGGAAAATGCAGAAGATTACCCGAGATGGTGGTTTCGAACTCCGGCACCCGATCGCCGACCATGGGTAATTGGGGATAAAACGCGGCCATGTTGTTTGTGTTGAATGGGTCCGTGAAGACAAAAAATGTGTTGAATCTGAGTACAAAATTACCAGTTTTTAAACCAAACTTCCAAACCTATTCTTCAATTGACCAATTCAGACAGGAATTGTACGTCCTGCTGCTTTACTTTTGCAACATTTGGGCACATTACTTTGTGCCCTTGAGTTAGCTTTCCGATCCATGAAACATTTCCTGCCGCTTTTTTTCGCCCTGATTGCCATGTCCTTAGAAGCTCAATCCAACGATCAACCCTTGCGAAAGCCGCTCGAAGCCCGCTGGGAATTCAGACAAGCACATACCGCTGAGTGGAAGACGGTGAAAGCACCTGCCAGCGTACATACCGCCCTGATGCAAATCGGACAAATTGAAGACCCGTTTTACCGCGACAACGAAGAAAAGTTGCAGTGGATTGAAAACGAGGACTGGGAATTTCAGGCCGAATTCACTGCCGACGTCGAAGTGCTGGCACACAAACACATCGAAATGACCTTTCGGGGGCTCGATACCTACGTGCACGTGTACCTCAACGACAGCCTCATACTGGAAGGCGACAACATGTTCCGTTCCTGGACGATCGATGTAAAACCATACCTCCGCCCAGGTACCAACATGTTGCATTTTTACTTCGAAAGTCCAACCAAAAAAGCGGAAATTGCCTGGAAAGAACTCGGCTACGAGCTGCCCGGCGGCATACGCACCATGACCCGCAAAGCCCAGTTTCACTACGGCTGGGACTGGGGCCCCAAACTCGTCGGCTGCGGCATTTTGAAATTGCCCGAAATCACAGCTTGGAACGATTTTATCATCGAAAACCTCGTGATTGTAACCCAGAGCCTTACGCCCGAAAGCGCCCTGCTGGTGGCCCGTTTCCAGTACCGCACTGACCAGAGTGGCCCGGCAACAATCATCCTCCGCGACGGGAAACGGAAATTGATCGAGGAGCGCAAACTGTACGCCGGAACCCATCAGGATTCTGTGATGTTCGACATCCCGGAGCCCAAACTTTGGTGGTGCAATGGCATGGGTACACCCCATCTTTACGATATTGCCCTGGAAGTGAAGCGCAAAACGATCTTACTCGAACGCCACAATATACGGATGGGCATACGAACCATCGAACTGGTGCAGGATCCCGATGCCAATGGCAAATCTTTCTATTTCAAACTCAACGGAAAACCTGTTTTTGCCAAAGGCGCCAATTACATTCCTCAGGACATGTTTCAGGACCGCGTTTCGCCCGACAAATACCGGCGAATCATCGACGACGTCCTGGCAGCCAACATGAACATGCTGCGTGTGTGGGGTGGCGGTATTTACGAAGATGACCTCTTTTACCAACTCTGCGACGCGAACGGCATCATGGTGTGGCAAGATTTTATGTACGCCTGCGCCATGTACCCCGGTAGTGGTTCGTTTTTGAAAAATGCTGCATGGGAAGCCCTTGAGCAAATTGACCGGCTGCGCCAGCACCCCAGCATCGTGTTGTGGTGCGGCAACAACGAAAACAACGAAGCCTGGCACAACTGGGGCTGGCAAATGAAGTTCAACGAAGCCCAGCGTGCCCAGTTGTGGCGCGATTACAAAACGCTGTTCATGGATCTGTTGCCCAACTACGTAGCCAACAACGCTCTGGGTGTTCCTTATTGGGAAAGCTCGCCCTCGTTTGGCCGCGCCAATCCCAAATCAAACAAAGAAGGCGACTCACATTATTGGGGTGTTTGGCACGACGAGGAACCTTTCGAGATTTTCAACAAAAAAGTGCCGCGCTTCATGAGTGAATTCGGATTCCAGTCTTTCCCAGAATGGCGCACCATCGAGTCGTTTACCCTGCCCTCCGACCGCGAACTGGAGTCCAAGGTCATGCTCGCCCACCAGAAACACCCGCGAGGTAACGCCCTCATCGCCGAATACATGAAACGCGATTACCGCCTGCCAAATACGTTTCAGGACTTCGTGTACGTAAGCCAATTGCTTCAGGCCGGAGGCATGCGCACCGGCCTTGAAGCGCACCGCCGCAACAAACCCTATTGCATGGGTACCCTCTATTGGCAGCTCAACGACGTATGGCCGGTGGCCTCGTGGTCGAGCATCGACAGTTACGGACGATGGAAAGCCCTGCACTACCACGTACGCGACATCTTCGCGCCGGTTGCCGCACTGCCCATCGCCGATGGCGACAACCTGAATGTGTATGTTTCCTCGGACCTTCCCGACGCAACTGTAGTGGATATACAAATACGCGCATTCGATTTCAATGGCAAATCGCTGAGCGATGTGGAAACCAAAGGCATCAGCATTCATCCCGACTCGAGCAAATTGGCGTGGAAAGGCACTTTTCGCAGTATTTTCCACAAAGAAAAAGTCGAAAATGCCGTCGTGGAATGCCTTGTGAAGGACAGTACGGGCAAAGTGCTGAACCGCAGGCTGTATTACCACACACCGCCCCGCAAACTCAATTTGCCCAAAGTGAACGTAATGATAGACAGCGTGCAACAGGTAACCCAAGGCTATCTGTTGCATCTTTCGGTTCCCAAACTGGCCAAAAACGTGATGATCGGCACCCAGATCGAAGGATTTTTCAGCGACAACTATTTCGACATGCTTCCGGGCGAACACAAAACCGTGCTTTTCCGTACCGAATCCATCCTCTCCGACTCGAAAAATGCGTTTACCACACGCAGTTTAAGCGACACCTATGAATAATAAGGTGTTGCCGCGGAGCAGTTTCCTGCACCAGGAAGCGCCTACACGCGCAGCATGGTGGCTGTTTCTGGGCTGGCTGCTGGTGCTGGTGCGCGGACTTTTTTTGGACGTCATGGACGTGGACGCCTCGCAATACGCCTCCATGGCCATGGAAATGAGCCAAAACGGTTCGTGGCTTCAGGTTCAACACCGTGGCACCGATTACCTCGACAAGCCGCCTTTGCTTTTTTGGTTGTCGGCCTTGTCGTTCAAAATTTTCGGCATCCACAGCTGGAGCCACAAACTGCCGTCGATGCTGGCAGCCTTGGCCGGCATTTATGCTGTATACCGCTTTTGCCTGATTTATTACAAACCTCAAACCGCAAGGAACGCCGCGATGATGCTGGCGTTCAGTCTGGGACTCGTGCTCATCTGCAACGACGTTCGTACCGACACCCTTCTGTTGGGTTTAAGCGCCCTCGCAGCCTGGATGCTTGCCGAGTTTATGGAACGCGGCGGGCACAAATGGTGGATCGGCGCTTTCATCTGCATCGGCTTCGCCATGTTGGCCAAAGGCCCGATCGGATTGGTGGCCACGGGTTTTGCTGTAGGTACGCATGTTTTGCTGCGACGCGACTGGAAAAACATTCTGCGCTGGCAATGGCTGGCAGGTTTGGGCATCATTCTGGTGGTTTTGGTGCCCATGGGTTGGGGTTTGTACCAGCAGTTCGACCTGCATCCGGAAAAACAAATCAACGGCAGAACGGGTGTTTCCGGATTGTATTTTTACTTTTGGGAACAAAGTTTCGGGCGCATCACCGGAGAAAACGTGTGGAAAAACGATACCCCTGCTTGGTATTTCGTGCATGTGTACCTCTGGGCTTTTTTGCCGTGGAGTTTTATGCTGATCGCTGCATTGGTTAAAAAATTTCGCGACCTATTTTTCCACAAATTCAAAATCCCAATTGGCACCGAAGCCTTTTCATTGGGTGGATTTGTGCTCACTTTCGCGGCCTTGTCGATGTCGAAATACAAACTACCCCACTACGTATTCATCACCCTGCCCTGGGCAGCGGTGCTTGCGGCGGCGTGGATGGAAAAAGCCATGGAGCGACGCAAATCAGCTACACTCGCTAAAATATTGTTGTACACAGCATGCTTTGCTTTAACCGCAGTGAGCGTGTATATCCTGTTTTGGGTGTTTCCTGGTGCAAAAATATGGGTTCTTTTAATATGGATTGCACTGGTTGCTCTGCTGATCTATTGGATTGTTAGCGGTCAGGATTCCAACGACTCGATGGCTTTAACACAACTTGGCGCCTTAGCTCTGCTTGCCGCTGCTTGGGTGCTCAATGTTCATTTTTATCCCAACCTCCTTCTCTTCCAACAAACAGCGATGGTTCCGCGGTGGGCTGCTGAACAGGGTATTCCTTCGGAAAAACTGGCGAGCGGACGCAGGCATGGCCATGCGTTCGACTTTTACACCCGCCGTATTTGTCCGTGGTTGGGTTCGGCCGATGAAATCCGGGAGCATGCGCGGGAAAACGGCGCCTATTATTTATATGCCGACGATGCCGTGCGCGGCGAGCTCAATGCCGCCGGTGTAACCTACGAAGAAACAGCCCGCTTCGGGCATTTCCAGGTGGCGTTGCTCAAACCGGCTTTTTTGGATCCTCAAACGCGGGAAGCCTCACTGTCCACCGTTTATCTGTTGAAAGTTTCGTCAAAATAATAGTATTACTATCCTTTTTCTTGCCAACCTGAACTTTTTGGAGAATATTTGTCTTTTAAAACAAAGAGCTTGCGTAAAATTTCCTGAAGGCAAAAAAAAATGCTTTTTTACCTTTCAATTATTACCCCCGGATCGCGAGACACCGGTTTATGTTTACTAAAACCACCACACATGGATAAGCCCTGGCTACAACATTACCCCGCAGGCGTACCTGCCAACATCGACCCCGAACAATATCCTCGCCTGATGGATATGGTAGAGGAAAGTTTTAAAAAATTTGCCGATAGTCCGGCATACGTAAGCATGGGAAAAACCCTGACGTTTGGTGAGGTGGACAAGTTAAGTACACAATTTGGGGCTTATTTGTTGTCGAGGGGCCTGGTATCGGGCGATCGTGTGGCCATCATGATGCCCAACTTGTTGCAATACCCTATAGCTTTGATTGGCGCCCTGCGTGCGGGCTTGGTTGTGGTAAATACCAATCCGCTTTACACGCCACGTGAGATGCGCCACCAGTTTATGGATTCGGGCACCAAAGCCATCATTATTGCTGAAAACTTCGCGGCCAACCTGCAACAGATTTTGGGTGAAACCCAGATCAATACGGTGATTGTAGCCAGCATTGGAGAAATGTTGGGTTTGAAAGGGTACATCGTCAACTTTGTGGTGCGCAGCATCAAAAAAATGGTGCCCAAGTTCAACATTCCCAATACCGTAACTTTTAAATCGGCCCTGAACGAGGGTTCTAAATTTTCGTTACCGCCCCTCACCTCGGGTCCCGACGACACCATAATCCTGCAATACACCGGCGGTACTACAGGTGTTTCGAAAGGCGCCATGCTTACCAACCGCAACCTTGTGGCCAACATGATGCAAATACGCGCCATCATGATGCCTGTGCTGGGCGGCAACAACCTTACCGTGTTGTGCCCTTTGCCTCTGTACCACATTTTCGCATTCACGGTCAACTGTCTGGCCATCATGAGTGTGGGCGGCAGAAACATCCTCATTGTGAACGCCCGCGACCTGCCTGCGCTCATCAAAGACTGGCGCAAGTACAAACCTGCGCTGGTAACCGGCGTGAATACCTTGTACAATGCTCTGCTCAACCATCCCAATTTCGCCTCGCTTGATTTCAGCGAACTTAAAGCATCGGTCGGCGGCGGCATGGCCGTTCAACGCGCCGTAGCCGAACGTTGGCAACAAGTTACAGGATGCCCGCTTACGGAAGGCTACGGCATGACCGAGTCCAGCCCTGTGATCAGTTGTAACCCGTTGAATACCTCCATGCGTATCGGTACCATCGGCATGCCCGCGCCAAGCACCGATGTGCGCATCGCCGACGAAGCTGGCAATTTGACGCCTTTGGGGCAAGTGGGTGAAATCCAGGCCAAAGGACCGCAGGTAATGAAAGGTTACTGGCAGCGGCCGGAAGCAACAGCCGAAGTGATGAAGGACGGTTGGTTGTGCACCGGCGATATGGGCATCATGCACCCCGACGGTTTTTTCCAGATCGTGGACCGCAAAAAAGACATGATCCTTGTTTCGGGTTTCAATGTGTACCCCAATGAGGTGGAAGACGTAGTGGCCATGCATCCCAAAGTGCTTGAAGTGGCTGCACTGGGCATTCCAGACGAAAAATCAGGCGAAGTTGTGAAAATATTTGTGGTGAAAAAAGATCCTTCCCTAAATGAAAAGGAACTCATCGAACATTGTCGTCTCAACCTGACAGGATACAAAGTGCCCAAAAAAGTGGAGTTCAGAACCGAGTTGCCCAAAACCAATGTGGGGAAGATTCTGCGCAGGGCGCTCAGGGAGGAGAAGTGATTTTAATTTCTGAGACATTCCAAAACCGATGATGAAACTTATTTCCTGCCGCGCGCATCCAACATGCGCTTTCCACTCGTATGTATGGGTACGATTGCCTTACCGGTGTTTTAGCGAGCATCGAAGTTGACTTCCCCCCGTTGTCATTACGTACAGGTTTTGGGTATGCCAGATTTGGGCATTTCCTGTTTTCAGCGTGCCGAAAAGGCCCGCAAGGTTTCACCTCCATTGGCGCGTTCGTATACTTTACAGGGTATTTTTACAAAAGGAAAAAAATTTTAACAAACCGTTTTCTCAAAAAAAACGCCGTTGAAATAAAGAATTAATACTTTCTGTAAAAAATTGATTGTCTTTGATTTACAAGATTTTTTTGTTTGATTTTCACAAAAAGGACGACCCTACGGTTGTTGCAGCAAGTGTTAAAATTTAAAGTTTGCTTCCGAATTGGCAAGCAATTTGGATTATACCCATCAACGCTGCAATACAAACAGCTTTCAGTCAACATTTTAATCGCCACCTACGGCATAATCTAATCCCGGTTCATAATCAAATCCAAAACCGACAGCACAATGAAAAAATTTGCATTAATCCCGCTTCTGCTGATTGCTTTCGCCAGCATCATGAACATCAGCCAACTCAACGCTCAGGAAAACGCCGAACTTACGTTCAACGATTTTCTGGCGCAGTTTCCGAAAGCATCGCTGCCGTACAACATGACGGCACAAGACCTTCAGCAACAAATCCAGCCCAAACCGGCCACGAAAGTGAACCGCCTTGGCTGGGACTACTACAGCTTCCTTCCCGAACTCGAGCGCAGTGCCCAATACAGCAACATGCCTGTTTACCCTGAGCCTGTGGCCGTTTTCGAAACACGTGGATACTACGCCGTGCTCTACAACCTGGCGCGCGGCCTCAGCAAGGGCACCAAAACATACAGCATTACGGTTTTTGACCTCGATGGCGGCTACATCGGCACCCAGTTCGTTGCCGGCATCAACAACAAAGAAATCACAACCCTGCGCATCGAGGAAAACCTGATGGCAACGGTGGAAGTGCTCAAAATTGAAAAGGAAGGTACCCGCAGCTACGACAAACAAACCATCGACCTGCTCATTCCGGGCAACCCCGACCAACTGGGCTGGAGCGACAATGCTAAACCTGGTCATTTGGACAGCAGCAGCATCGCACGAAAAAATTAAGAAACGCCCCGAAGCGAATCGGGACCATACTTACAACACACACAGAAGAAACACATACACAAGTTTGAGCCGCGACGGAGTAATCCGGAGCGGCTTTTTCAATCCCCCCAACCCGCTTCTTCTACAACCACTTTATTGCCCTTGCGCACCACGCCCAATTCCATTTCTTTCTGACAAGCACCGCAAATGCCGTACAAGTTGAGCGCGTGGTGCGTTATTTTGAAATTGAGCAGTTCACCCACCATGTCTTTGATCTGTTGTACGCGGGGATCACAAAACTCCACCACTTTGCCGCAGTTGGCACAGATGGTGTGATCGTGCTGTTTGAAGCCGTACGACTTTTCGTATTGCGCGAGGTTTTTACCGAACTGGTGTTTTTTCACCAAATCGCATATTACGAGCAACTCCAAGGTGTTGTACACCGTGGCACGGCTCACGCGGTAGTTTCGGTTTTTCATGTGGATGTACAAGGCCTCCGCATCGAAGTGGTCGGTGCGTTTGTAAATCTCTTCGAGGATGGCAAAACGCTCAGGTGTTTTGCGCAAACCGTTTTTTTCAAGGTGCGCGGAAAAGATGTTGAGGACTTCGTGTATGACGTCTTCGGTATTGCGTTGTCCGTTCATGATGTTGTGCTAAGGTGGTCCGAAACGTTTTTCGGCAGATCAAAGGTATGAAAAAACGCCCTTTTTTACCCAAAATTCATCTTTGCGAGCGTTACAAACAGAACAACCAGGCATGCTCCAAGGTTCACCATAAGTATTGATGGTGGAAATGTTCGTAAGAATGCTTTTTTTTACCCAAAAAATCAGCCAATGCCCAACCGTTTCGACCGCCGAAAATTCCTTCAAACCACCGCATTGGCTACCGCAGCCTTCGCAACACCAGCCGTTGTACAAAGCGCAGCGGCTTCGGCTCCACGTTCGTTGAATGCCCGGGACAAGCTCAGGTTGGGATTCATAGGCGTGGGTATGCGCGGACAAAGCCACGTGGAACTCGCTTTACTGCGCGAAGATTGCGAGATTGTAGCCATCGCCGATCCCGAACCACGCATGGTGGCCGATACGCTGAAAATGATTGCAGAAAAAGGCCGGAAAAAACCGGATGTATACGACCAAGGTGTACACGACTACAAACGCATGCTGGAGGACAAAAACATCGACGCTGTGGTGATCGCATCGCCCTGGGAATGGCATACGGAAATGTGTATTGCTGCCATGAAGGCCGGAAAATACACAGGTACCGAAGTATGCGGAGGGTTTTCACTGGATGAATGCTGGCAACTCGTGAATACCCACGAAGCTACGGGAACGCACCTCATGTTTATGGAAAACGTGTGTTATC
>Ga0105048_10005958_pt1 | contig 19659 bp, 15 predicted proteins | sample MAT05_FD_78382 | JGI IMG/M metagenome (GOLD analysis project Ga0105048, IMG submission 78382) | Freshwater microbial communities from Lake Fryxell liftoff mats and glacier meltwater in Antarctica - MAT-05 | ecosystem: Environmental > Aquatic > Freshwater > Ice > Liftoff microbial mat | place... | reverse complement strand
CGGCGCGTGTATCAGGTCACCCTCAACTAAAAACGAAAAACGTATCAACGCCCATGCGAAGCACCACCATCTCTCTTTTACTTGCTCTATCCTCGTTTGCCGCCACCGCAGCCGCCGCTGAGAAGGACTGGGTGTGGGTGGAGGGGGAAAATCCCGCAGGTTCCAAAATGACCAGGGCTCCTTGGTGGTATGACCAGGTGAAGAAAGAGGAGTTCTCCGGAAATGACTTCATCTCCAATTGGTCGGAGAAGGAGGCGGGGGAAGCGACCTATCGCGTTGCAGCGCCCTCGGCAGGCGAGCATGAGTTCTGGGTGAGGGCAAATCCTACCGTCGCCCGTTTGAGTTACTCGCTCAACGGGGGCGATTTTATCCTGTTGGATCAGACCCGGAGAGCGAAGGGCATCATCAACGTCGCAGCGGATGGGAAGCCGGATCTGCGGTTCCTCGCTTGGTCAAATCCCGCAAAGCTCACCCTGAAAAGCGGGGAAAACGAGCTGCGCTTCCGCATGGACAGCGAAAACAACCACCATGGCATGTTGGACTGCTTCGTTCTTACGAGAGGAAATTTCAGTCCCCTTGGAGCCGCAAAGCCGGACGAGGTCCAGGCGAAGATGGAGGAACTGGCCAACGCGAGCGAAGGTTGGACAATGTGGAACCCGGCGATGGATGACTTCCGCGCCAGCCCTATCGATCTGCGCCCGCTCAACGAATCCGTCGCAGGGGTTGACGGCCACGTGCGCGTCGAAGCGGGCCGTTTCGTTCTCGGCTCCGGCAAGCCGGTGAGGTTCTGGGCGGTAAACGGTCCGGGCCATGAGATGAAGGGCGATGACCTGCGCCGTTGTGCCCGGATTCTTGCAAAGCGCGGGGTCAATCTCGTCCGCATCCACGGCGGCGTTTTCGATGAAAACGGGGAGCTCAAGAAGGACGTTGCGGCGCACATGCATGAGATCGTCGCAGCCATGAAAGCAGAGGGGATTTACACCCATCTCTCGATCTACTTCCCGCTGTGGTTCAAGCCGAAACCGGACAATGCTTTTTTAAAAGGCTATGATGGTTCGAAGCATCCTTTCGCCGCGCTGTATTTCAATCCGGATTTCCAAAAGGCCTACGCGGGCTGGTGGAAGGGCCTGCTCAACACTCCCGGGCCGAAAGGCGGCACTTTGGCTGAAGATCCGGCGCTGATGGGCGTCGAGCTGGTAAATGAAGACTCCTACTTCTTCTGGACGTTCAATGACGCCAGCCTTCCCCAGTCTCAGAAGGAGATCTTGGAAGGAAAGTTTGCGGCCTGGGTGAAGAAAAAACACGGGACTCTGGAAAGCGCTTACAAAGCCTGGAACGACATGAAACTTCCGCGGGACACCGCAGAGCGGCTGGCTTTCCGGTCGTTATGGTTGATGGCGAACGAGCGCACTCCCCGCGATCAGGACACGGCGGCTTTCCTTTATGAGAGCCAGCGCGGCTTCTACCAGCAATCGACGGATTACCTCCGGAAAATTGGTTTCAAAGGGTTGGTCACAGCTTCAAACTGGATCACCGCAAATGACGATATACTCGGGCCGCTCGAGCGGGCGAGCTACCTGCCCGGGGATTTCATCGACCGCCACGGTTACCATGTCGGGAAACACGAAGGACAGGACGCTGCATGGTCGATCCGCGAAGGGCACGTATATAGCCACCGCAGCGCCCTCGGCATGAATGCCGCCACACCAAGCGGTCCCACCACATTCTCGCATCCTGCGTTCGATCTGAAGATCAACGGCAAGCCATCCATGATCTCGGAGACGACGTTCAACCGGCCAAGCCGCTTCCGCACCGAAGGCCCACTCTTTTATGCGGTTTACGGAGCTCTGCAAGGGAGTGACAGCATCGTCCACTTCGCGTTGGATACGATTAATTGGGAGGTGAAACCGGGATTTTTCATGCAACCTTGGACGTTGATGTCTCCGGCCATGATGGGCCAGTTCCCTGCCGCTGCCATGATCTACCGTCGTGGACTTGTCAAAGAGGGAGAGCTGATGGCGGAGGTCACGCTGACCTTGGACGATGCAAAAGCTCTAAAAGGGTCTCCGCTCTCTCAACAAGCGAATCTGGATGAGCTGAGAAAAGCCGATGTGAAAGGCGCAGGCAGCAAGGCGGAAGGCTCGATTGATCCTCGCGTCCACCTCATCGGCAGGACTCGCTTGAATCTCACGGAAAAACCGGCGGAGTCGAAACTTCTCGATCTGGCACCCTTCATCAACGAAGCGGCCAAGACCGTGACCGGCTCGAATGGTCAAGTGCTGCTGGACTGGGGCAAGCGCCTCCTGCGTTTCGACACGCCCCGGGCTCAGGGAGTGGTGGGCAACCTCAGGGAGGGTGGCAAGATCGAGCTCTCGCAGGTATCGGTCGATTCCGACCTGGATCTGGCATCGGTCACGGTGGTCTCCATGGATGGTGCGCCGATTGAGATTTCGAAGAACATGCTTCTACAGGTCATGACGGAGGAACGGCCGAGTAACTTTGCAGAGGAGCCAGCGGGTGATGGATTGTTCCGCATCACAAACCTTGGCCAGGACCCGTGGCTCATTCGTAACGTTTCCGGTTCGATAACGCTCCGGCGGTCCGACGCGGCGACGCTGAAGGTCAGTCCTCTGGACGGGAATGGTTATCCGGCGGGAGCACCCGTGTCCGGCCCGACGATTCAGCTCCAGCCCGGCATTCTTTACTATTCCATCACGAAGTAGGCCTTTGCGATAGGGCACTCACCGAGTGACACTCCCGTCAAAATGAACCACGGTCGCCTTTCCGCCATTGCGGTAGGCCATTTTCATATTATTCCAAGTTGCCATGTCACCTTGCCACCCCGACCATGACCCAGAGGCGGCCTAGAAGTTATTCGCGTCGCAGAACGCCATTGCCCGCTCAGGATGGTTGATTTGCGAGCTGCTGAATGACATCGTGTTGAGCTTTCCACTCGCATTACCCCAATGCTGTCTGGTGCCGTTGTTAATCGCGATAGAGTAGCGTCCCTTGGTGACGTTGACTGGTTCGCCCGGGGCTCTTGCCGACTTATGGCCAGATGTCGCGCGTTCTGGAAATTTTCCCGCCCAATTCGCCTCGCTAAGGCCCAACCCCGAAATATAAGTGCTATTCAAAAACCACATCGCGTTCCAGTCGGTGGGATTATCCTCACCCTTAGGTGGACCGTACAAACTGGCGTGTTCTGTGGAATACAGGCCGTTCGCTATCTGTGCCTCCCCGCCCGCGGCGGACGACGGACCTCGCAGCTACCTGTGCAGGGTTGCTGACCGTCCTGTGTTGCTTCACAGGAGTTTCCAACCACTCGCACGCGTAAATTTTTAAACTGTTCGCTTGAACCATCCCGCTTGCCGGGCTATGACTCCCCGGACACGCTGTGCCTCGAAATTTTCCCACGCTCCTACCCTTCTATTACCTCGCCCATTTCGAGGAGATGATTTCATTCCTGGAAAAGAACTGTGCCAGCCTATTTGGAAAAGACGAGGAGGCGTTGATCAGGAACTTTCGCGAACTTACCAGGGACGAGCGTGCCTTTGTGGTGCGACTTGCGAACCGCAGCGACACTGTTTTCCGGGTTTCAGGATTGAAATACAAGGAGTTGCCAGAACTTGGGACGGTTATGCTGGCTCTGGCAGCCGCAGGCTTCATCCGCCAGCCGACCCCGGTGGACGGCATGGGCATCATCGCAACCTTGAACCGGTCGGAACTCGTTGATTTGCTGAGACCTCTCAAGGGGCTGTCTTCCAAGACGAAAGCGGAACTCCTGCAGATGATGAAGGCCAAAGAGTCCGTAGTGTTATCCGAGGAATTGTTAGAACAATTCGTCGTCCAACAGCGGGTGGAGACGCTTGATTATCTGTTTTTCCTCTACTTCGGGAAACATCGGCGGAACCTCCAGGCGTTGGCGCTCAGGGATCTCGGCATTCTCAAAACCCGGAGTGGTCAAGCGGCATTTGAAGTCCGCTTCCCGACGAGGGAAGGGGCCACTTTGGCGTTTTTCTACGCAAAGGTTTCCCTGCTGATCAGTGACACTCATGGAGCGGGTCTGGTGGCTCTGGCGGCGGGCCTCACGGGATGGCCGGTGTGTCACGATGCCACCTCAACCGTCGCCCGGGACCGTGAAATCTGCCGCCTCGGCGCGCGGTTGGAGCAAGCAGGATTTTCCGATGATGCGTTGAGCGTTTATCGCTACACAGCCAGTCATCCTGCGCGGGAAAGGATTTGCCGGATCCTGCTTGCCAAGAAACAGGGCGATGAGGCGAAGCGACTGCTGGAGGAAATGATTTCAAATCCTTCCACCGACGAAGAACTGCTCTTTGCGGAAGATTTCCATGCGAGGAAATTCGGAAAAAGGAATCTCAGCCGTCTGACCCTCCTTCTACGTTCTGCTCCTGTGATCGAGATGGATGAGGCCTTCCGCGACAGTGCCGAGGACGCGGCGGTGGAGCATTTTAAAAAGAAGGGGGAGAGAGCCTATCGGACGGAGAATCATCTTTGGGCTTCGTTGTTTGGTCTGTTGTTTTGGGATCAGCTTCAGGGCGAGAACGGCGAGACAAAACATAACGAATTCGAGCACCGCCCGACCCAGCTCACGGATGGAAGTTTTTTCCGCAAGAACGAGGTCGCGATCCATCGCCAGTTCGCACTTCTCCACACCGCAGCCGCGCTTCCCCATCTGGAGGGAGTTATGGAATCCCACAGTGGGAAACCCAACGGCGTTTTCCGGTGGAAACGGAACACGGCAGCTGTGGTTCGGGAACTCATCACTCATGGCTCGCCGCATGCTATCGAAGCAGTTTTAAGACGCATTGCCCAAGATCCGTGCAACAACTGTGTGGGATTTCCTGATCTCATGGTCGTGGCTGGCGAGGTTCTTCGTTTTGTGGAGATCAAGGCCGAGGGCGACCAGATTCGAAGACACCAGCTGGTCCAACTGCAAGCGCTGGAAAAAGCCGGATTTCCTGTGGAGGTCGTCCGCGTCGAGTGGTTTGCCGATCCGGATCAGGAATATGTGGTGGTGGATGTGGAAACCACAGGTGGGCGGGCGGCCCAACATCGTGTCACAGAGATCGGGGCAGTGAAGGTGCGCAGGGGGCGGGTGACTGAAAAGTTCAGCACTCTGGTGAATCCTGAACGGAGGATTCCCGGCAACATCAGCCGGCTCACCGGGATCTGTGATGCGATGGTGGCGGACGCACCGAAGTTTCAGGAAATCGCAGAGTCTTTCCGCGAGTTTGTGGGAAAGGCGGTCTTCGTCGCTCACAACGCCCAGTTCGACTACAGTTTCCTCAGGGAGGAATTCAGACGCCTCGGGCAAAACTTCCGCTGTCCGACCCTCTGCACCGTAGTGGCCACGCGGAAATATTTTCCTGGGCTGCCATCCTATAGTCTCGCGGGCTTGACCCAGTATTTCGGAATTCCTCTCGCCTCACACCACCGCGCGCTCTGCGACGCAGAAGCGACCGCCGAACTGCTGATCCTCATCAATGGGCTACGAACAAGGTCGATTTCAATCCCGCAAAGCGACCATGGTGCCGGTGCGACCGCTGAAACTCCCGCACTGGATGTGACTGCGGGACCGCAAGCTGCTGGGTAGTTGCGATTGGCGGGCAGCTGTTGAAACAGCAGTTGGCACGGAATGGAGAGCGCGAAAACTGAGGCATCGCTTTTCAGTCAGATAGATAAAAGCCACCAGCCTCCCGGCGCTGTGTTTCACCGCGGCTGCGCCGATGGCGATGAAGGCATCCATCATGATCTTTCACCATGGAGGAATTCAAACTCGTGCATCTTCTTTTGACCCCGGCTTTCCAATTACCAAGAACTTGCCAGAACGACCCGGCAGAGGGCAGAATCGCGGTGTGATGAAATGCAAAATGGATCAGGGGCAGGGGACAGGCCGGCCGGGCTTGGCCGCAGTGGCGGGCGCGATGCTCATTCTTTGCGGTGGTCTATCCGGTTGCGAAAAGAAGGAGCCGCCGAAACCACCGCCTTTGGTCGCCGAAACTGTATCGGTAACTGACGATGCGTCTCCTGCCCTAAGCTGGGTGGCGATGGAAACGCTGAAGCCTGGCAAGTGGGAGGCGATTGAGGGTGCTGCCGAGCTGGGGTGGGATGACGGGAGTGAAACCTTGCGGATCGGAGTGGGATATTATCTCAACGGCGTTCGCTGGGCGGGGCCATTGCCAACCGTGCCGTATGAAGTGGAACTGGAAGCGCGGCGGGTAAGCGGTAGCGATTTTTTCTGCGGGCTGACTTTCCCGGCTCGCTCGGAAAACGAGTGTGTGAGCTTGATCGTGGGAGGCTGGGGCGGCAGCCTCGTCGGGATTTCGTCAATCGATGGACTGGATGCTGCGGAAAATTCGACCGCTTCACAACACGAGTTTGAGGACAAGCAATGGTATCGGATCCGGGTGAAGGTGGGAAAGGATCAACTGCAGGCGTGGATTGACGATGGGCAGGTCGTAAATGTGGAGACGGCGGGACTCAAGCTGTCGCTGCGCGAGGGGCCGATTGAGGCCTGCGCGCCGTTCGGATTCGCCACATGGGAGACCAGTGCGGAAATCCGTGGCGTGCGGTGGCGGAAGCTCGGGGATTGATGCGAGCGGGCGTTGTCCCATCGTATTCCAGCTCAGGTTCGGTCCTTCAGGCAGCTGGTATTTGCACGCCGCGGCGGGTGGCTGCGGAATGAGGAGGGCGATGCACCCGTGACTCGCTTGAAGACAACGGCCATCCGCTCGGGGTCGTTGAAGCCGCTTAACTCGGCGATCAGCGAGATCGGATGATGGGTTTCCGAAAGCAGCTCTTTTGCCCGATTGATGCGCAATTGGCAGAGCATTTCCCATGGCGTGCAATCATAGACTTCGCGGAATTTGTGTTCCAGACCACGCCGGGCGAGACGCAGCTCGCCGCAGAGTTTTTCAATCGTGATGGGCTCTTGATAGTGTTTTGATAGATAGGTCATCGCGCGTCGCAGACTCGGCTCCTCGACCGCAAGGAAGTTCGCCGAGTGGCGCATGACAACGGCACCCGGCGGAACGAGAATGGGTTGTTCCGGGACTTTCATCCCCGTCAAGAGTCCGTGCATGGCGTCTCCCACCACGGCTCCAATGGTGTCCCAAGGAATGGCGACGCTGGAGAGCATGGGATAGCTCAGGCCGCAGACCAAGGCATCGTTGTTGGCTCCGATGATGGCAATTTGGTCCGGCACTAAAAATCCCATTTGCCGACAAATACCGCAGAGAAAGCGCCCTAATGGATCATGCACCGCAAAAATCCCAACGGGTTTTGGCAGGGATTGCAGCCATTCCCTCAGCGGCTCGCCGGGGTAGGCAAGGTCCTCGCTGTAGCGGATGGTGTTGAAGGATTCATCCTGGTGCACACTTACAGCCACCTTGGGGCCGAGTTCTCTTTTGAAGCCCTCGATCCTTTGGGCGGAGTATGGCATGCCGTTGCCCAGGCAGGCGTAGCTTCGGAAGCCAGCCAAGCGCAGCGAGCGGGCGGCTTCTGCTCCCACCTGCCAGTCATCCACGTCCACACTCACCACTCCGGGATAGCTGAAATCCGTATCCGCGATCACGGTGGGCAAGTTGAGTTTCACCAAGGCATCCGTCACCTCAGGCAGCCACTCGGTGATCAAGCCATGCGGTTTCAACTCTCCCAACAAGTGGCAGAGTTCTTCGATTGGCCGGTGAATGCTCAGAATATGGAAATCCTGCTGCCGCCGGACAAAGGCAGAGAGCGCCGGGGTCAAGCGCCTCAGGAAGACCTCACCCATCACAATCGCCACTTTTTTCGTCACCCGGGAAGCTTGACTGGAGGCTTTGCGCAAATCAACAGAATATAGACGCAATATGCGGTTTCCCGGCATGAGGCGATGGGGTATCTCTCCCACGCGCTCCGAACCCGGAGCGTCAGCAACAACCACAAATCCCTTCCACTTATCATGCAATACTTTGATACCGATAAAATTCTGTTTGAGGGCCCTACATCGAAAAACCCCCTGGCGTTCAAGCATTACAATGCTGACGAACTCGTCGATGGAAAGCCGATGAAGGAGCATCTCCGCTTCGCCGCTCCTTACTGGCACGTCATGCGCAATACATTGGGCGATCCGTTCGGCGCAGGCACCGCCCTGATGCCGTGGGACGATGGCTCGAACTCCGTCGCCAATGCCACCAAGCGCGTGGATGTGTTCTTCGAGTTTCTCGATAAAATTGGCATCGAATATTACTGCTGGCACGACCGTGACATCGCCCCGGAACTCAACAATCTAGCAGAATCCAACAAGGCACTTGATGCCGTGGTCGCCATGCTCAAGGAGAAGCAGGCGGAAACAGGCGTGAAGCTGCTCTGGGGCACCGCCTGCCTCTTCAGTCACCCACGCTATGCGCAGGGCGCGGCCACCTCGCCCGATGCTGCCGTTTATACTTATGCCGCCGCCCAAGTGAAGAAAGCCCTCGAATGCACTCATGAACTCGGTGGACTCGGCTACACCTTCTGGGGTGGGCGCGAAGGTTATAGCACCTTGCTCAATACGAACATGAAACGCGAGATCGACCACCTCGCAGCCTTCCTCCATATGGCCGTGGATCATGCTAGGAAAATCGGTTTCACCGGTCCATTCTATATCGAGCCGAAACCACGCGAACCCTCGACGCACCAATATGACAGCGATGCGGCAGCCTGCCTCAATTTCCTCCGTGAATATGGCTTGATGGAACACTTCAAACTTAACATCGAGACGAACCACGCCACGCTCGCAGGTCACACCATGGAGCACGAGCTTACGGTAAGCGCCAATGCCGGAATGCTCGGCAGCATTGATGCGAACCGCGGTGACACCTTGATCGGTTGGGATACGGACCAATTCCCAACCGATATCTATCTCACCACGCAGGTGATGCTCGTGGTCCTGGGCATGGGCGGATTCACCACCGGTGGCTTGAACTTCGATGCGAAGCGCCGCAGGGAATCCCACGAGCCGTTGGATCTTTTCCATGCCCACATCGGTGGCATGGATGCTTTCGCCCGCGGCCTGAAAATCGCCGCCGCCATCCGCCGGGACGGTCGTCTCGGCGAGTTTGTGAGCACACGCTACAGCAGTTTCGATTCCGGCATCGGCGCCAAAGTGGAGGCCGGCCAAGTGAACTTCGAGGATCTCGAAAAACATGCCTTGGCAAACGGTGAGCCTCTGCTCGCCAGCGGTCGTCAGGAAATGCTGGAGAACCTGCTCAATGAGTTTATCTAAAATGATTCGGTAGCGAGTCTGCAAGGATCACGCGTCTTCTAGCAAAAAACCCGCAGGCGAAAAAGTTCGTCGGCGGGTTTGATGTTTGTTAGGGATTGGATGAGACGCTGATGAGAATTTGCCTAAGGCGGGGTCTTGTAAAGCTGCCGGTGGGCAGGACCGGTGAGGCGGAAAAATAAGGGGAATGTTTCTGGTCTGAAATTCTTTTATGAAGGAGCACTGAGCAAGGGCCTTTTCCTTCCACATCGGGGAACCATCGTCTTCGTAGGGAAACCAAAGATTACCCGGGAAAAATCCCACTGGTCCAATCTTCCGGCTTGACCGTAATAACCGATCCATCCGGCTTGATCGGTCGTGGGAGCTGGGAACCGCTTTCGACCTTCTCTACGCCAGGGCGGAATTTGGATCTATCATCTAAATTCCTGGGTGCTGGATTCCAGAAGTGTAGGGTTACACCCCATTGGCATGAACGATCCATCAATGTTCAGTGACTTGGTATAGCGTTGAATATAACAAGATCAACCACAGCAACAAAATATGAAAAACAAACCACTGGGACTGCCGCGGTGGCACTTTCGCTGGGTATAATTTCCTAACCGGCACACGTTGGATTCCTTTGGTCGGGCAAGGGGTGAGTTACTCACATTCAGACAAAGGAGACAGCAATCCTCTGCTTGGAGCGAATGCTGGCGCGAAATACCTCATGCGCTCGAACTTGCCCACCCTCGCTTCCATGGCAGGCGGCTGGATTGCCACGGTGGAATTAAGCTAACCAACCAATCATCACCATGAACCTCCCGAACCTTGGCGCACTTGTCGCCTTGGGCATTACCTGCCTCCCATCCTGTAAGACAACTGTCCAGAGGAAGACCATCTACATGTCCACCTCCACCCGGAACGAAACCGCGCTTTCAAATCAAATCTTCCGCAGGGTCAACGTTTACCGGCACGACAGGAGCAAACAGGAACTCATCCGCCATACCGGACTCACCATGCTGGCGCTTGAGCACGCCCGATACCTCCTGCGCTCTCGTGGAACGTCCGAGAAGGATGCCAACCACAACGGATTCGGCGTCCGGGCCATGAAGGCCCAATACAGCATGGGTTTCAGCCAGGTTGCCGAGAACGTGGTTTGCTGCCGTGGCGGTAGCGGCTCGACCTATGTGAGACTCTGGTCACATTCCCCCGCACATGAAAAGACCATGCGGTCCGATGTTTACCAATATACCGGAATCGGCACGGTTGTGGATCAGGACGGGATGGTTTTCTCCGTGCAGCTCTTTGCAACCCGCGCAATGGCTAACAACTTCATGAGCCAACCCACCAGCGGCTTTTGAAGTCATTGAGTCACCAACCGATGACGAAATAAATACGTCTCCGGCAGACACATGAATGCGTGGGACACTGCCAGGGACGAGGTGGGGAAAGGGTGGCATTGTGGTATTGCGGCAATCAAACCGGACGGCTCTTTTTGCCCGGAACGGAACGGCGTGGCCTGGAAGCGGCTGTATCCATACGTTTGTGAAATTCCTTGATGAAATCTCTCATGAAATTCTCCGGTGGTCTTTCTTGTCGCTTCAGGGCGAACAGTTCCTTTATCTGGGATTGGGTGATGAAGTTATTCATTGGACTACGGATAATAGGTTTTGGGACAACAACGAGCGGGCTTTGTTTTCTCAGTGGAACGAGTGCCGGGAGATTTCCCGCTGGTGATTCACCGTCGTGGCGTGACCTCCGGCAACCCTCATGAGAATCTCAAGGGTTTCAGCGAAGAGCTCCCGCACATTGTCGTTGGATCGGCTTCGACCTTCTGGAAACTTCAGGACGTTGAGAGCAGCCAGCTGCGGAACTCGTGCCGTCAGTTTGCGGACAGCTCGGGCTTTCCGGCAGAGATGACTCGGAAAGAAGATGATATTGATCGGAATAGGATCCGGTTTGTTGGGGGTAGGGGATTTCACGATGGTTTTGGGGTCGATCATTGTGGGCGACCGGAGGATTGGAAAAACAGTCAGTCAATTCATTTGCTCAATCAGGACTGACCATAAGAACCCTCCACGAGAGTTGGCACCCGCTGACTAGGTCGCAGGTCGTGTGCCTAATAATCTTGATTTCACACAACCCATTCAATACCAGTGTATTACAGAGTGATATTCTTTTTCAAAGAAAAACCAAGCCACAGTTATCCCGCAAAATGTGCGCTATGATTACGCAAATATTAACGGGTCGCCAGGGCGTGGCTCCGATTTCGCGCGTCCGGGAGGAGTCCCGCCAGAAATGTGGAATGAATCCACGAACCATGACGAGACAGGGAACAACGCCTCAAGGCGCGGCAGCGATGGACTCGGCTTTCGCAGCAGAGGAAAGCACGTCCTTGTGGAGGCTGCCACCTTTGCGATTGCTCCACCACAACACGATGGGGGAGGCGATGAAGATCGAGGAGAAGGTTCCGACGATGATGCCGATGAAGATGATGAAGCCAAAGTCCGCCAAGGCATCGCCGCCGAGGAATGTGAGAATGGCCACGCTGATGAGGGTGGCACCCGAGGTGAGAACCGTTCGGGAAAGTGTCGCATTGATGGCATCGTTCATGATGCGTTCGATGGAGCCACTCTGAAGAAGGAGGTTTTCCCGGATCCGGTCGAAGATGATGATCGTGTCATTGATCGAGTATCCCGCAATGGTCAGAATCGCACCGACGTGGATGAGAGATAGCTCGCCGCCAAGCAGCACGACGATGCCCAGAGAGATGACGATATCGTGGAGAATGGCGATGAATCCGCCGAGTGCGAACGAGAATTCGAAGCGAATCGTGATGTATCCCATGATGCCGAGCAAGCCAAGCACCAGGGCGATGATGGATTGTTTCATGAAGGTGCCACCGATGAGGGCGGAGACTTCGTCTTTGCTCACATCGATCACGTATTTCTGGGTTTCCGGACTGCGCTCGGCGAGAATGGGAATCGCTTCGCGCAGCTTGTTGATGATGGCTTCCGAGTCCGCAGTGGCGCAGCGCACGGTGAGCAGGGTGCCGGACGAGGGATTATTCTCCTCTTGTGGGAAGGCAGCCTTGCTGAGCTGGATGCTGCTGAGGACCTTGGTCACCTCCTCGGTGGAAATGGTTTTTTCCTTACCGAGCAGGAATTGAATACGGGTGCCGCCTGTGAAGTCGATGCCCAAGGCGCGGTCTTTTCTAACCACAAAGGCACCGATTGAAATGGCGACCATGACCAGCGAGATGGTGATCCAAATCCGGCGGCTGCCGAGGAAGTTGAATTTTCCGGATTTGATCAAATTGAGGAAGCTCAGGTTGGTGAAAATCTTACCATCGAGCGACCAGCGGAAAAGAACCCGCGTGACGAGAATGGCGGAAAACATTGAGGAAAGCAGCCCGATGGTGAGAGTGATGGCGAAGCCTTTGATGCTGCCGCTGCCCAGCCAGAAGAGGATCACGGCGGTGATGAGCGAGGTGATGTTCGCATCGAAGATGGCGGTGAAGGCTTTTTCATAAGCCGCCTCGATGGACTGCTTGAGAGTCTTGCCATGGGCCATTTCCTCGCGGAGGCGCTCGTAGATGAGCACGTTCGCATCCACGGCCATGCCGATGGTGAGGATCATCCCGGCGATGCCCGGCAAGGTGAAGGTGAAACCGAACATGGCCATGATGCCGAAGAGCATCACCATATTGAGAATCAGGCCGATGATGGCGATGAATCCCGAGACGCGGTAGTAAATCAGCACGAAAACGAAGGTGAATGCGAGGGCGAGCATGCCGGCAAGCAAGCCCTGCTTGACCACCGCAGAACCGAGAGTGGGGGAAACACTGCGCTCTTCATCCACGATGAGCGGGTTTTCCAACGGATTCATCAGCGAACTCGCGAGATCCTTGACTTCGCCCGGCTCACTGAGGCCCTCGATGATGAATTGCTTGCCCAGCGGCACTTGGTTGACGGTGGGTGCGCTGATCACCTCGCCATCAAGGACGATGGCGATGCGGTCCACTCCCGAGCGCATGTCTTTGGTAAGGGCGATCATTTTATCAGCGCCATCGCCATTCAGAGTGATGCCCACGGCATCGTTCTGCTGGGGCGAGGGGTAGGCATTGGCAATATCGGATCCGCCGAGGGCGATGCGGCTGCTGAGAAGGATGGGCTGGATGATCTCGTTTTTATCAGAGTCCTTGTGCTTGTGCTGAAAGACCTTGTAGCCGGGAACGATTTCATCGCCAGTGGCCACGCGATCCGCGAGGGTTTTTCCGTTAGGGCCGACCTCATCATTGCGCGGGCTGACCTGGCGGAGTTCGAGTTTGGCGACTTTTTCGAGCGTCTCGCGGATTTTTTTGGATTCCTCGGCCTCCACTCCGGGCATTTGCACGAGGATGCCGTTATCGCCCTGGCGGGCGATGAGTGGCTCGGCGGTGCCCATGCCATTGAGGCGCTTTTCGATGACGGTGATGGCTTGGTCCACCTGCTCGGTGGTGATCGGTAATTTTTGGCCGTTTTCATCTTCGCGCTCCTGGATGCGTAAGGAAAATGAGGAGCCGCCGAGGATATCGATGCCGCCTTTGAGGCGCTCTTTGGGTGGGGTGGCGGCGAGCACGCAGAGGGCGGCCACGCCGATGGTGAGAATCGTGCCTATATTCCGTTTGCGGCGCTCGATCTCGGTGGCGAAATACCAAAAGAACATCCCCATCAGGGTCAGCCCGGTGAGAAAGAGAACGAGTGGGTCTTGAAGAATATTTGTGGCAAGCATGGTGGAAACGGCGTTGGGTGGCTCCCGGAATGGGGCGCGGAAGCGATGAAATCAGGCGGGATTACTTAGCGGAAGTGTCTTTTTTATGCACGGTGGCGATGGCGGGCTTGTCGAACTCGAGCATCGTGCCCTCCGCCACTTTGATGACTACCGTGTGGTCCTTCACATTGTGAACGATGCCGTGGATTCCCGCGGTGGTTACCACCTTGTCGCCACTCTGAAGGGCGGCAATGCGGGCTGCGGTCTCCTTGCGCTGCTTTTGCTGCGGGCGGATGAGAAGGAAATAAAACATGACGACCATCAGGACCATCATGACTATTGGATTACCTAAAAAACTGGTAGGGCCAGCAGGCGGGGTGGCGGCTTGCGCGACGAAAAACTGAATTGAGGAAATGGCGGTAGGAGTCATGGTGGATCTTGGCGTGTGTAGCGTTGGATGAAGGAATTTTTGAAGTCGGAAAAATTTCCCGCTTCGATGGCGTCCCTCGCACCTGCGGCGAGGCGCAGGTAGAAATGCAGATTGTGAAAGGAAAGCAACCGCAAACCGAGGATTTCGCCCGCGCGGAAGAGGTGGCGGAGGTAAGCACGGGAAAATCCGGCCACATGAGGGTGTGCGCTTTCACAGACCGGCCGGGGGTCTTTGGCGTGAATGAGGTTCTTGATATTGATCGGCCCATCCAGGGTCATCGCCATCCCGTGGCGGGCGATGCGGGTGGGCATCACACAATCGAACAGATCCACGCCGCGTGCGATCATTTCAAGAATCTGCGGCGGCGTGCCGAGGCCCATGGCGTAGCGCGGCTTGTTTTCCGGGAGGAATGGCACCGTATTTTCGATGGCCCGGAACATTTCATGCTCAGGCTCGCCCACTGATACGCCGCCGATGGCATAGCCGTCGAAGTCCAGCGCCACCAGCTCGCGGGCGGATTGCTCGCGCAGATCCGCGTAGATCGAGCCTTGGACGATTCCGAAGTGCTGCTGCCTGCCGCTACCCGAGCGAGGCTCATGGGTGGCGACCCATTCCTTGCAGCGCTTCGCCCATCGGCTGGTGAGCGCGAGCGACTTTGCAGCATACCCCTCATCACAAGGGTAGGGCGGGCATTCATCGAAGAGCATCGCGATGTCCGAGCCGAGCGCCCCTTGGATTTCCATGCTCAGCTCAGGGGTGAGCAGCATTTTGGAGCCATCAAGGTGATTTGAAAAACGCACGCCTTCTTCGGTGATTTTGCGGAGCTTGGCCAGTGACCAAACCTGGAAACCGCCCGAATCCGTGAGCATCGGCTTCTGCCAGGTGGAGAATCCATGCAGGCCGCCCAATTCACGGATGATCTCATGCCCGGGCCGCAGCCACAGATGATAGGTGTTACCCAAAATGATTTGTGCCCCGAGTTCCTCCAGCTCCTTGGGATGCAGCGTCTTGACCGTGCCTTGGGTGCCGACGGGCATGAAAATCGGAGTTTCCACAGTGCCGTGGGGCAAGACCAAGCGGCCACGGCGGGCGGCGCTGGAGGAATCGGTAGAAAGGACGGAAAATGACACGGGCGGGCCGGGGCTTATTATGGAATCTCGCCCGGGCCAAGCTAAAATGGGCGATTGGTGGATGGAAAATCGAGCGGATTCTCCGCAACCTTGCCCGATTCCCGAGGTTTCAAACGGGTGCCTGGAAATTTTTCACTCGAAATGTAAATTTCTGAATAAATTTCGTTGGCGTGACGTTAATCTATCGCTAGCTTTCAACGCGAAGTAAGAAATTATCCAACAAACGAAACAAATCAATCCTATGAAACTGCTCCTCAGCGCGCTCTGCGCATCATTCATCATCGCCCCGCTCGCTTTCGCTGAAGATTGCGAAAAAGGCAAATGTGACAAAGAAAAACAAGAAGGCACCGTCCTCGCTGGCAAATGCGAAGACAAAGACAAAGAATGCGACGAAGCCAAGGAAGAAGGCACCCTCGCTGGCAAGTGCGAAGACAAGGACAAAGAGTGCGACGAAGCCAAGGAAGAAGGCACCCTCGCTGGCAAGTGCGAAGACAAGGACAAAGAGTGCGACGAAGCAAAAGAAGAAGGCACTCTTGCCGGTAAGTGCAAAGACAAAGAGTGCGACGAAGACAAGGAAGAAGGCACTCTCGCCTGATCATTGTTTTGACACGTTAAATTTCGAAACCGCCGGATCCTTCCGGCGGTTTTTTTGTTAACCCGTTGTGTGAACTATGATCGATGTTGTTTGTGGAGTGATCGAAAATTCCCAAGGTGAGTTCCTGGTTTGTCTGCGCCCACAGGGAAAGCACTTGGCCGGGCTATGGGAGTTCCCGGGGGGCAAAGTGGAAGCCGGGGAGAATCATGCAGCAGCCCTCTTCCGCGAACTGCGCGAGGAACTCTGCATCGAAGTGGAAATTTCCCAAGCTCTTTCTTCCGTCGAGTGGCATTACGAAAAGTTGACCATCCATCTGCACCCATACCATTGCCGTTTGCTCAACGGCAAGCCGAAACCCATTGAGCATGAGCAACTGCTCTGGTGTACGACGGAAAATTTCGAATCACTCCCGTGGGCACCTGCCGATGTGCCGATTTACAAGGAGCTGCTCGCATTAACAAGAGTTCGGCCTTCCTCAACGCTTCATACCCTGGAGATGGAAAGTTGACATGGGCATTTAAAATGCCATTCTCCCCCGTCACCATCTTATGAAAACCCGTCGAATACTGTCTGTGTTCTTGTGCCTTGCTGCCACTGGTGCGGTCCGCGCCCAAGTCGCGCCTCCGCAACCGAAGCCAATGGATGAGGGTCGTCTCAAGGCCGCCGCCCTTCAGATTGATCAGTTCGTCGCTTCATACTATCGCAGCCAGAAACTCAATGTCCCGGAGGTGGCGGACGATGCCACTTTTCTTCGCCGCGCTTTCCTCGTCACCATCGGGCGCATCCCCACCGCAGAAGAAGCACTTCCGTTTATTGAAATCGAGGAGGCTTCCAAGCGCGAGGCATTGGTGCAATACCTGCTCAAATCGCCGGGATTCTCCAGTCACATGTCGAATTGGGTATTCGATCTCCTGCGCATCACCGATCAAAAGATCGGGAGCACTGGCAACAACAAGCCCTACCGCAATTGGGTCCGCCAAGCGATGGCGGACAACATGCCATGGCACACCTTCAGCCAAAAGCTCATCGCTTCCTCTGGCGATGGCTGGGACCCTCAAACTGCTGCGGTGGGATACTACACTCGCGATCGGGGCATGCCGCTCGATAACCTGTCAAACACCATGCGCGTCTTTCTTGGCTCACGCATGGAATGTGCACAATGCCACGATGACCCCTTCGGCACCACCGAGCGTCATGATTTCTATGAACTCGCCGCCTTCACCCATGGCCAGACTGAGGTAAGCAAAGAATTTATGCAGCCCCTCTGGGACGAGCTTGCAGACGATCAAAAAGAACAAAAGGAAGAATATAGCCTTGCCCAAGTCTTATGGGATCAGGTTTACGGGATGTCCCTTGGGGGAAAAGGCAGCGGCCAAATCGCCCTGCCCAGCGATTACCAGTACCGGGATGCCGAACCCGGCAAAGTCGTAGGCGCCCGCACCCCATTCGGGCGCACTGTGCGGATGTCTGAGAAAAAGTCTGAAAACGATGGTCGCGCGAAACTTGCGGATTGGATGGTTGATAAAACCAACCATCAATTCGCCGCCATCATCGCCAACCGGATGTGGAAGCGAGTCATGGGCCAAGGCCTCTACGAACCCGTGGATACTTTCATTCCCAGCGAAAAGACAAGCTATCCCGCACTCGTCGCTCATCTCACCCAGCTGATGGTGGATTTGAACTACGATCTCAAAGCTTTCCAAAATGTGCTCTTGATGACGCGCACCTTCCAGTTTGCCACCAATCCGAAACCATCCACCGTCGAGGCGGGCGATGATTTTCACGGACGTAAAATCGAGCGACTGTCTTCCGAGCAAATCTGGGATTCCCTCATCACCCTGGCAGCGGGAAATCCCGACCTCAAGCCCCGCCGCTCCATGGACAATCAAATCTATCTTAATGGGAAACCCATTCTTGTGGGTAAAAAAACCATGTCGGATCTTTCCAAAGAAGTCCTCGCTTTGAACTCTGAAGTCGCGGTGCGCACCTATTTTTCCAAACTTCTGAAGGATGTGAGGGAGGGCCCGCTCGCGAAATCTGACGGAGATTCCATGATGATGGCAGCGACAAAAACCTATGATCGCAATGCAAAAGTCCGCGCCTCCGAATTACCATCGCCAGCGCCTCGCGATCATTTCCTTTATCTCTTCGGCGCTTCCGATCGCGATGTGGTGGATGGCGCAAGCCGTGAACCCAACGTCGGCCAGGTCCTCTCCCTCATGAACGGCTTCGTCCAGCGGGAATTGGTCCATCAACCGAAAGCCCATCTCTATCAAAGCCTGGCGGATGCCAGCTCGGATAGAGAAAAAATCCGCCGCCTCTATGTGGCCATCCTTACCCGTCCTCCCACCGAAGTAGAGATGGCCTGGATGCTCGATGAAGTGAAAAACCAAGGTGAGGAGGGTTTCCGGAACATCGTTTCCGCTTTGGTGATGTCTTCGGAATTTCTTTTTCTTCAATAACCCAAGCTCATCCCGACCATGCAAAATTTACTCAAAGCAGATGAATTGACCCGCAGACAATTCATGTCCAACGCCGCCCGGACCTATCTGGGTGTGCATTTGTTTCCCATGCTGGGTTCCACCCTCGCAACCGCAGCTCCCGTTGGCATCAATGAAGCGAAAAAGGCCAAACACGTCATCTATCTCTTCATGTCCGGCGGCATGAGCCATATCGATACCTTCGATCCCAAGCCCAAGAAGAAGGACATCATGGGCAAAACGGAGGCGATCGCCACCAACGTCGATGGGCTGATGTTGGGCCACTACCTGAAAAACACGGCCGGAGTGATGGATAAACTTTGCGTCATCAATTCAATGAACTCCACTCAAGGTGCCCACGAACAAGGGGCCTATACCATGCACACCAGCTATGATTTGCGCGGGACGCTGAAGCATCCATCGCTCGGAGCATGGGTGACAAAACTTGGTGGTCGCCTTCACCCGGAGCTGCCCAGCTTTGTCGCTATCGATAGCTCCCCGGATCTCACGGGCGGCGGATTCTTCGGCGCGAAATATGCTGCGGCTCCGATTGGTAGCCCTGCAGATGGGCTGCAGGATTCCCACCTTGCGGATGGTGTCACCCCGGTGGATTTCCAACGCCGCCTTTCGCTCGCAGACAAGTTGAACCGTCAGTTCCACGAGCGCTACCCGAATGCGGATGTGCAAGCCTATGAGGAACTCTATCGGGAAGCCATCGCCCTCATGAACTCAAAGGACCTCAAAGCCTTTGACATTGGCGAGGAATCCGAAGCCACCCGCAATCTCTATGGTCCGGGCCGCTTTGCCCAAGCGTGTCTCCTGGCCCGCCGCCTCGTCCAGAACGATGTGCGTTTCGTAGAAGTGCAACTCGGCGGGTGGGACACCCATTATGATAATTTCACCGGTGTGGAGGGCCGCTGTAAAGAGTTTGATCAGGCCTACGCCGCACTCATCACCGATTTGGAAAAAACCGGAAAACTCCAGGACACGTTGGTTGTCGTCGCCACGGAATTCGGGCGCACCCCAGAAAT
>Ga0105048_10005957_pt1 | contig 19665 bp, 19 predicted proteins | sample MAT05_FD_78382 | JGI IMG/M metagenome (GOLD analysis project Ga0105048, IMG submission 78382) | Freshwater microbial communities from Lake Fryxell liftoff mats and glacier meltwater in Antarctica - MAT-05 | ecosystem: Environmental > Aquatic > Freshwater > Ice > Liftoff microbial mat | place... | reverse complement strand
CGGGTGCCGTTTGTTCCCGGCAGTTTGCCATTCCAGCGGCTCGAAGTCCCGGATGACAGTGTGCGGCTGCAAGTCGAGGGGCAGTTGCAGGTCCTGCAAAGTGAGCTAATCAATCTGGTCGCCGAGCGGAACACGTTGATCGCGGCGGCGCGTGCGGCGTCGAAGAAAAACGATTGGCAACGCATGGCTGCTTTGCGCACCCAGTTGGATTCGGTCCCCACGAAGCAAGTTTTTGTCGAGCGGTTGGCCGGCATCCGCGTCCCCGCCATCGCCGCCGCCAAAGCACGTCGCGACCGCAACGGGCAAGTACGCATCGAGCGGCTGTGTCAGGATGTCAATGAATTGATCGACCGATATCTCGACCCCGACAAGTTGCAGTTGATCAAGGACGATCTGGAGGAACTGCAGAAGGCGGCGAAGTCGGAGGATGCGATGTGAACTGCTTGCGGCGTTCCCATTCCCGCCAGGCGGTTGCCGGCAGGCCAATCATCAACACCGGCGAGACGAGGAGCGTCCAAACGACGCCGAGCCAGTCCCCCAGCGAGAAAGTCTCATGGTATCGAAACGTCATCCAGCCGACGACTGATAAGAAGATCACGCCCAGCACAATCGGCGCGATGACGAACGCGGTTATGAGTTGAAAGCCGGTCCGCTCTGGCAGCGGTGGACCGGCGCGAAAGCTGATGTGAGGCATGCTTCACTCCTCAGCGATCCATTGGCTAAGGCAGAGTGCGTGACAAAGCCACCGTCGCCCAGGCGGAGGCGATGAAGGAGATGGGTTCGGAATTTCGACTGGTGGACTCCACTGGGGGTTCCTGGCGGATAAGCACATCCTTGAACGTCACGGCGTAAACCGCGTGGACAAGGATCGGCGGATTTTCGCGGGAGATCATGGGCCAGGAACCGTCTTTGGCCTGCGTCTGCAACAAATAATCAACGCCGCGACGGAGCGATGCGTGATTCTGGTCGACGCCCGCGATCTGAAAAGCGTACAGCACATGAGCCGTGGCATAAGCATCACTGGCACGACTGGCGACTTGGCTTCACCCCCCATCCTCGCGCTGCAATGTGATCAATTTGTCGGTCAGCGCGGCGGATTGTGGCGTCTCGCCTGCCGCGGCGTGCATCCATAATCGGAGTGCCAGGACTTGGGTTTCCGTGTCGTCCGCATGCGTTTTTAGCCAATCGAGCGCCTTTTTTCGCGGCTCTGCCACCAGAGCCTTGAGTTCCTCGGGTTGATTGGGCCAAGAGGAAACGTTCGTCAGCCACAGGGTCAATGCTTCGCGTGATCCGAAAATCGGCGCGCGGCCGAAGAAGGGCTTCCAGCTTCCGTCGGCTTCCTGGGCCTCACCCATTTCTTTCAGAATGCGCGTGACGGCAACGCGATAGTTCGCTTCATTGGGGTCGCTCGATTCCGCCAATGCGGCATACACACTGGTCATCGACAGCGGGTTGGTGTATTCCTCACCTGCCATGGTTGGCCGCTGGAAAACCTTCGCCGGGTCGGCCTCTTCAAACAGCCAGTCGGTCGAGGTTTTCAGCAACTCGTCATCCACCGCGATGTCGTGGCGCTTGGCTTCGTGCATCGCCCAGGTCATCAAGGTGACATGATGGCACGACGCACATTGCCGGGAATCTTTCCAGGTTTCCCCGCGATCCTGCAGATAACCGATCGCCGTCTCAACCGATTTCCGCACCGCAGCCGTCCGGTCATCAGTTTCTTCAGCCGTCAAATTCGCAGTGGAACCAGCGCACACGACTGCCGCCAAAATCCAGGAAGGGATGCGCATCAGAAACTCCTTGGAGACGGGGCGGGCAACGCGTCACAGACGACTGATATGATATCACGCCGAGATCCGCATGGTATAGCGCCGTCCTGTTCGGCGAGGGCCAACGCCTGTTCAAATCGGGTGGCCGGGGCTGGAGCCGCTCTGGGCGAAGCCCCGGTTTCGGGTTAAGACACGGCGGGCTGACGCCGCGCCGCTCGCCAAACCGGGGCTTCGCGAAGCGCTCCAGCCCCGGCCACCCGACACAAAACATCTCCTGTTGAAAAAATGTGGTGTCCCTGCTGTTCGGCCTTTAGAATTGCGATTCCCCGCTGCCCGCGGCATGCTGCTGCGATGAATTCCGTCTCGCTGATCACCGGTGCCCGGCTCCATTTCGGACTCCTCGTGCAAGGTCCGCCATCGCAATGGACTTATGGCGGCCTGGGGATGATGATCGACCAGCCGGGATTTGCGCTACGCGTCCGTTTTTCCGAAACGAATGTGTTCCACGCCACGCCACCAACGGCTGCGCGACTCGAACAGATGACAGCCCGCTGCCTGCCGCCGGGAGCGAAGGTTCCGGTGGAGATCACTCTGACGAGCGAAATACCGGCTCATGCCGGTTTGGGGTCCGGGACCCAATTGGGGCTGGCACTCGCCGCCGCATTAAGCCGACTGCATGGCGAACCGCCTCCGCCGGTCAGCGAATTGGCGAACCGCAGCGGCCGCGCCGAACGTTCGGCCATTGGCACCGTCGGCTTTGAAGCGGGCGGACTCATCGCGCAGGGCAGCCGCGCGGATGACGGCACGCTCCGGCCGGTGGTGACTCGGTGTGATTTCCCCCCGGATTGGCGCTTCGTCCTTGTCCGTCCGCGCGAACATCAAGGCTTATTCGGCGAATCGGAACGGAATGCCTTTCGCGAGATGCCGCCGATGCCTGATGCACAATTACGGCATCTTTTGGGCTTGCAAAGCGAATTAATGACCGCGGCCGCTACGTGTCGGTTCGAGGCTTTTAGTCGTGACCTCTACGAATTCGGTCAGCAAGTGGGCGGGTACTTCTCCCAAGTGCAGGGCGGGGTCTTCGCCAGTCCTCTGATGGAGCAATTGGCACAGCGGCTGCGTGCCGCGGGGATTACGGGCGTCGGACAAACGAGTTGGGGACCGACGTTGTTCGCCCTGTGCGAGAGCCAACAGTCAGCGGAATCGGTCGCGGAGATGGTTCGCGACTCAATCGACTTGCGTGATTGCGAGGTGCGCATCGTTCGTGCGATGAATCGAGGCAGGAACATCGAGTGATTTCAAGACTGCGAACCCGCAAGCGATCATCATGGTCGCTTGCGCTTAGCGGACTTATCAGTTTTGCATTCACCGGCTCAGCCAGCCGCCATCGATCACAACGCAGCTACCGTGCATGTAATTGGAAGCGTCTGACGCGAGAAACACGCATGTGCCGGCGAGTTCGTCCGGGTTGCCCCAGCGGCCGACCGGCATGCGATCCAGCAGTTGCGGGCCGCGAACCGGGTCGTCTTGCAGCATGTCGGCCAGTGGGGTTTCAAAGTAACCGGGGCAGATGCAGTTGACGTTGATCCCGTGCCGGCTCCAGGAATTCGCGAGAGATTTCGTCAGGCCGGCAATGCCATGTTTCGCCGCCGCATACGCGGGGATGTTCAGTCCCCCTTCGTAACTCATCACCGAACCGATGTTGATGATTTTGCCACGACCGCGGGCGAGCATGTGTTTGGCCACTTGCTGCGACAGATCGAAAGCCGCGAACAGGTGGACTTCCATGACTTCGCGGAAGTTCTCAAACGGATAGGTTTCCGGCGCGTACCGACCCGAGATGCCGGCGTTGTTGACGAGGATATCGAGCCGGCCGGTTTCAGCGATGATGCGGTCGATCAAACCGTCACGGTCCGCAGGCTTTGCCAGGTCGCCTTGAATCTCCCAGAAATGCCGGCCCGCTTGCCGCACGCGTTCTGCTGTTTCGGCGCAGTCGCCGGACCGGGTGATGGTAGCGACATCGGCTCCCGCTTCCGCCAGGCCCACCGCCATCGCCTGACCGAGTCCGCGTCCCGCGCCGGTGACCAACGCGACTCGCCCGTCCAATTTGAAGAGATCGAGAATCATGCTGCTGCGACCCGCTAGACCCGAAAACTCCCTCGCCTGCCTGTGCCTCAAGATACGGACAATCGACAGTAAAGGACAGTCTCTATGGGGATTTCCGCGTGAGTGCTCCGTTCGTGCCGGGGCAGGGGACGCGCACGTCCGATGATTGGAAATTGGTGTCGGATTTGATTTCCGTCCTCGAGCGCGGGTTGGTACAGTGATATGAGCACCTCTTGGTTGTCGGGCTTTTTTCGAGGATGGACCATGCCGTCGGCGGAGCCGAATACGGAACGAAATGACGACTCAGTCTCGCGTCGAGAATTTCTCCGCGCTGGAGGCATGGGCGTCGTCGGATTGTCGTTGACGGACCGCGCCGTTTGGGGAGAACTCCTGCGCGGTCACAGCCAGCGCAATTGCATCCTGATCCTGATGACGGGCGGTCCCAGCCAACTCGAAACATTCGATCCCAAGCCCGACGCCGCGGCGGAAATTCGTGGCACCTTGGGGGCGATTCAGACGGCTGTCCCCAACTTGTGGCTGAGCGAAACGTTGCCGAAGTTGTCGCAGCGGGCGCAGAAATTCAGCCTCATCCGTTCGATCCGGCATCACGGTGCCCCGATTCATGAAACGGGATTGCAACTCTTGCAGACGGGGCGGCTCGCATCCAAAGGGGTGCGATTTCCCCATTTCGGACATGTTTTGTCGGAGGCCGTCGCGGAGTATTCCGCCAAACCGCTGGCCACAGTGGTGCCGCGAGTGATGGAATCGAACAGCCGTGGCGGTTACATCGGTCAGTCAGGATTTCCTGACGAGCCATTCGTCACGGAGATCGGGGCGCTGGTTGCGCGCGAAACGGAAACAGTACGGCGGATGTACGGTTCGTCGGCTTTTGGCGAACGCTTGCTCCATGCGCGTTTGCTGCTGGAGCAGGGCGTGCGGTGCATGACGGTGAATCTGTGCGATGGCTTGGGATCGCGGATCAGTTGGGATGCTCATGGTGATGCCGAGTGCGGGCCGGCGACGATCGCCGATTGCCGGGATCAACTTTGTCCGGCCTTCGATCACGCGTTGGCTGGCCTGCTGGACGACTTGTCGCAGCGCGGGCAGTTGGATGACACATTGGTCATCGCGGTCGGCGAGATGGGCCGCACACCGCGTTTGAATGCTCATGGTGGCCGCGATCATTGGACGAAATGCTGGTCAGCCCTGGTCGCCGGTGGCGGAACACTGGGCGGGCAGGTGATTGGTGCCAGCGATGACATCGCCGCTGAACCGATTGATCGCCCCGTGGACCTGGCGGAACTCCCGGCCACAATCCTGGATTGGTTCGGGATTGATGGGCGGAAACTGACGGCGGTCGTCGGCAAACAGGAATTGCCCCTCGTGCCGCAGGAGCCGATTCGAGAACTGTGGGGGACAACTCCCACGGTATCCGTGGGAGCGGACCTGACTCATGAACTGGCCACGCTGGCATGAAGCCGACGGTGTACCTCGAAACCAGCGTCATCGGCTATCTCGCGATGCGGCCCAGCACCGTCTTGCAAATCGCGGCCAAGCAGCAGATCACCCGCGAATGGTGGGAACACCAACGAAGCCGGTACGAGCTTTATGTTTCGCGCTATGTGATCGAGGAATGCAATGCAGGTGATCCGATAGCGGCGTTGGAGAGGCAGCACTTTCTGGCGGGGATACCCCTATTGGATGTCTCTGATGAGGTTAGCGACTTAGCCAAGTGCCTGTTGAACGAGACGGTTCTACCTCAAAAAGCAGCCATTGACGCGTTACATATCTCCGTTTCGGCTGTGAATCATGTACAATATCTGGTGACGTGGAACTGCCGACACAGTGCGAATCTCGCATTGCGGCGTCCCATTGAAGACATTTGTCGCCGATTAGGCTACAGGCCGCCGATACTTTGTACGCCTCAAGATCTGTTGGAGATACATGATGGACCCTGATCCAGTAATCGACGAGATTCACGCGTACCGCGAACAACTTGCCGCACGATTTGGATATGACATCCAAGCCTTGGCACGGTATGCGCGCGAGCTAGATGCCGCCGACAAGCATCGAGCCGTTCAATTGGTGCCCAAACGTCCTGAATTAGAGCCGATAACTCAGCACGAAACTGTCGTGAAATCGGCGCACTGATTCATTCAACAGCATCTCATTCCCCGCGCAGCGGCCGCAGCATCAGCGAATTTGTCGCGTCGCGCGGTGTTTTCTGCTCGAACAACACGCGATAGACTTCCGACATAATCGGCATGTCGAGCGCTTCATGCTCGGCGACTTCATACACGCTGCGGGATGTGGCGACCCCTTCCGCGACAGCCTGCATGGTCTGCTGAATCTGGGGCAGCGTCTCGCCTTGGCCGAGCCGTTCACCCACTTTGCGATTGCGGCCGTACGGACTGACGCAGGTGGTGATCAAATCGCCGATCCCCGCCAAGCCGGCGAATGTCGCCGCCTCGGCTCCGAAACGGACACCGAACCGGGTCATTTCCACGAGTCCGCGGGTCATCAGGGCGGACTTGGCGTTATCGCCGTAACCCAGACCATCGGAAATGCCGGCGGCGATGGCGATCACGTTTTTCAACGCGGCGGCCAGTTCCACCCCGATGAGATCAAGATTGGTGTAAACGCGGAAGCGATCGGTATTGAACATGCGCTGAACCTGGCGGGCCAGGGCGAGGTCGTTGCTGGCGGCGACCACGGTGGCTGGGAGTTTCCGTGCGATTTCTTCCGCATGACTTGGCCCGCTGAGTGCGACGACCGACCGATTGTCGAGAACTTCGGCGATGATTTCGCTCGGTCGCTGAAACGTCTCGTTCTCCAACCCCTTGATCACGCTGATCACCGGGCGGTTGATCGTCACAGTTCGCTTGATTTCCAATAAAGACGACCGCAAAAACTGCGTGGGGATGGCGGCAACCAAATAGTCGGCCTCTTTCACAGCGGCCGCGATATCCGCCGTGATTCGCAGTTGGCTCGGGAATGGAACGCCCGGGAGCAGCCGTTTGTTCTCCCGTTCCGCCTCCATCTGCGCGGCGTATTGGGGGTTTCTGGCCCAGATGGTGACGTGTTGGTCGGCATGATCGGCCAGCAGCATGGAACAGGCCGTTGCCATCGCGCCGCTGCCCAGAATGGTGATTCTTGTCGTCATGATCGGCCGATGTTCCCCGTCCCAGCGCTCTGCGGTTCACCGTCACGCAAACCGGTACAATCCTCACGGGATGATATTTCCGCCCGGAATTCCGTCCACCGGTTGCCGACGCGGATTTCGTGACCTAGGTTTGTGTAGGCACGTCACACTGGAGTCATGATAATGCAAATGTATGTTGAACCGAAGTCTGAGACTTTTGTCGATCGCCGCGCGGCCGATGGCAGCCGAGATGGCGGGCCGGAACGTCGGCAGTTCAAGTCGACGGTGGACAATCTCCGGCCCGAAGTGGCGGAGCTGTCCAATGCCGTGGACCAATACAAGCTGCGGCACCGCCGTCGCTTCATCACGTTCGATGAGCTTTACAATGTCATTGCCGAACTGGGTTACAGCAAGTAGTGGAGCGGATGATCAGGTCCACCGGGGAATTCTCGGCGAGATTTGCGGCGTAAGTCGTTCCAGCGGCAGTATACGCCGCATTTGATGTTGACGGAATCCGGGAATTCTGGTGAATTCCCCCCCACTGCTCCTGATTCAACGGGGGCAGCCAACAAGGATTCCGTTGCGATGCAGAGCCGAATCGCGAAAACCTGGCCATTGCTGCTGTGCTTTTACGCGCTGGCAGGGCTGTTCGGCAATCCAGCGTCCGCGGGCGATGTCTTTCGCTGGCGCGACGACTTCGATACCGCATTGCGCGCGCAATCGCCGGACGATGCCACGTTCGCACCGCCGTTAAATGCACCCTCCTCCAACGGCACTTATAATCCGTTCGCACCGCCGCCCACGACCATCCAGGACCCGTTCCTGTCGTCGCCGGAGATGTATCAACCGGGACCGCCGCCGCCACTGGCGCCGCTGTACGGGATGACTGGTCCGCAGCCGTATCGCTTCGGTTGGACGCCGAAGTTTGATCTGGCCTATCTGCCGTCGTCGGATACTTCGCCGGATGTCGGCAATTTCGCGGCGATTGAATGGGATAGCAAGTGGGTTTACACCGCTCCGATTCTGTCAGACCACATTTTCACAGCCACCCCGGAGTTCGGTTACCGAAACTGGCGGGCTTCCAATACATTTAATGACGACTTCTACCGGTTTGGTCTGAATCTGCAATTGGCGCGGCCGGTTCATGGATCGCTGGGCTATCAGATTGCCTTCAATCCCAGCCTCAATTCCGATCTGCAAAGCAGCCTGGGGAGTGAGTCGGTCAATCTGGATTTCAACGGCATGGTGTTTTACCAACTCGATCCCGTCTGGATGCTGGTTCTCGGTGCGGGCTATCTCGATCGGGTCGATGACATCGTCATTCCTTATGCGGGTGTGGTGATCACGCCCAATGACTTATGGGAATTCCGCCTGCTGTTTCCGCAAGGCCGCATCAGCCGCTACATTGGCAACTTCTGGTGGGGTTCGCACTGGCTTTATCTGGCGTGGGAATACAACGTTCAATCGTTCCAAGTCAACACTCCCACCGACAGCCAGAACCAGATTCAGATGGAAGATTATCGTCTGACGTTCGGGATGCGCAGCGATCACCCTGGCTTTTCAAAGTACATCGAGGCTGGCTACGTCTTTGGCCGCAACGTCGATTACCGCCGGAACCTGCCCGGTTTTGATATTTCCGACGGCTTCATGGTCCGCGCCGGCATTCGGTTCTAACGGCCCTGTGCCACGACTTGTCCTCAAGTCGTGTGCGGAATCGAGCACGACTTGCAGACAAGTCGTGGCACTGGCCAGGGTCGATGAGCTGAAAACCCTTGCTTGCGCCGCGGGCTGGTCTTCGAAACCCGTGCGACTTGCCAAGCGGGCATCGTCGGCAATAATACCCGGTGGCCTTCGTTCCCGTCCCCAGGAGCCGATGATGTCTTTCCGTTTGTCTAGTTTCGTTGGTGTGATGCTGGTCTGTGCGACAGTGACGGCGGGCGATTGGCCGCAATGGATGGGACCGACGCGGGATGGACTCTGGACCGAGACGGGCATCGTCGAGTCATTTCCCGCAGACGGATTGCCCGTCAAGTGGCGCGTGCCGATCCACGGCGGTTATGCCGGGCCGGCGGTCGCCAGCGGCCGTGTCTTCGTCACCGATTATGTTCCGGCCGGCGCGGCGGGGGAGAATGATCCCGGCAAAAAGATCGAACTGAACGGCACCGAGCGCGTCCTGTGTCTGGACGCCGTTACCGGAGAGGAAGTCTGGAAGCATGAGTATGACTGTGCTTACAAGATTTCCTACCCCTGCGGACCGCGTACCACTCCCACTGTCGATGAAGATCGGGTTTACACGCTCGGCGCGGAAGGGAATCTGTTCTGTCTCCAGACCGCGGACGGCAAGGTGCTCTGGTCGAAAGATCTCAAACAGGAATACAAAACGACCGCGCCGCACTGGGGATTCAGCGGCCATCCGCTGATTGATGGCGATAAGCTGATCTGTCTGGTCGGGGGCGAAGGGAGCGTCGTCGTCGCGTTTGACAAATTGACCGGCAAAGAGTTGTGGAAGGCGCTGTCAGCCAGTGAGGAAGCGGGATACTGTCCCCCTTCGATCATTGAAGCCGGCGGAACCCGGCAACTGATGATGTGGACGCCCGATGCGATGAACAGCCTCGATCCCGAGACGGGAGCCGTCCTTTGGTCGATTCCGCTCAAGCCGCAGTACAACATGTCGATCATGATGCCCCGGCAGTCGGGGGACTATCTGTTCGCCAGCGGCATCGGCGAAGTCGGTGCCTTGTTCAAACTGAATTCCGGCAAACCGGCCGCCACAGTCGAATGGACGGGCACACCGAAGACGGCCGCCTATTGCGCGAACAGCACCCCGGTTGTGGTCGATGATGTGATGTACGGCGTCGACTGCAAAGGGGGCCAGCTACGAGCCGTGGAATTCAAGACGGGCAAACGCCTCTGGGAATCATGCGCACCGACCACCGGTGAGCGTCGCGGCGGTCATGGCACGGCATTCCTGGTGAAGAACGGCCCCCGCTTTTTTCTGTTCAGCGAAACGGGCGACCTGATCCTCGCGAAGTTGACCCCGAAGAAATATGAAGAGATCAGCCGCTTTCATGTGCTGGAGCCGACCGGCGAATGCTTTGGCCGGAGTGTGGTGTGGAGCCATCCCGCGTTCGCGGAGAAATGCTGCTTCGCGCGGAACGATCAGGAAATCGTCTGCGTGTCGCTCGCCAAATAAACCAGCCCCGCGTTATTCCGCGTCCGGTTCGGTTTGAATCGCGTCCCGCTCGTCCCACATTTCAATTGGCGAGGCGTTTTCGGATTCGTCGAGTTCACGCGGCAAGTCTGCGGGTTCCGACATTTCGACCGGCAGCTCGTTCGAGAAGTCGGCGGTCACCACGCGGGATCGCAACGGTTCCCGCGACAACGTTTTTTCCGACGCCAATTGAATGCCGGCAGGAGGTTCCGCCAGCCCGCGCGCCAATTGCATCCGCAGTTCCTTTTTCAAGGTGAGCCGATCCTGCGGTTGCGGCCCGGCGATGAGTAGCACTTCATCAATCGCATACCGCTCTTGTTCCTTGATCATTGTGATCACAGCACCGCGACGGGAATCGCCGAGTTGCACGATCACCTGTCCGTCGGTCTGCGTTAATGATTTGAGCGGAGATTTGAGGAGAGCTTCGGTGGATAGCTCGCCTTGCGGCACACCCGAGACCGGCACGAAGTCGGTCTGAGTCCACACCATGCGGTTAAAGTCGCGGGACGACGATTCCTGCAACGCGGACAACGCGAGGGATTGTTGACTCGGATCGCGACCGGCCGCAATTCCCTGGGCGAAGTTTCGTACCGGAATCATCAACTCCAGCGTGGCCTTCGCCGTCGTCGGGCGGCCGGGGATTTCCCAGCGGAAGTCGTCCACCAGGAACCGGCCGGCTTCTTCGCGCAGCAGCAGTTCAATCGGCTGGTCGCCGGCGAGAGCCGACAAGCGAACCAGCGATCCGTCGAACTCCATTTTGCCCAGCGTCGCCGGAGGGCCGTCAAACGGTTCCAGCGGTGCGGTTTGGATCGTGTCTTCGTTCAGACGTTGCCAGACGCGGGTGGTGAAGTCCTTCGTGGAACTGTGCCGCAACTGCGAAACATCACGCTGGGCGAGTGACTGGAGATAGAATTCGCCCATGGCCCGTGCCGTGAACAGCGCCCCGAGCCTCATCTCCTGCTGAGTGGCGATATCGAAGATCGAGACATTGGTGACTCGATACTCGGGCCGGGCTTCCAGATCGTCTTCCTGTCGACGATGCAGCGTCACCTGCACAACTTCGCGATCACTCTTCAATGTGAAGTCCGCGCGTAAGCCGTTCAACGACGACTTCAAATCGTGATCGGTCAGCAAGGGCGACGGCAAACGGATTTCCTTGAAGTTGCCCAGCGATAGGCTTCCTTCAAAGTAATCGGCATCGCTCACCGCTTTGACGGCGGCGCGGTCGTTGCGATCATATGCCGCCAGGAAATTCAGGCATTGCTCAACCGCCGCGCATTCACGAAACAGCGACGGCAAACGGTCGCTTTCCGCCTTGGCGTCGATCAGCACGTCATCCACCAGCCAATGGTCGTTGGTCAGTTCAAGAGTCAGCAGCAGCTCACCCGACTTACGCGGCAGCTTCACCACCGCGGTGTTCTCCGAGAGTTGAGCCTGTGGTTTCTGCGACTTCGATCCGTCGTGGCCTTTGATGATCATTTCCGTCATGCGCGCCAGGTAAGTCGGCGGCAAGGTCTCCAGCGCGGTCTTCAACCGAGGAGTCGTGCCTTCGAGCACATCGGTGCGATCACCTTCGACGCAGGCGTCCAGAAATTCACGGACCGTCAGCAGCAGATCCATCTGTTCAGAAACGGCTTTGTAGGCTTCCACGCCTTGCTTCTTTTGTTTCAGGAAAATGTCGTCGACCACCCAACGGCCCGTGTCGTTGCGGGTCAGTTCGTAGAAGACTTCCTTCTTCGCCTCGCCGACTTGAACCGTCACCCGCCGCTGGCTGTGATTCACTTCTTCCACCTTGGCGACGGACACCTTGCCATCGGGAATGCGGAGGATTTTGAGATCATCCAGGGCATGTGCCGTCCGCAGCGCGCGGCCGGCGAACTCCGGCGACGAGTGAGACTTGAGTCCCTCGAGGTCCGAGTTCTCCAGTTCCATGGCGAATTTCTCGATCGTCTTCGTCTCGACGAAATGCGCGCATCCCGCGCCGCCGATCACCAGGATCAGACAGCAATTCCACATTGGCCACGACCGCGACATGCGCACTCCTTGCCAGCAACGCGACGGTCAGGCAGGCGATATTGTCGCCGGACCGCGCGGTTGCCATCTCAACAAGAACGAACTGGGGGAGAGTCGAGGCTTGTGCCAGAATCCGGGCGGACGGTCAAGATGGTCCACCGGCTTTGACGGCTCGTTCTCGCGCGAAATGATTGAAGTGGAATTCGCATCGGCTGAAGCTGCCGAACGCGTGGTCTGGGAAGCCGTTCGGGATGGATGGATTGGAGAAAGTTTGATGCGCGTGTCGATGATGTCAGGAATAGGGTTCCTCGGGGCCAGGGATGATGTCACGGGATGCCGACATGAGCGAACCAACGCCGATTTGCCAAAGCTGTCATGCCGGATGCTGCCGGGCGTTTGCCGTGCCCATCACGGGGGCCGATATTCTGCGGTTGGAGCGATCGACGGGGCTGACATTCTGGGACTTCGTCTGCCGCTGGGAAGATCTCGCAGGCCAGATTGCGGGCGATTATGTGCCCCATCTGTATTTTGACGACGAACCAGCCACGCCCTTCACATTATGCCTGCTGCACGAACCGAGCCAACTGTTCCCGACGACTTCGAAATGCCGCCTGCTCCACGAGACCCCGGCGGACGCTCAATCGCCGCGTGGGACTTCCAGTTGCGGCGTTTACGGCAGTCGGCCGATGGCGTGCCGCGTCTTTCCTTTGCGGACCAATACCAACTCACCATTGGCGATTCTGGCGGATGTGCCGAGCCACGGCCGGCCCAGTGACGGCCACGAGGCCTACCAGTTGTGCCCGCGTCCCTGGCGGCCGGACGATGTGGACCCCATCCAGGCCCCGCAGGATCTCGCCGTCTCCGCCTACGAGTCATCGTTCTTTCATCAGGTGGCCACCCTGTGGAACGAACGTCCCGGCTCGTGGTTGAAGTTCCCGGAGTATCTGCGTCTGGTCTACGAACGCCGCGTGATTCGACCGGCAGAATCTGCCGAAGAAGCAGCCGAGGACGAAGCGATCACACTCCCGTTCCCCAACGTTGACCGTCGATCGCACTACGTCGCCTGACAGCCGCCAAACACTCTCGGCACATCGCAGCCGGGCCGTTATGCTGATGGGATGATTGCACCTGATGACTCCCTCGATCGGCCTTCGGCCTCGTTGATCGCGTTGCACCACCGTAGCGCGCTGACGCAGCATGTCCGCGCGCTGTTTCAGCGCCACGGCTACTGGGAAGTCGAAACGCCGATCTTGTCGCGCGATGTGATCCTCGATGCCTGGCTTGAACCATTCGTCACCGAATATCTCACCGATCCCCCGCGCTGGCAAAACGGCGGTTCGCCGCGCTATTTGCAAACATCACCGGAAGCCCATATGAAGCGGCTCCTGGCCGACGGTGCGGACGCCATTTTTCAGTTCAGCCGTGTCTTTCGGAATGGCGAAACCGGTCGTCGTCACAATCCCGAATTCACGATGCTGGAATGGTATCGGGTGGGTGACGACCATCATCGGCAGATGGATTTTGTCGAGACGTTGGTCCGGTCGGTCTTCGAGAGTTCCCAAGTCTGGCGGGAAACGTCCGCGTCAAAAACCAACATGCAGACCCCATTCGAGAGACTGACCTACGACGATGCCTTCAATCGCACAACCGGACAACGGGTACTCGCTTGCCAGACTGCGGAGCTGCACGATTTGGCGAAACGGAAAGGCCTCGTCCCTCCTGCCGGTCTCGCGGAGGACGACCACGACGGTTGGCTGAATTTTCTTCTCGCGGAATTGGTCGAACCCCATTTGGGCCGTGATTCTCCCACATTTCTGCATGCCTATCCCGCGTCGCAGGCGGCGCTAGCTCGTCTTTCGACGGCTGATCCGAGTCAACCGCCAACGGCCGAGCGATTCGAGCTGTACATCGCCGGCGTCGAATTATGCAACGGCTACCATGAGCTGACTGATCCGCAGGTGTTTGAGCAACGCATGCGTGATCAGGCGGCCATTCGCGCCGCGGCGGGCCTGCGGCCTCTGCCGACATCGAGTCACTTACTCACCGCCATGCAGCGCGGCCTGCCGGCAAGTTGCGGCGTCGCGCTCGGCTGGGATCGGCTGGTGATGCTGGCCCTCGGCTATCACGAGATTTCCCGCGTCATCGCCTTCCCCTGGGATCGCGCATGATTCTGATCGAGCGGTCCCTCGCAGTGCCACGCCCACGCGCTGCGCGCGGGCGTGCATTTCGGATCGACTCTCACGCCCGCGCGTAGCGCGTGGGCATGGCACCGACAGATCACTGTTAAGCCGCGGCGATGGCCGAGGCGTCCGGTTCTGGCAAGTCCGTGGTGCGTTCGATCAGATCATCGAGCAACCGGCGGATGATTCGCTCGGCTTCGGACTTCTCGTTCAGCCAGCGATCCCGTTCCTGCTGGAAATCGTGATCCGCGGTCGTCTGCTCGATGTATTGCTGCTTTTGCCGCTGTTCCCGCAGCGCCAGTTCCTCGTCGCGCTGAGTCATCCATTCGCTGAGCGAACGCCGCTCTTCCTGGAACGCCAGTCGCTGTTCATCGAGGATTCGTTCCGCTTCGAGCAACTCGCGACGCTGCTCTCCGAGCCGTGCCTGATAATGCTCATAAGCGTGCTGAATCTCCTGCCGGGCGGCATCCACCCGTTCTTGCGCCGCGACAGAGCCGAGCGATTGTTGGGCCTGTGCCCAAATCTCTTCGACGGCTAGCCGCAACTGCATCGTCGTCTGATTGGTTTCCTCGACTTCGCGGCGTAAGGTCTCCAACCGCTGCCGGCGTGTTTCGAGATTCTCGGCATGCGTGAGCAGCGTTTCCTGCTGCCGCCGCAATTCCGTCTGCTGCTGGCGACGGTCCGCTTCCCAGGTCTGGCGGTCGGCCAAAAACTGCTGCTGTTCTTGCAGCACCGTCGAGGAAATCGCAGCGCGTTCCCGGACCGTGAGTTCTCGTTCCCGCTCCAAAGCGCGACCAAGTTCCTCCAGCGCGGCTCGGTGCCGGTCGAGTTGCCGTTGTCGCCGTTGTAATTGAACTTCCGCCAATTCCAGCCGCTGGCGGGTGATTTGTTGGTCACGAGCTAGCTGCGTCTGATCGGCTTCCAGCTCCGCACGCGTCTTTTCCAGGTGGTCCTGCTGGAAACGAATTCGATTTTCCAGCAACGTCCGGTCTTTGAGATACTCGGCATGTTCTCGATCAAAGGTATCGCGTTTTTCTTCCCACTCGGCATTCAGGGTGATCCATAATTGCTCGCGCTCTTGCCGCAGTTGCTGGGCAACACGCTCTTGCTGTGTTCGGTGCTGCACCAGCAGCGCATCGCCGAGTTCCTGCACTTTGATCTGCTGCAATTCCACTGCCTGCCGCTCGGCACGCAGCGTCGCCCGCTCTTCTTCCAGTTCCCGCTGTGTGTCTTGCCGCAAGTGGGCACGCTGCTGCTCCAGGATTTCCTGATCCGCAGCGAGTCGATCGGCAGCCGACTCAAGTTCTCGCTGTCGCCGCTCGAATTCCGAGAGCCTCTCGGCGAGCGCGGCTTCGTGTGCCTGCTGCACGGCTTTGCGTTCCGCCAGTTCCGCCTCGGCATCACTGATCCACAGCCGCGACCGCCGTTCTTCGTGTTCGATCTGCGCCTGCCGTTGATTCAGCAACTGCTCGCGGCGGGTGAGGTCTTCCATCTGTTGCGGAAGCTGCTGCGCGAACTGCACGGCCTCGGCCAGCCACCGCGATTGATCCGCCATCCGCGTGATGCCCGCCGAGACCGCGGCGGGTTCGCTGAACGACATCTCCGGCGTGTCGAATCGCAACGTCTGCCCCCCGATTTTGTGGGACAGCGACGGAGCTTCAGCCGGGATGGGAGAAGGCGGCACATCGACGTGCTGCGAAATAGAATGGTCAGACATCTGGGAATCCTTCCCCGCTCACCGACCTGCCGTTCGCGGCCGGTTGCCATCCTGGCACCCGGATCCCGCACAGCCAGCCTCTCGAACCAACTCACGAATATTAGGCGAGAGCCGTCGCAACAATCGACGGCTCTCCCGCGATGTCTTACAGATGACTCGTCAGCGACGCCGACATCTTCGCCTTCGGCGTGACGCCGACAAAGCGGTCGACAATGGTGCCACCCTTGAACAGCAACACGGTCGGGATCGCGGAGATGCCGAAGCCGGAGGCCGTCTGCGGGTTGTCGTCGGTGTTCAATTTCCCGATCCGCACTTTGCCTTGAAATTCCGACGCCAATTCTTCAATTGTCGGCGTCAACATTTTGCACGGACCGCACCAGGGAGCCCAGAAATCGACCAGCACCGGCTGCTGGCTGTCCAGCACGTCGACCTGAAAATTGGCATCCGTAAATTCGACAACATTGCCCGCCATAAGAACTTCCTTCGCTGCGCCGCCATTCACTGACGGCAAATCCTATCCAAACTGCATGGCCACCCGCCGTTTGCATCGGCAGTCTGGATGGAATTATAGAGATAGCCCCGGAAGTGTCAATTGGGGTAAGCAGTTCCGCCAGGCTGGGTGGTGGGACACTTTGAACTGGAATGGGCTTGGGTGGCTGGGGCGCTCTCACGCTGACCATTGCCACTGACGCGCATGGCCCCAGTTCCTGTGTGATTCTGGGGCCATGTACGTCACTCTCTGTAGGAAAGCGTTCGAGCGCCCCAGCCACCCCACTCTGGAGTTTTCAAATCTGGAGTTTTCAAAGTGTTCCACTACCCCAGGCTGGGGGCCTTTTTAAAAGTGGAAAAGCCGTAGGGTGCGGTCGAGTGCTCTGACGTGGCCCACAATTCTGCGGATCGCGTTCACCATCCGTGACCTCCTCAACCCCCCAGAGCCGCCATCGTTCCGATTGGCCCGGAGATTTGAAGTAGGGTGCGGTCGAGGCTCGGCGAGGCCCACCATTTCGACTCTCTCGAGTGGCCGGCGGCTGGACAGAGGCTCCGCGAAGGAAGCCCCGGTCAATGAACGTTCGACTTCCCTTATGACACCTGGTACCACCGGTTGCCGCAACCGGTGCGGCGCAGCCGCGAGAAGCCTCCGAACGCGTTCTCCAATTATCAAAAAGCTTGACCAAATCCACTGCCCGGCACACGCACGAAACCGGGGCTTCCTTCGCAAAACCTTAGTCCAGCCCCGGCCACCCCTTCGACAGCATCATCCGTCGCAACTCGTTTCAAACCCTGACGCATCAAAATCGACAAGTCTATTCCGTACCGGCAAACTGCGGTAAGGTTCTAACGAACTTCGGTAGTCGAATACCTGTTCCCAGTTCAAGGAAGGCTCAATCTATGCGATGGATCGTCGTTGGTATTACTCTGACATGGAATGTCGTTGTGTTCGCGGGTGAGCCGCCGCACGACAATCCGAGGTCTACCATTGAAGCCTATTTGGCCGCTGCACTGGCTGGCAACATCGATGAAGCCGTCTCGTTGGCGACCGAGGATAGAGAAGCGAGTTCCAATAACACTCTGCAAGATTTCAAGACAATGTTTGATGCGAACAACATGAAAGTGCCCATCGTCTGGCTGGGCGAGAAGAACGGGCGAGCCATTGCTGTGTCTGAAGAAGTCAAAATCGCGGAATCGAATCCCGACGGACGGAATACTGGTCGCTTGGTGTTCGATCTCGTAAAGACAAAGGGCAAATGGCTGGTGGACTCGGTCGGTTTTGACACCGCCGAAAGAGCAAAAGAACAAGTTGGGGAATTCAAGAAGGAGAACCCCGATGCAAAGTCTCTGGCACTGAAGCCCAAGGACTAGCGTATTGACTCAGCGAAACAAGGCGCGAGGGTGCCACCAACTTTCCGGGTGGCCGGCGGCTGGACTGAGGCTCTGCGAAGGAAGCCCCGGTCGATGAACGTGCGACTTCCTCTTTTCACTGGGGACCACCAGTTGCCCCAACCGGTGCGGTGCAGCCGCAAGAAGCCTCCGAACGCGTTCTCCATTGATCAAAAAGCTTGACCGAATCCACTGCCCAGCACACGCAAGAAACCGGGGCTTCCTTCGCAAAACCTCAGTCCAGCCACCGGCTACCCATCGACAACGGCACCCGGCGAGATTCCCCGGGGTGCTGACCAGCGACCCCCTGTAACATATGGAGGGGTGCAGTCGAGAAAGCCAGGGAAGTTTGCAGCCCGGCACGCCTCGATCCAGAAACTTCTTGCATTTTTCTGGTCATCTCGCCAAATTAACTTTTACAAATCCATGCTCGATCACAAATCTGTGGTCATTTTCAACCGCACTTCGGCAGTCAAATATAAGTTCGTCCTAAAAATTTATGACAATACCCACGGCTTACATTGAAACAACTGTCATCGGGCATTTGGTCGGGAGGATCCTTCCTGACCCAATTGTGGCAGGCCGTCAGACTGTGACTCGCCAATGGTGGCCGTCTGCGATTGCAAGGTACCGTTTCTTTGTTTCAAAGCTCGTCGCGGATGAATGCGCGGCTGGAGATTCTGCTGCGGCGAAAGAGCGATTAGCAGTCTTGGATTCACTGGAATTCCTCTCGACCTCGCCGTCGGTCGATGAACTTGCACGAAAATTGATCGAGGGCTTCGCAGTGCCGAGAACAGAACCCCGCGACGCGGTTCACATTTCCCTCGCGGCGGTCAATGGAATAGAATACTTGATCAGTTGGAACTTCAAGCACATTGTGAATCCGATGACACGTTCTGCGATTGAACGCATTTGCCGCGATGCGGGGTTCGTTCCGCCGATGATTTGCACACCGGATGAACTTTTGGAAGTCTGAAAATGGTATCCGACTCAATCACCGACGAAATTCGCAGTATCCGCCGCGATCTTGCGGCACAGTTTGGCAATGATCTCGATCAGATACTCGACGATATTCGCAAGCGAGAATCCTTGGATGGCCGACGCTATGTGTCCCTTTCGCCACGTAAGGCATCACGGCAGCCGGACGAACCAGCAGATGCACCGGAACGGCGTTAGCCTAAGATTTGAAGTGAAAAATTCATCGCCACCAGGTGCCTCCATCTTTCCGGGTGGCCGGCGGCTGGACTGAGGCTCTGCGAAGGAAGCCCCGGTCAACGAACGTTCGACGTCCCTCATTTCATAGGCTTTCCTCAGCCAAGTAAGGGCAGGCTCCCGCCTGCCTTCCTAGTCGGCGAGTGGCACAGGTTGCCGCTTCGGCCACCTGTGTCGCGTAGCGATCCGAGGTTTCCTTGTCGTCGAGGCGGAACACAACCTCTCACGACTTTCGCCGCCCCGGTAGAAGCAAAGCAGTCAACCGGGGCCACCCGCGAATCGGAATTGAAAAGATGACAACTCTGAACTCTAACGAGTTCACGTTTATGTTAAGCTACGCAAACTAAGCGTTCTTTACCGGGCGCGGTACGGTTCACGAACCTGACGATTTCGAGTTTTTCAAATCTCCCTCTTGATTTTCTGATTGTCAACTCGCT
>Ga0105048_10005956_pt1 | contig 19670 bp, 14 predicted proteins | sample MAT05_FD_78382 | JGI IMG/M metagenome (GOLD analysis project Ga0105048, IMG submission 78382) | Freshwater microbial communities from Lake Fryxell liftoff mats and glacier meltwater in Antarctica - MAT-05 | ecosystem: Environmental > Aquatic > Freshwater > Ice > Liftoff microbial mat | place... | reverse complement strand
CTTTGCCGCCGCCCACCACCCCATCCACTCCACCCACTCCAGCCAGCCTGCTTCAACCTGCTCTCGCACCTGCAACATTGCGAAGCACCATCTCCGCCCGCTTCAATCTGACACGACCTGTGGGGAGTATGCACCATGACCCGAAACCACGTTGACCTGCTCACGCCCCCGCGCACGTACGCCAGAGCAAAGTTGTCAATGCTCAAGTCTCGCCGAGGCATTGTCAGCGTACTGGCGATGATGTTCCTGATTCTCTTCAGCTCGCTCGGGCTGGCCATGACGATCGCCAGCCGCGGCAATCTGCGTACAGCCAGCACCAGCTTGCAGGTCAACCGAGCACTCGGTGCTGCGGAGACGGGGCTTGCCGTGGCGCGAGCACGCATCATCGAAGCGGCATCACGGTTTGTCGTCGATATCCCCGCCATCGATGCCGCCTACGGCCCCAGACTTTGGGACGGCACGCTGACCACTGCGCAGGGTCGCCTGCCAGTCATTCTCCCAGCCACCTCAGGGTTTGTGGAAACGGGAACGCCTCGCGGGATCGCTCAAGCGCTTATGAACCACTTTGGCGCTGATATGAATGTCATCTCAGAGGTGGCTGGTACCGATGAGCCGCGACTGATGAGCGCACCATCGGGCGTGGATAACACTGTTTACCGGACTGACTCTTGGGTGACCACGCCCGCAGTCGGCATTGATGGCTCGGCAACTGCCGCGGGTAGTGCGCCAGCGGCCTTCTCCATCATGTTTGCGCCATTGGCCAACGGCACCGATATTCGCATCTTTGCTACTGGCTATTCCTCGGTCAATCGCGGCCGCTCTGGCTACATCTACGGCGGCACAGCGGCCGACCACGGCAACACCGCCGTTACTCGCACAATCTGGCAAGACTTTCGCCTCGTTAAACGCCATCGCCACCTCGCCGTCACGCCGGCCAAGCTGATGATCGGAAAGAACGTGTCGATCACGGGCGATTTGGGCGTGGCTTTCACCGATGTCACCGCTGAAGCGGGCGACCCGGTCGTCATCAAGTCCGATTTCTACGGGCTAAACACCAACCTCGACCGAATTCTCAATGACTTTTTTACCGGTGTGCGCCAGCGCGATGTTGATGGTGATCTGCGACTGCGTGTCGGTCATCCGGTTGAGTCGCTGGGTCTCCCATCTGCTGCCACCGACTATGACGGAGACGGCCAGCCCGACAACGCCTTCTCTGATGCGAGCGGCGACGGGTATGTTGACGACTACGACCTTTTCATTAACTTTTTCGATGGTAAGAACGGCGGAATTCGCGATGGCCGTGTCATGCTCTCCGATGCGCTCCGAGCAGGCACGCCCACGGCGAGCATGACGGCCGAGTTCACCGTTGACGATGATCTGGCCATCATGATCGACTCGGTCGATCCGGATCGCAATCGCAACGGCATTCTTGGCTACGAGGATGCGAACTCGAACGGTCGCTGGGAGAGCGCTGAGACGATGAACGACCGCGATGCCGCCAACGGCAACGCCTTTGCCGATCAGGTGCTCGGCTATCGCGATGGCGCGCTGGACCGCCGCGATAACTACGCCAAGCTGCGCGGGCGTCTGCTCTATCGAACCAGTCGGGCCGCCCTTGCTGCGGCGCGACCAAACTTCGCGAGTGCGCTCGCGGGGTCGATCGGCACCATACGCCAGGGCGATTCACCGCAGAACTTCTCCGCCGCCGAGGGAGACTTGCCCAATCTCACTGCTGCCGACTTTGCCCCCGCCGTAAGCGACTACCGCACCCGTTCCAACGGCGGCACCCTTGCCCGCCAGGTGGAAACTGCACGCGGCCTTTCCAGCGGCGCGGTGGCGACCAATGGCGCAACTTCGGCCCACGTGGAGACGCGCCCGCGCCCCGCATCCTCCGTGGCTAATCCACCGGCTCGATACTTCCCCAGCAACATGGATAACTCGCTCTTCCGTGGTCTGACCGGGCAGAACAAGTGGGAAAAGACTCCCTTCAGCGGCCCATCCTTCAACGACTATTACATCCGCCCGCGCTACGAGAACATGACGTTCACCAACGTGACCATTCCGCGCGGCAACAACGGCCTTTTCGTCAAATGCACATTCGTTGGTGTTACCTTTGTTGATACCGAAACGAGCAACAGCCACCAAAACTGGCAGCTTTATGGCCGTCTTTCGACCACTGACCCCGCTGCCCAACCGACCGCCAGCTCCTCCCCGCTTGACAAGTCTGACTTTGCACGGTGGACAAGCGGCAACGTCGTCGATGGCCCCGCAAACTACAGCAGCTTCCCCGACCCTCCACGCGACAGCTCGGGCGCGTTCATCACCGGCGCATCGCGAGACACCAAACCGCGCTCCAACAACCTTCGCTTCCACGATTGTCTCTTCGTCGGCACCGTCGCGACCGCATCGCCGACCATATTTACCCATGTGCGCAACAAGATGATGTTCACCGGCGCGACGCGGTTCGTCAGTCGCCACCCCACCGAGCCAAGCAACCCTGCGCTCAACGTTCGCACCTCCGACCAGACCGCCGTGAGCCGTTCTTCGCTCATGGCACCTGGCTATTCGGTTGATATTGGGCATTTCAACGCGCCCACCGACACCTTCGCCGGCGGCCCGGCAGCACAGAATGTCAACCTCACCGGCACCATCGTCGCGGGCCTGCTTGATGTGCGCGGTACCGCGAGCATCGAGGGCACACTGCTGGCGACCTTCAAACCAACGCTTGGTGAAGCACCGCTGCTGCAGTACGGTTTGCCAGTGGGCAACCCGGCCAACTTCAACGTCTCGCTCGGTTACTTCGGACCGGCTGATGGTGACATCGAGAGCGTTGACCCGACTCTGCTTCCAACCGGCCCGTCCGGCCGGAGGATTGTTGGTTGGGATCTCGACGGCGACGGCATGGCCGATACCGCGCCAATGCCGCTCTCGGCGCTGACGGTCGCTCAGCGAACCACCGCTGTCGAGGTGCCGTTCTACGGCTACGGCCGCATCTCCATGCGTTGGAACCCGGACCTACCGATGCCCCCTGGCATTATGCTGCCAGTAAGCATTATGGCTGTGCGCTCTGGTTATGGTGAGGGCAAACCCCAATGAGCATGCGACTTACTCCGACACGTACGACTACTCGCCGCGGCTTCTCCATGGTGGAGCTGCTTATTGCCCTGACGATCTCGGCCACCGTCATGTCGGCCATGCTCGTCGCGCTTGATGTCATGTTCAAGCGGTACAAGGTGATCAGCGATCAGGCCAGCACCCACGTCATCGGCCGCGTCGTCATGCATCGGATTCTCTCGATGATCCGCACCGGGAGCGAGTTTGGGCCCTTCCCGGCTGATGTCATGGACAGCTCACAGAACCCCGCTGTTTATGATCGCATCCAGTTTGTCTCGTTTGACGATGCGGCAAACAACATTCGCGAGATCACCACGATCGAAACGCGGGTACCGGGCATGGTCACCATCGGCGGCACCCCAACTTTGCAGCGTGGACCGCGCGTGCTCTGGCTCGTGGTGGATCGCGCTGAGGGCGCTTCGGCCACGCGCACTGAACGCCCGCTGATGGATGGCATTGTGGCGGCCACCTTCAATATGGAGTACGAGCCGGGCCCGCGCCTGCGCCGCGCCACCGTTGACCTCACCTTCATGCCGCAGGGCAACACGGTGGCCGAACGCGATGCCGCCACCGGCAACCTCTCGCGCACAACCACGCTCGCCGATGGCTCTGAAGTTGACCGCCAACTCCTCTTCTCTGATGCTGGCACACCCGTTGTCCGCCTGATCTCCACAGCTGCTCCCCGCGGCGAGGATTGACCGGCCGCTTTGGCCCCCGCTGCGTGTACTCACACCCGGATAGAGTCAATCACGCGCTCGATCTGCGCCAGCGGCACATCCGAGCGGATCAGCGCACGCAGCTCGTCGGTCGCCAGCACCAGCCGCATGCCAGAACTGCTGCTTTTTTTATCCTGTTTCATGCAGCGCACAACCTCGCGCGTTTTCGGCAAGCCAGCGACCTCTACTGGTAGACCCGACAGACCCACTAGAACCTGAGTGAGATCGGCCAGCGACTCGCTGCAATGCCCTAAAGCGGCCGAGAGCCGCGTGGCCGCTATCAGCCCTAGCCCGACTGCCTCCCCATGGTGCAGGCCTCGCTTGGAACCATCGGGGCCTGTCCATCGAAGTCCCGGCATCGTTTCGATTGCGTGAGCGAAGGTGTGGCCCAGATTGAGGGCCATCCGCCCCCCACCCTTCGCTGCGGGCTTGGTCTCCCGCGGGTCTAGCTTCACCACACTTGCTTTGAACGCCACGTGAGCGGCAACTAGCTTGCACAATGCCAGCTCGCCGCGAGGACCAATCGCGCCAGCACCGAGCATCATGCCCCCATCGATCGCCGCCGCGATACCCCCGAGCAGCCCTGACTTGCCCGTGCGCCCGGCGATGAGCCCATGCTTGATGCACTCGGCGAGCCCACAACGAAAATCTCGCAGCGGCAGAGAGGCGAGTGTGGAGACATCGCAGACGACACGAGAGGGCTCGTAAAAAGCTCCAATAGCGTTCTTGAGCAGGCCTTGTCCAAGTAGCAAATTTACACCGGTCTTGCCCCCCACTGCCCCATCAACCATGCTCAAAAGAGTCGTGGGGCAAAGCAGCAGACGGCAACCCCGCCGGTGCATGGACGCCGCAAGGCCAACGGTGTCGGTAGTAATGCCACCTCCGACTGCGACAAGCAAATCATCGCGGGTAAGGCCGTGTTCCGCCGCGGCAGTCAGAACGCGCACAAGTTGTGGGACAGACTTTGCATCTTCGCGCGCCACAAATGGCAGGGTGGCAACGCGATGCGCTCCGCACACTTTGCGAAGGCCACGCAATAGCGGCTGGAGGGTTGCGAGTGGCAGGTTCCGGTCATAAACGACCAGCACTCGCTGCTGCGCACCGACAAGGCCATCTGCTGCCGCGGCAAGAATGCCCGAGCCGACTTGCACCTGGTAAGCTGACGCTGCGCCCGCTTTGATGCGAACATTCAGAGCGACGACCAATGTAGCACTCGGCATGGGTTTGCTCTTTGTCGGCGCAGAAGCTGCCGTATGGCGCTAGCGAATCAGCGGCTGATAGGCGATCTGCTCGCGGATGGTGTTGTCCTCGTTCATCACCAGCACTGCGGGGCGATGAGTCGCGTATTGGCCATCGGTCAGCAGGGCAAAGTGCATGATGATGAGCTTGTCACCGGGTTCAACCAAGTGAGCCGCCGCACCGTTGACCTCGATCTGTTTGCGGCCGCGCTCGCCGAGAAAGATGTAGGTCTCGAAGCGTTCGCCGTTTCGGCAGTTGGCAATCTCCACGGCATCACTCGTGCGCATGCCGCACGCATCGAGCAAGTCTGCATCAATGGTGATCGAGCCGACATAGTTGGGCTTGGCCGCAGTCGTGACGGCCATGTGTATTTTGCTGTGAAGGACTTTTCGAAGCATGGCTGCTGGCATAATCAGGGCGGCGCCGATTCAACGCTTCCAGTCGATCCGCTTGGCATCCGGCCACATGGATTCCAGGTCGTAGTGGGCGCGGGTGTTGGGCTCAAAGACGTGCAGAATTACGTCCGCCGCATCGCAGACAATCCATGTGGCGCGATCATCGGCCTCGATGCGTGCTTCGGAGTGGTTCTGCTTACGGCCAAGGTCACGGACCTGCTCCGCACATGTGCGCATCTGGCGATCACTGCTGCCGGAGGCGATGATGATGAAGTCCGTCGAGGGCGAGTAGCCCGTTACATCGATCAGCACAACATCCTCACAGTGCAGATCGTCGGCAAGCTGCGCCGACTCAATGGCGAAGCCGAGTGACTGCTTGCGCTGCTGGCCGATGCGCTCGCGCAGCTCACCAATGGCCGTGCGCTGCGCCTCGCTGCGATAGATCGGACGCTTGGAGCCCGGCTTACCAACGGCGGATGGGCGGATCGCGGTCGTATCGGCCGCTTCTGAAGCTGAAGCCGACTTCGCCGGTATTTTTTTCACCACGGCTGCGGACTTGAGAGCGGCCTTCATTCCGCTGGCAGAGGGACTGCGCTTCGCCACATTGGATGGGTTGCTCGAAGATTTCTTGACAACTTTCCTGACCACTGGCAATGCGCGCGCAGGCGCAACCTTCTTCTTGGGCCTCGCCTTGGGGGCAGGGGCGGCCTTGAGCTTGGATGCCGCGGCCTTAGATCCCGCTTTGACGGGAAGGGAACGAGCGGAAGGTGTAGACTTTTTTATCGTTTTCTTAGCCATAGGGGCGACAGCGAAGGGCACATCAAGCAGAACGATGAATCGATAAGCTGAGGATAGTGTGGCAAGCTCGCGCAGGCCGATGCCGCCGGATGAAACTCTCCTTACTTGGCTGCTTTGGCTGCCTTGGCTGCCTTGGCTAGCGTGATGACCGCTGCGGGCTTGGCTGGCTTGGCGGGCTTGGCGGCGTTAGCAGCCCGTTCCGCCTTGCTTCGGGAACTGGCACCCCCCTTTGGACTTGCCTTCGCATCAGAAGCAGTGCCCCCCTTCGCTGGCACTGTCGACTTGCCGCTTCGTGCCGCCGGTGACTTCGCCTTGACGTTGCTCAAACGCTTGGCAGGGCTCCTCAAACCTCCGCCGCGGGTGGCGGGCAGTTTACGAGTGCCTGTGAGCCAGTCGTGGGCCATCATCGCCGCGCCAAGCAGCCCGGCATCCGCCTCCAGCTTGGTCGCTACCACCTCTACCTGGCGGCAAATCTCTGGGAAGGCGTGTTTACGGGCCGATTCACGAATCTTGCCAACGAGCGATTCTTTCATCGCTTCCGTCAGGCCGCCTCCGATGACCACCCGCTGTATACCCAAGATGGTAACGACATTGGCTACAGAGATGCCGATCAGTTCCGCGGCGTTGTCTACCACGGTTCGCGTCAGCCGGTCATTCTTTGCATAGGCCTGCGCCACAACTCGGGCTTTGATGTCTGTGAGGTCTCCATCGGCCAGATCAACGATCTGCGAAGGGTTGTTTGAGCGGATGAGCCGCACGAGTCGGTCCACAATCGCGGTGCGCGAGCAGTTGTTCTCAAGCGTGCGCGACCCGGGCGGCGCCGACGGAAAAAGAATGGTGTGACCGATCTCCCCCGCCGTATTCGTGTCTCCGTAGTACATCGCCCCATTGAGAATGAAACCGCCCCCGATTCCGGTGCCGATCCACACACCCAATACGTTGTTGAAGCCCTTGGCAGCGCCAAGTCGATATTCGCCGTAAATGGCCGCATTGACATCATTATCCACAACGATGTGATGGCCGAGCCGGCGCGAAAGCACTGCCGCCAGCGGGAAGTTAGTCCACCGCAGATTGGTTGCATCGAGCACGACGCCCCGCTTGGTGTCGATCGCGCCCGGCGCACCGATGCCAACGGCGCTTATCTCCTTGAGTGAAATCTTCGCATCCACGCACGCCTCGTGTACGCCATCGACGAGCCGATCGAGCACGCGCTGGCTCCCTTCAATGGCGCGAGTCTTCTTCTTGGCGCGGCCCAGCACGCGCAGCGAAGGCCCTACCACGCCAATCTGCATGTTGGTGCCACCAAGATCGATACCGATAACGTGTGTGCCGCGGACCATGGGTCAGGGTAGCAAACGGCGGCTGGCGCGTAATGCCGACCAGAACCTGCCACAAAGTCACCACACCGGGGGCCAAGCCCACGCAGAACCGACACCGGTTTGGACCAAATTGGACGCCGCGGCGATCCGGTGTTACACTCACCTCCGTGTAGATGGTTTGGACTGAGCTCTCATGAGTCATCGGCCGAACAAGCGCGGTCAGACGCCTGATCCTCAAATCGAGGTCTCGGATGACTGTCACGATGAATTTCGGAATGACGATGTTGATTCAGCCGGCTCGGATGATCCGTTGCTGGCCGGGTTCGGCTTTCACGCACCTCTTGGCAAGTCTGCCCTTGATGCCAAGGTGCTGGTTCTCAACAAGCTTTACATGGCGGTACGGGTCATTTCGGCTCGCCGCGCGTTCACCATGCTCTGGTCGGACCTGGCCGAGGTCATTCAGGTCGAGAACGGCCAGTATCACTCTTATTCATTCAACAACTGGGCCGAGCTGGCCGAGTATCAGCGCACGTTCGAGGCCGCGCGGCACGACTGGGTGCAGACGGTGCGGCTCGAGATTGCCATTCCGCGTGTGATTCGCCTGCTCGGGTATGACCGCCTGCCGGCACAAACGGTCAAGCTCAATCGCCGCAATCTCTTCGCGCGAGATCGCAACATCTGCCAGTATTGCGGTAGGCATTTCACCACCAGCGAGCTCTCGATCGACCACGTTCTGCCCCGCTCGCTTGGGGGCGGAGATTCATGGGAGAATCTGGTTTGCGCCTGCATTCGCTGCAATGCCCGAAAAGGTGGCCGAACGCCTGATCAGGCACACATGAAGCTCGTCAAGAAGCCGATGATGCCTAAGCGAAATCCTCTGGTGCAGCTGCGCCTGGGCCAGGACAAGTACAGCAGTTGGAAGACCTTTCTCGACCACGCCTATTGGAGCGTGGAGCTGAAGTAACCAGCCGTTGCCGAAGCCGACAGATCAAGCGTCAGCCGATGACACTGACCCACCGGCAAGGACGATCTGGCTCGGCAATCGTCCAACCATAATCAGCCCCCTCGTGCATCTGCGCCACAAGCTGATGGTTGTTGCACTGGCGCGAGAGGTGAAGCAGAACGACGTGCGACTTTGGCTGCGCGTGCTGAATCGCCAGCATGGCCTCGTGGTTGGAGAGATGGCCGCTGCCCCCGGTGATGCGACGCTTGAGAAAGTCCGGACGATCCGACCGCGCCTGTAAGTCCGGGCAGTAATTGCTCTCGATGGCAAGCACCGAAACTTCGCGGCAAAGCTCGCATAGAGCATCGGAGAAACGGCCGACATCTGTAACGTACCCGAGTGTGCCGCCGCCAGGCAGACGCAGCCGAAAGCTAGCCGTGCCCTCCTCGTCGTGGCTTGAAAGTGTCGCGGCGACGGTGATGCTCGCGGATGGCGACTCGTGATCCTCGGCGGCAAACAACTGAATCTCACCTTCGGGGCTGATTGGCAGCAACTTTGGTCGGTGCAGGTGGCGATGCCGCGCCTCGTACAAGTGAGACTCATGCACGAACACTGGCGCGATATCGCGCAGCGGGCTGGCCTTGCCCGGGGCGGCATACCAGCCATAGTGAACGTGATCGAGGTCGAGATGCGTGACCAGCGCGGCATCAACATCGCGCAGCGTCAGCCCGAACAGTGAGAGCAGCTCACGTGTACGCCGCGGCGAAAGGCCCAGATCAATGAGAATGTGCCGAAATCGCACTCCGTCGTGCACGCGCAGCAGGGAGGAGTTGCCAGCCGAACTCGAAGAGAGCACGCACAGGTACGCACCCGGGTCAACCGGGGGGGTGGGCACCGTCCATCGCGTGAGAACTGCGCGATTCTGGGCCTTTAGCTCGCTCATGACTCTTCGGCCGAATCGCTGTGACCGCCGCGGCTGCTCGGGTGGGCCAAAATAGACTTTTTAGCGGTGCGCACAAACTCGTGCATCTCCATCACAGCCGGGCTGCTGCGGCCGATCTCCTCAAGCACACGGAGCATCTCTTCACGCATCAGTCCGGGGCGAAAGACGCGCCGATAAACATCGCGAACCGCAGTAATCTCATCACGCGGCATCCCCGCCCTGCGCATGCCGATGAGGTTGACACCGGCCAGCCGATTGCGCCCAGCAGTGACTAGAAATGGCGGCAAATCTGGAGACGTGCAGGAATCTCCAGCAACCATCGCCAATCTGCCCACACGGGTAAACTGGTGAACAGCGGAGTTGCCGCCCATGAGCACTCGGTCTCCCAGTACCGCGTGACCACCGATGACCGCGTTGTTGACCATCGTCACGTCATCGCCAACTGTGCCGTCGTGGCCAATATGCGCGTTGATCATCATGTACACGCGATTGCCGATGCGAGTCGGTATATCTGGCTTGGTGGCAGCATGAATGCTGACCTGCTCGCGGAAGATGCAATCCTGGCCGATTGTGACGCCGCCAGTTGGCATGCCGCGCTTGAACTTGACGTCCTGCGGCTCCATCCCGAGCGTGACGAAGGGATAAATCACGGTTCCAGCGCCCACCGTCAGCGGGCCCTGTAAGTAAGCGCTGCCGAGGATTTTGACGTTTTCATGCAACGTAACCTCACCGGTGATATGACAGCCAGGGCCAATCTCGACTGAATCAGCGAGTTGCACCGAGGCCGCCACAGAAGATGATGGATGAATTTGGGCCATGCTCAGCCAGTTTACGCAAAGAAAAGGGCGTGTGACACATTTGCATTGCTGCAACATGCCACACGCCCGGAATCTTCGGCAGTTCAATTGCCAGCCCGCCCACACTCACTTGGGCGGTTATTTGCCCGCGTTCATGCCAAGTTCCTTGCTCAGGAAGGCGTACGTGTCGGCCGCTTGCTGGATTCGCTTCTCCGTCGGGGTGCCAGCACCGTGGCCAGCACGCACCTCGATGCGGATCAGTGCAGGGTTCTCACCCTTGTGCGCCGCCTGCAACGCCGCGGCGAACTTGAAGCTGTGGCCAGGAACAACTCGGTCGTCGTGATCGCCAGTCGTCACCATGGTGCTTGGGTATCGCACACCAGTCTTGCGGAGCATCTGGTGATAGGGCGAGTAAGCGTTAAGAACCTTGAACTCGGCCTCGTTCTCGCTGGATCCGTAGTCGCTCTTCCAAGCCCAGCCGATGGTGAACAGGTGGAATCTGAGCATGTCCATCACGCCCACCGCGGGCAGCGCGGCCCCAAAGAGTTCCGGCCGCTGCGCCATGCAGGCCCCCACCAGCAGACCACCATTTGAGCCGCCCTGGATCGCCAGCTTGGTGGGCCTGGTGTACTTCCGCGCGATCAGGTGTTCAGCAGCGCCGATGAAGTCGTCAAAGGAATTCTGCTTCTTGAGCTTGGTGCCCGCTTTGTGCCAAGACTCGCCATACTCACCCCCGCCGCGGATGTTGGCTACGGCGTATATGCCGCCCATTTCCATCCACACAATATTGGCGGGGCTAAATCCGGGCGTCGATGAGATGTTGAAGCCGCCATAGCCATAAAGCAGCGTTGGATTATTGCCATCGAGCGAGATGCCCTTGCGGCTGACGATGAACATGGGCACACTGGTGCCATCCTTGCTGGTGAAAAACTCCTGCTTGGTCTCAAAGCGGGCAGGGTCAAAATCGACTTTGGCAGTCTTCCACGCCTCACTTGCGCCGGACTCGACGTCGTAGCGGAAGATAGCCGGGGGCATGGTGAACCCCGAAAAGGTGTAAAACGTCTCGGTGTCATCAGCGCGGCCACCGAATCCCGATGCGGTGCCGATGCCGGGCAGCTGTACCTCCCGGATGAGCTTGCCCTGATAGCTGAAGACTTTGACTTCGCTGCGTGCATCGCGCAAGTAGCTGGCGATGAAACTGCCGCCAGTCATGCGCACGGAAGTAAGCGTGGCATCTGTCTGCGGAATGATCTCCTTCCAGTTGCCGCGGTCAGGCGCCCGCGTGTCTATGGCGATCAGACGTTGCCGCGGTGCGCTGTTGTCAGTCAGAAAGTAGAACACCGGCCCAAGATTGCCGATGAAGTCGTAACTCGCATCAAACGCGGTCAGCAGTTCGATGAATCCGTGTGCGCTGTTGCCATTGCTGGCGACCAACCCGGTGCGCGCCGCAATCGCCGCGGCGATTCCTTCATCAACCGCTTTGCGGGCTGAATCGCTGGCCTTGTCATTCTTGGCAAGTTTGGCCGCGTGATCGCGCGCAGCGCGGATCGCGGTCTCCGCCTGACGAATGGCCTTGTCGGCGTTGGTCGGTGTGTGAGTCACACCGGCAGCCAAGTCGCGATAGAAGAGCCGATTCTTGCGGTCCGTTCCCTCAGATACGGACACAATGAGATACTTGCCGTCCTCAGTTACGCCGCCGCCAAGGCCCCATCGCGGCTCATCTGGGCGGCTGTAAAGCAGCACGTCCTTATCCTGGGTGGTGCCCACGGTGTGCATGTAGAACATTGGATCTTCGTTTACTTGCGTGAGCAACTTGCCCTCAGGGGGCTGCGCGAAGCGGGTGTAGACGAATGACTGGCCATCCTTCGTCCAACTGGCGCGGCTGAACTTTACCCAGCGGATTTCATCGGCCAGGTCCTGCCCTGTTGCCGTGTCGCGCACGCGCCACGTGCTCCAATCACTGCCTGCATCGGCGATTCCATAGGCCAAAAGCGTGCCCTGCTCGTTGGGCACCGTGCCGGCGAGCGAAACAGTGCCGTCGTTGCGATAGGTGTTCGGATCGAGCAAAACGCGTGGTTCGGCGTTCAGCGCATCGGCCACAAAAAGCACCGATTGCGGCTGCAAACCGTTGTTCCTGCTGAAAAAGTACTTCCCACCCTCTTTTGCCGGCGGGCTGAAGCGCTCGTAGTTCCATATCTTGGTCAGTGAGTTCTTGATCTCCTCACGCCGCGGAATCGCCGCCAGATAAGCGAACGTCACCGCATTCTGGTCGGTCACCCAGCTCTTGGTTTCAGGCGCATTGTCATCTTCAAGCCACCGGTACGGGTCCGCCACCTTCACACCGAAGTATTCATCAACCACCTCACCCCGTTTGCTGACCGGGTACACCAGAGCGGGCAGCGGTTTGGCGGCAGAAACGCCGGGCAAAGCTGCTGCGGGCGGGGCCGACTGCACCGCCCAAGCACCACCAGAGGCGACGAGGCCAAAAACAGAAGCGAGGACGATTTGAGAAACTCTGCGCATAACTGAATACTCCAATGCCGTTAAACATCGAAACCGCGGCCGCGACCCACGAACGAACCACGCACTCAGCGTGATGCCTTCTGTCCGTCATCTCACCGAAGTGAAGCGGTACGTTACGGAAGCAACACTCACTTAAGTTTGACTTTGACAGTTCGACCTTCAGTCATCCGCTTGACGGACACTTTGACCTCACCGCCCTTGGCAAACGCAGCTTCAAGTTCAGCCACCGTGTTTACTGGCTGATCCTCAACGCTCGTGATGATCTCGTATGGCTTGATGCCAGCAATGGCAGCCCGCGAACCCTTTTCCACGCGCGAAACGATCACACCCGCCTCGCTCGGTGCAATCTGAAAGTATCGCCGCACCTCGAAGGTCAGGTCGCGAGCAGAGATACCTGAGGCCTCGTGCTTGATGCGCGCTGCCGCCTCGAAGTGAGCAGGCCCCTGCTCCACCGTGAAGTCACGGCTCAGTACCTTGCCATCGCGGAAAATGTCGGCCTTGAACGGGGTGCCAAACCCGATATCGGTAAGCGAGCGGGTCAGTGGAGACTCAGCCGAGCCCCACGGCCAGGGCAGGCGATCAAAGTAATCGTCGGGGATTTCGTCAACCTGTGCCCAGAAGCGATCCATCATCGCACCAAAGCCGGTGTTTTCACCAGCCATCACCTCAAGGGGTTTGGGCTGGCCCGTTACATGCAGACGCAGCAGAATGTCTCCTACAGCAACCCCGGCGCGGCTTGCCGGAGAGTCCGGATACACAAAGGTGACGATTCCACCGGTGCGGCCGCCGCCAGTCTGGTCGGCCACATTGTTCAAGCGGGCGAGATCCGGGTCCATGGACTGCAACTCAACGCCGACCCATGCGAGACGATTCTCCTCGGCCTCGGAGAGCGGGCGATTCTGCTGCTCGAATCCCTCAACTTTGTCGCCCATGGACTGCAAAACGTACAGCAGCGGCATGGCAATCGGCGCATCGCCAAAGTCGCGCTCAACTGTTACCTTGTCGCGACGCTCGATCGGAACGGTCACCAGTTTGCCATCAGTGGTGAACAAGAAGTTGCCCGGCAGCGTGGCAGTGCGCCGACCCGAAAAGCGTGCTGCAGCCACGCTCGGCATCACTTGCCGCCGGTAAGAAAGGAAGAAATCACTGATACGGTCGCGGCTGAAATATGCCGTCCGCGTTTCACCCAGCACGCCAATGTCCGCCTTAATTACCATCGTGTCGCGCAAGGTGGTAATGTCCGCATCGAAGACTTTGGCGCTCTCCAAAGCGGGGGTGCGCAGCTTGGCAATAAATCCGCCAAACTGCTTCAGCGAGCCGTCAAAATCGGCCTCAATCGCCTTCTCACTGTCGGGAACATGGATGCGAACGCTCTGCAATCGCGCCGTCGTCTTGGGCTTAAACGATGCCAGCACGAGCACTCGCGAACTATCAAGCACCACGCCTGCTCCGTTCCACTCTGTCAAATCACGCTCCGCAGCCCCTTCGTCGCCGCCGCGGGCCCGCGAGGCACTGTCCTGCCGCGGCGAGCGAAACGTGATGGAAACACGGGGTAGCACACTGGCCGCCGTTTTCTCGGCCGCATCCAGCGTGTTACCTGCAACCACTGCCGAAACCCAAGGCCACTGTGCGACCGGTGCGCGCCACGACTCATCGGCGGTGATTTCGCGAGAGAAGACTGGGGCAACAGGCACTCCGTCCTTGCCGACGATGATCGAAGGCGCAGGAAGCGAGAACGTGGGCTTGCCACGAGCTTTGGAGAGCCCTCCGGAACCGGCTGGCAGCGAGCCGACACTCCAGATGCCGTCACTCTCCCGCAGCACGGCGAGCACATATGGCCCGGTTGCCTCAGCATTCAGCGCAAGGGGTGTCGCGCCAGCAAGCGGCCCAGCGAGTTTGAGCCGCGTGGCCGAGCGATCCGCAGCAACAGAGTCGAGCGAGGCCTCCACCGCCATGCCCGTCGGCCTGCCGCCCGAAGCGAATTGGCTAGCCGGTCGCACTCGAATCGAAGCAATGAAGCGCGGATGTACCCGCATGTCGCCGGTCAGCACCATGTCCGGGGCGATCAGGAACCCGGGGCGTTCAACCGGGCGCTCATCGCGCACGAACGAGTCAAGATCGCCCGCACCGTCTCGGCCCCCGCCCTCCGCGCTCGGCGAGTCGGCCTTGTCGTACCTGAACTCATATTCAACCACCACCGCCGCGGCGCTCACGGAAGTGATTGCCGCTTGCAGCGGGGCAACATCGAGCAAACCTTTGCCCGCGTCATCTGGCCGCGATGCAGAGTCGCAGCCGCTTTGGCACGCACCTGCAACAGCGAGCAGGATGATGAGGGCAAACACCGGCTTACGACCGGCAGAACGAGATGTGGTGAGAGCGTGGGCAACCATGGGCTATTTGGCAAAAGTATCGAGTGACGAGGTATCGAGCGAAGTAGGACGCTGGACTTTGCTGCCCTCGCGTCGCAAAGAGCGACATCGTGAGCAACGAAAAGTAAGGGGTGAGAGATCGGGCCGCGCCGGCGACGGGCCGCAGTCGGCGCTTCAGTTCTTCTCAAAGTCACGCTGGAAGTCCAGCACCATCTGCCGGAGTTGTCCGTTGCGCAGAACCTTGACGAGCACGCGAAACTTACTGTCTGCGTTGGAGATTAGATCGTCGTGGACCTTCTTAATCTCCTGGACGGAGTTTACCTCACGCCCATCTATCGAAAGCAGAATGTCCTGCTGCTGCAAGCCGGAGTTGGCCGCATTGCCCGGAAACTTGATGCCGAAGACAAACACTCCCTCCTTGCGATGGAAATAGAGAGACGGATTATCAAATTGGTTGATCGCCTTGATCGAAAAGTCGAACCGCTTGAGCGCGAGCTCGTCTCCCTCCACCTTTCCCTTTTCCCGCGGCGTGAGCTGGATGGTCTTGGTCTCCGAACCACGCGCGATGAGAAATGTGGCCTCGGTGTTCTTGGCAAGCAATCCGAGCATTCGGCGCACATCCGGCAGATCTTCCTGCGTCATCGCCGTGATCTTCTTGCCGTTGACCTCTAGCACGCGGTCCTTGGCCAGGATGCCTGCCCGCCGCGCTGGTGAGTCGGGATCAGTCTCCGCCACAATCACCCCTTCGGTGAACTCAAAGAAGATATCGCGATTGAAGTCTCGAATCGGCTGGAGCTGCAAGCCCGTCCACGACCAGGCCACACCGCCATTGTCGCGCAGCTGCGGCACCAATTCCTTGATGGTTTGCGATGGCACCGAGAAACCTAACCCTTCGGCCGAGCCGGAGTTGCCGCGGGTGTTGATGCCGATGATCTGCCCCTGCGTGTTGACCAAGGGGCCACCGGAGTTGCCAGGGTTGATCGCCGCATCAGTCTGAAGCCAGAGCGAATACTCGCTGATGCCTTCGAGATAGCGCTCCAAACACGACAGAATGCCGATGGAAACCGAGCGATTCAGCCCCCATGGCGCGCCCATGGCCATAACAAAGTCGCCCTCTTTAAGTAAGGTCGAATCACCAATCTCGGCGACGGGAACCTTGTCGCCCTCTTTTAGATCAAGCTTGATAACAGCCAGGTCCACATCCTTGTCCGAGCCGAGCACCTTCGCATCGTAATGGCGGCCATCGCTCATCAGGCAGCGCACATTGGTCGCCTTATCGACGACGTGCCAGTTGGTAAGCACATGCCCCTGCTCCGAAATCACCACGCCAGAACCAGAACTCTGCTGCGATTCCTTGCGACCCTGGCTGGTAACCTCGCTGATTACCCGAATGTAAACCACCGAAGGAAAGACGCGCTCTTTGGCTGATTGCACAATCTGCCTGAAATCCGGCATCGCGGCGGCCTGCGACACCACTCCGCCTGCGGGCTGTGATGCCGACGGCGCCCCAACCGCTACCGAGACGCTGCAAAGCAATCCCAGCGGCAGAGAACATGCCAAACGTGCGAGTCGCGATGAAAACATGCGCTGCGAGATGCGCGAGGTTGGCTGACTCGCCACACTGCTTGCCGAAGTCCGCGTCAAAGTAGTCGTCATGGAGGCCCCGATGTTGCACGCGATTTGGTCCCACCGTCAGCACCAAGACTGAGCGGCGACGTGCCCTCCTGATGCATCCATACACCAGAGGGGGCTTCACTTGCCACCGAGCGTACGGCTGCACTCGGCAAGAGTGCGAGGCGCCAAGGGGTAAAGCAGGATGGTTAACTCGCGTCGGTCGCCCCCCGCCGCTACTACGCCGCGGGCTGCGGCATCACTGCTTCTGCCGCCAGCGCAGACCTGGCTGAGCGACGCTGCCACCAGCGGATAGCAACCACCAGCACCACGCAGAACGCCAGCCACAGTGCCACTGGCGTGAGAATCGCCATCACGGTTACCGCGCCCGCCGCGGCAGTCTCCACGGTCGAGACCAGCGGATTCGCTATGCCGCCGGTCAGCGCGGTCGATGCAGACCGCAGCATCACCGTGGTGCCTTGCACTACCGCCGCGGCGCCACCACCGGCCACAAGCGCCAGCGACCACTTCAACAGCTCGCCGCCATTTGTGTTGACAAATCCGAACTGGCTCGCTGCAAGTACCGTTCCGGCGACAACTGCCGCGGGAGTCGCGACGACGTCCAGGGCGTGGTCCAGCCACGGCACCCAGTACGCAACAATCTCCAGTAGACTGGCCACAGCGAACGCAATCAGGGCCTCATCGCTGAGAATCCAATCAAACGACGGCGTAACGGACAGCCAGCCCACCCGGCATGCGAGGCAAGCGATCAGCAGCGGCACAAATACCCGAAAGCCGCATGCGGCCGCCAAGCCAATACCAACCAGAGCAGAAAGCACGATGGCCATAAGTTTCTCCCTTGTGCGGTGCAAACATGCCCGCTATGGGATGGTATTCGGGCCTTGGGCAGTTGGGTTTCACGGGCTACCAATCCATGCCCGGACAATCGCCGGACCATGGCTAGCTGATAATCTTTCGGCGCATCGAGACATAGTCCCATAACACGAACCGGTCGAGGTCGCTGCCACCCGTGAAGAACACCCGGCCTTGAGTCTGCTCGGCCATGCGCTGGGCAAACTGAATGTCCTCACTGGACTGTGACCAACTCGGCAGCAGAAAGATGTTGATCGTGATGCTCTCTCGCGCGCACAACGCCGCCTCGCGCATAGTCGCCTCCTCCGTGCGTGGGTCGGGCGGGTAGAGCAAATAAAGCATCTGTTGCTCAAAGTGCGCGGTAGGCAAGCCGTCCGTGATCAAAATCAGCTGGCGATTCGGCGTGTCCTGCGAGGCAAGCAGCGTTCGGCCCAGCTGCATGGCCCGCTGAATATTCGTAAAGTGCTGCGGCACCCGCATCTCAGATACGTCGGGGTCGCCCATGTCCACCCGCAGACGCACCACGGAATTATGTATCGAAACGGGCTTGGGCATCATCGAAACAATCTCGCCCGGGTCACGCACCCGCGCAAACGAGAACATCTCAATGAACTTGAGGTAGTCACCGGGATACTCGCGCCGAATCAGGCCGTCCAGCGCGAGCGCCATCCGCTTGACGTTGATGTACTGACCCCCATGACGCATTGAGCCGGACATGTCCATGAGCACAACCGTTGCGGCCTTGGGGTTGTTGCGGGTCTTGAAAATCTCAATGTCTTCGGGGGCGAGCCGAATGCCACCCGCACCACTGGGCCGCGAGCCAGATCGCCCCTGCCGCGCGTAAGCGTTGATCAGCGACTGCGGCACATCCATGTTCGCGGCGGAGTCTCCAAACTCGTAGGGCTTGGTGCGTGGCAGCTCCGTCGCGCCTTCGCCCACGATGGGCCCTGAGTGCCGGCCAGAGCGCGAGGCCTGCATGTCGGAGAAAATCTCCGTAAGCAGCCGATTCTGGAAAAGTTTCATCGCCTGCGGCGTAATGCGCAGGCCGCCCTTTGATGCCTCAAGGCCTTGCCGCTCGGCCTCCTGCTTTACATAGTCCTCAACCGCCTTTTGAAGTTGATTCAACTCCTCGATGCCGGCCTGATCCACAAACTCGCTTAGCTCATCAAAGTCAATGATGCCGAGCTGCGCGGTCTTGGCGGCCTCAGCAATCTGCTCCTGCAGCTTGTCAATCGCTTCAAGCTCCGCCTTGATTTCCAGCGCACGCTCGATGGTCTGCATCGATTCGCGGCCAGTAAACTCATACTTGCTGGCCAGCTCCTCAACCTGAAAGCGGTCACCCAGCGCCGTGATGGTGCGGAGCAAATCGCGAGAGAACTCCGACTGCTCATCCTTCTGCTTCATCCAGAGCTGCTCAAGGCCGGAGAGAAACTCCTCGCGCACAGCCCGGTCAAAATCACTTTTGAACGACTTCTCTGGCTTGACCGATCTCGCGGCGTGCGTGAAGGCCTTTTCAGCGATCACCTGCACGCTCTGCGTTTCATAGCGGGCCAGCAGCTTCTTCTTGCGGTCATCCAGCATCGCTGCCAGCGCTTCGAGCGATGGCCCCAGCTTCGGAATCATGGACGGATCGATGCGAATGGCCCGGGCCAGCTCCTCCGGAGTCAGATCGCGCAGTGAACCAAACGCCAGCATGTGCTCCATCGCCATGCCTGCCAAATCGGGAGGCGGCTTGGACGGTGAAGGAAACTCGGCCGGATTGAACGCTTGGTAGGCGTGTACCAGACCCGGCGGTGTGACGCGATCTGGCCCACTTGCCGCACGATCCGAGTTGTCTGGGGGGTTCGATGCCATGCGGATAGATCAGTAGAAACAGATTGGACGGTGAGAGCATCGGCCGCGCACAACATGTGGGCCAGCTAAATGCCATCAACTCAGGTTTGGTAGATCAACCGGCCATGGCGCGTGCCGCGGCTAATCCGGTCGGTGGCATAAAGCCCGGCGAGGACAAACTCAATGCAGCTTGCCCG
>Ga0105048_10005950_pt1 | contig 19684 bp, 19 predicted proteins | sample MAT05_FD_78382 | JGI IMG/M metagenome (GOLD analysis project Ga0105048, IMG submission 78382) | Freshwater microbial communities from Lake Fryxell liftoff mats and glacier meltwater in Antarctica - MAT-05 | ecosystem: Environmental > Aquatic > Freshwater > Ice > Liftoff microbial mat | place... | reverse complement strand
GCTGATGATTGGGCTGATGATTCGAATGATTACTTTGATAGGGCGTTGCAGGATTGCTGGACGCAGGTTGCGGCGTGACCCTGGGCGACGGCGCAACTGCGGCAGGGCTTGCGCCGCGCGGTGACGCCAACTGGCTCTTGGCACCACTATCCTGGGCAGGTTGATACAGTGGCCCAGGGGTAGCGTGGGATGAATCGCTGACCGGGTGGGGACAGACGCGAAACTGCACTTGCACAGAGCGATGAATGAGTGAACTCAGCACACGCTTGATTTTATGGCGCAGCCGATTCTCTAACCAGTCTCGCGCATACGCATTGGGCAAGCCAATAATAAATTCGCCATCCTCATACGCAATGACCCATGTGTCGCGCACCCACGTGTTATAGGTAGCCGACTGCATCTGCAATGCTAGCTCGCTTAAGAGCATTTGCCAAACAACATGCGGGTCAAATTCCTGACGTTCCGCCGCTGGTTCGTGCGACCATTCGAGCGCGGCTTGCGCTGTGTCATCCGCCACCTGTCTTGTGTCGGGCAAGTCCGGTTCGCCATAGGGATCAGGGCGCGCGACAGTATGCTCGGCACGCTTCTCTTCGACAGAGCCGGTGGTGTAGGATAATAATGTTTCTTGCTTTCTCGCTGCCCCAGCTGAAGTAGCCCCGGATGAAGTAGCCATAGAATAATTTTGGGAATGGGGTAGCGTTGAATGATAAGTCACAAAATTCCTCCGATGCCGAGACAAAACCCATAAGAACTCGACATATATCAGTGCTACAGAAAGTTTGCAGCCCTACCCATACTGGGTGAGCTGCAATGCTCCGGATCATTTCAAGATTTCTTGCCGTTCACAAAAAGAATACAAGAGTTGACTGATCTGTAGAAAAATGGGAGTTCTATTGCTAGCAAACTCCCATTTTGGCTTACGCACCTATGAAATTCAAAGACGAGACTATAACAAGCTCGTCATAGTAAATTGCCACCGGCTAACGCGTTGCGCGCGAAAGAAAGGCGGTTGAAAGACGCATAAAATATCAGTAGTTACGCTGTTTTATCAATCACTTCGAATTTGCACAGAACCCAAAGTGACAAAGAGGTGAATGAAAAAATCTGGCTAAAATTAGGTAACGAACATTTCTGTAGAGCAATGCTTTCTGCAGAAAGGCAAGCTAACGCCACCCAATCTCATCCGTTATTCACTCGATACGCTGCGGTCGAAACATGTAGAATAAACCTGAGTGCCTATAACTGATAGGCAATGATAAGACGTGCTAGCGATTGATGATCTCTGTGAATAACTGTTGCTAAGTGTAGCAGACTTTTTTTCTTATGCCAATGTTTATAGAGACGTATAAATCATGCTTTTTGAGGGTTAAAACACGATTTATGGACACAGAACTATTGTTCTACACTAAATCTAGAAGTGAAAATTTTGTTACAACCTACATAGCAAAAAATCGCCCCATAAAAAGACACAATATCTTTAAGGTTTTGCTAAAAAACAGGGCTTTCGTGTGCGCAGCGTTTAGAATTTTCCCCATCGCATAGTAGGAGTTCTCCCCTGTTAGCAGTAGTTTTCCCCAGAGTTATCCCCAGGTGGGGAAAAAACCAAGTGCTTTGTTAACGGCCGATTAATAATGTTTTTCATTTTTCTAGCCGCCAATTCTGAGCTTGTAAATTGGCTGTTTTATAAGTTGACATATTTATATGCAACCATATCGCCTATAGTAATGAAATATAAATCAGCGCCAAGCGCCATTTTTGAATTTATAGTTGCGGCTCCGTAGCCCCGTGTGGCGGATCGAAGATTCTAGGGGGCACTTAAGACTGGCGTGGGGTTGCTGCCTGCGCTTGTCGGGATTGGTGTGGGGGCAGGTAGCACAGGCACAACCGAAACTTGCGCCATGGCATCGGCTTGCGGAACGCCGAGGGTGACAAGTTCGGCGCTGACCCAGCTTTCGGATGGCGCGCCGGCTGGGCAACAAATACGCCACCACGTACCTGTTTCGTTGCGCCCTGTGATGGTGAGTTGTGTCTGTTCGTTGACCTGCCCCACCGTTGCATAGCTTGTATCGGGGCCACTGCGTAGATTTGCGAGCGTACTGACCGTCGCGCGGATGCCATTACTCGGTGTCGATACACTCGCTGGTGTTCCGGTTGTTGCGGCAACATTGCCGAGTGTGGGTTCCGGCGCTAAATCTATAAATTCGCTAGAGATCCAACTTTGGATACTGCTTTCGCTTGTACCAAGCGGACAACAAACATGAAGCCATTGCCCGTCATTGCTTTTTTCAATGATCTGTACCTGCGTACCCTGCCGAGCCTGCCCCACCACATCACCCGCGAGACTGGGGTAACTGCGAATATTAACCAAATCGGTGTTAACGGATCCCGTTGCAGCCGTTGTGGAGGCCGCAAGTGCGGGTGCAACGGGCGAAGGCAGTCCGGCAACCGATATCGCCGACGTTGCCGTGGGCTGTACGGTGGCCAACATATCAAGCGTCAGCGCAAACATGGTTGCGGTGGGCATACGCACGACGGTAGGGGCTTGCGTAACTGAACTGCCGGTTACAACAACGTCTCCGGTCCCGTTCATAAATGTATTAAGCTGCATACGTAGCAGAAATAAAATACTCAGGGTAACGACCCCAATAAAAAGTAGCAGAATAAGGAATTGAATAAATTTTGGCTGAGACATAAGTAAGAGCAGTAACTCCGGTTATCTAAATATGTAAACAATAACACTAGTGGATGCGTTGGCGACATCGCCAATTGCTCCAAGTTTGCCAGTACTCATGGACTATAGGCCCTGAATGACAGGCGAGCGTAGACATCTACCGCTTATAAATTATCTTACCTTACCATGTCCTTATGTAATGTAACCAAGATAGAATTGTGACCCATCTCATAAACAATCGATGCTCAATCGGGTATACTCAGTTGATCGAGTCAATAAAAACGCCTGTATAACTATCCGCATGACCGATATTCGCTTACAACACGGCTACAGTCTCAATACTGTGCTGCCGACTGTAGCAAGCAATAATGGTCCCCGGTTATTTATCAACCGTGGGAACAATCCTTATGGTCAAGCAGCCCTAAAAATGGGTTGTCACATAGGTCATGAATGAGTATAATGGGGTCTAGCAATCGATAAAATAGGGTACGCCATGACCCCATCCATGGAAAGCCAACCCAGACTAAATCAGAGCAGGACAGCACAGAGCGAAATAACACAGAGCGAAATAACACAGAGCGAAATAACACAGAGCGAAATAACACAGAGCGAAATAACACAGAGCGAAATAACACAGAGCGAAATAACACAGAGCGAAACAGTTCAGGCGATAGAAAGAAATACGCAATGAAAAGAATGTGTGATGACTCTACAAAAGCCGCGTGATATTGCCATCGATCGTGCAGCCAGTCTGCTCACGATCACTTGGGCGGATACCCATTGCAGCGCGTATCCCTTGCGTTGGCTACGGGCCAACTGTCCGTGCGCAACCTGTCGCGAAGAACGACGCACCGCTGCGTTAGAAACTGACTTTTTCAAATTATCTTCTGGACCACTACCCAGTACGCAAATTGCCGGGGCCGAATTGGTGGGCAATTATGCCATTCGCTTGCAGTGGACAGATAATCATGATACCGGCATCTATGCATTTGTCTTGTTGCGGGCCAGTTGTCCCTGTCCACAATGTAACCCAGCAGGAGCACCACCCCTGCTACCCGACGAATAGCTAGGTGGACACACAAAACCTGGACAGCAAAATCCCCAGCGCAGAGAATAAGGAGTAAATGTGGGAACATCAATAACACTATTTAAAGTATTCGACATTGAAGTCCGTATACATTGGTCGTTCGTACTGATTTTAGCCTACGGCGCTTTTGCCTACAGTTCTGGTACGACCGACTGGCTAACCGGTGCGCTCTATGGCATCTTGGTCATTTCGTTGCTTTTTGTCTGCGTCACATTGCATGAATTTGGTCACGCATTGGTTGCCAAATATTATAAGATCAATGTTCCTCATATTACCTTGTTGCCGATTGGTGGCGTAGCCAGCCTGGAACGCATGCCCGACAAGCCGTTACAAGAATTTCTGATTGCCATTGCCGGGCCGCTCGTCAACTTTGTCATCGCGGGGCTGCTCTTTCCAGTGCTCTTGCTGGTACGCGGCACCCAGAACGGTGTGCTCGGGTTTGACAATGCAAATGAGTTCTTCAACCAAATGCAAGCACCCGGCTTATCCAGCCTGTTGCTCTATCTTGTCATAACAAACTTGGGATTGGGCATTTTCAACTTGTTGCCGGCCTTTCCAATGGATGGGGGACGCATTCTACGCGCCTTGTTGGCCATGGGGTTGCCCTATGTGGATGCCACACGGATTGCAGTCTTTGTGGGGCGCATTATGGCGGCGCTCTTTGCGTTGTGGGGCATTCTGAATGGCAACATTTTTCTACTCTTGATTGCCTTTTTCATCTATGTTGGCGGCGGTTCAGAGCGCGAGGCGGTGGAAAGTCGCGCGGTGCTACGCAATATTTTGGTCGATAAAGCGCTGCCCAAGAATGCAGTCAGCTTATATACCAGCGAACGCGTCGATCGTGCGGTCGAGTTGATCATGAATAGCTACCAAACGGATTATCCTGTGTTGGATTTGTCTGGTAAATTTGTGGGGGTACTGACCAGGGCACGGTTGATTTACGCGCTAAAAGAAGTGGGGCCAGATGCACGCATAGTGGACGTTATGCTCAAGGCAGAAGATATTCCGGTGGGCCGCCCCAACCAAGATCTGTCAACGATCTGGGAGACGATGGTATCGGGGGGCAGTCGCGTTGTGGCGATCAAGAATGGTGCCCAATTTTTGGGCCTTTTGACCTTGGATGATATTTCTGAAGTCTTCCAAGTCTACGGCGCAAAATTGCAGGGCCCCGGCCAGGATCCCCAGCCGCCGAGCAATGCGTTACAGACCAAGCCGGAGGCATTGGATGCCTGAGTTTGTAACGGCAACGGGCACAATTTTTTATGAAGTGGTGGAAGCCGAGCAGCCAACAGCCGCCACCCCAACACTGACCCTGTTACACAATTTTATGAGCACAGGCCGCAGTGCGTGGGGTCCTTTGCTCGAAAAATTGACAAAGCAGTTTCGCCTGTTGCTGCCCGATTTACCGGGCCATGGTCGCTCCCTGGGCTACCCACCCGATTTCCACTATGGCCGCATTGCCGAACAGCTTGCGGCTCTGATGGGGGCAGAACAGGCGGTAGATGGTCATCTCGCTGGCTGTTCTGCCGGGGGCATGATCGCACAGCGATTGGTGCAACAAAAGCTTGTCCAGCCAGCCAGTCTCACCCTGGTCAGCACGACGTATAGCACCAATCCGCGGGTTACTGGGCAGGAACAAGGGCTAAAGCCAGAAAACTTTCGCGCTGGGACGCGCTGGATGGAAACAACAGCCCAACTGCACGATCCGCATCACTATCCTGGCTACTATACAGAAATTTTGCTGGCCGAATTTCGCCGCTTAGCGCCTACGTCAACAATTGATCTGGCGCTCGATGATTTGCGCACATGGCAGATGCCGGTATGTCTGATCCACGGCGCGAGCGATGAATTTTTTCCGCCGTTGATCGTTGAGCAAATGGCGGCAGTCCTACCCAATGCCGAAGTACACATTGTACCAGATCAACCCCATGCGTTGATCTTCCGCCAGCCGTGGAAAGTTGCGGACCTAATGACAAAATTTTTCGAGCGCATTGTTGAATAGTATCTACGAAAGTTTCTACCTTTGCCCTGCAAAAGAAACTTTTTACCCAAGGCGTAGCAATACGGCCACATGAACAAAGATGGAAAGTGAGTAGCAGACATGAGACTACAGCGGCCAGTAAAACTCTCACCATCGATCCTAACTGCCGACTGGGGTCGCCTACATGAAAGCATCCGTGCTGCCGAAGCGGGGGGTGCCGATACGATCCACCTTGACGTGATGGATGGCATGTTTGTGCCCAATATCACCTTTGGACCACTGGTGGTCGCCACGGTCCGCCAAGTGACATCGCTGCCGCTCGATGTCCATTTGATGGTGCATGAGCCAGAACGCTATCTGGCCGATTATGTAGAAGCCGGTGCCAACCACCTGACAGTGCATGTGGAAGCCTGTTTGCATCTCAATCGCACTGTGCAGCGGATTAACGAGTTGGGGTGCAGTGTAGGTGTGGCGCTCAACCCGGCCACCGCCGTTGAATCGGTGCGCGAAATCTTGCCGTTTGTCGATCTCGTGTTGGTGATGAGTGTCAATCCGGGATTTGGCGGGCAGCGCTTTATTGAAACAACCACCAGTAAGTTGCGGCGTATGCGGCGCTTGCAGGAAGAGCTAAATCCGATTTGTGAGCTACAAGTGGATGGCGGCATCAATGAACACAATATCAATGATGTGGTACGCTCTGGCGCAAATATCGTGGTGGCGGGCAGTTCTGTATATAACCAGCAAGCCAGCCCAGCCGAGAATTTAGCCAAATTGCGCAGAGCAATTGAAGCATAGCAGAGGCTAGAATTGTATCGTACATTTTGCAGAGGATAGTTAGGCAGAGTGGGTCAGCCAGAAAGCGACCTGATAGACATACGGCAAAACAAACAGCGCACTATCCAGGCGATCCAACATGCCGCCGTGCCCTGGGAAAAATCTACCCGAATCTTTTACACCGACTTGACGTTTCAAAACACTAATCGAAAGATCACCCAGCAGCCCCAGCACGCCGCCAATGCCCCCAAGCGCAATGCCTTGCCATACACTAATGGGCAACGGCAGCAGATACGCACAGATGCCACCAAAAGCCGCCGCACAGAGACAACCACCAATCGTGCCTTCCCAAGTTTTCTTGGGACTTAGGCGCGGCCACAGCTTATTGCGCCCCAGGGTGACACCGACAAAATAGGCCGCCGTATCATTGCTCCACGTAATCAGCAAGCCAAGCCCAAGCCACCAAAAGCCGTTGGGCAAATGGCGCAGGGCAACCATTTGCCCCATCATAAAGCCCAGATATAGTGCCCCTGCACAGGTAGCAATCCAAATCCCAATCGGCTCTTTCTGCTGAAAAAAGACATAGACATAGGTGACGATCAAGCCCAAGGTGAGGATCGGGGAGAGCAGTGGCATACCTGGCTGCAAGCCTGTCAAGACAAGCGCCGTCATCCAAAGCAGACCAATCGCCGTTGCCGGGCGATACCCGCCCGCGTGGAGGAGTGCATAAAATTCCAGTCCACCGGCCAATGCAATGACGAGCGCCAAGAGTGCAAACCAAAAGCCGCCGAACCAAATCGGCAGCAGAACGAGTGGGAGGGCAATCAGGGCAACAATAATACGTGTAATCACAGCATGGGCTCAGACCAGTTAAGAGAATTTCTGGGCATTTATGGCTTTTGTTTTTCCAACACCCGTCCAAAACGACGTTCGCGGCGGGCATATTCGGCTAATGCTTTATCCAGTTCGGTTTCGTCAAAATCTGGCCAGTAGGTGGGCGTTGTATAATATTCTGCGTAGGCAGCTTGCCAAATGAGAAAATTACTCAGACGCCATTCGCCGCCCGTCCGAATAATTAAATCGGGATCGGGCAAACCGCTCGTATACATATATTGGCTGAAGATCTCCTCAGTCAACTCGTTGGGGTTGACGCCAGCCGCCAAGGCATGACGTACGGCATCTAGAATCTCTGCACGTCCGCCATAATTAAACGCAACGTTGAGAACTACGCGATCGTTGTGCTGGGTTACGTCAATGGCCCGGCGAATCTGGGTCTGGAGATGATGATTAATGCCCTCCAGCTGACCACTATGCAAGATGCGTACCCCGTTTTTGTGCAGATCATTGAGTTCGCGCTGAATGGTGAGGCCTAATAGTCGCATCAAGCCATTAACTTCATCGAGCGGGCGTTGCCAGTTTTCTGTGGAAAAGGCATAAATCGTCAGCGCTTTAATGCCATATTTGGCAGATTGCTTTAAAATGCGTCGAACATTTTCGACACCCGCATGGTGCCCCGCAATACGCGGCAGGCCGCGTTCGGTCGCCCAACGGCCATTGCCATCCATGATAATGCCAATATGGTTGGGGATAGGGGAGGGCAGCGATCGGTTTGACTGAGTTTCGCGTCCGGTCAGGGCGCTATTTTTCTCGGTGTGACCATTTACCTGTTCAATCTGCGCTGGCATGTTAATTCCCTAATGAACCAAAATAACAAACTGTGATCGTCACGAAAAATAAGGGGTGAGCGCCAACTCACCCCTTAGCGATTACGCAAAGCAGCCCGTCTCTATAGGATTGCGTTCCGGACAAATTTGGATTATTTTTGCTGGCACAAGCCACTTCATTGTAGGTGAAACCACAGTAACATTACCGCGATAGTCGACGTACGTTGTTTGAAGCTTGGCGAACGCAATCCACTAGATTGGGAACAACGCTTACACGGTCATAATCTCTTCTTCTTTTTCGCGAATTACATCATCAACCTTTTTGATAAAGGCATTTGTCTTTTCTTGAACGCGCTCCTGGCCCCGGCGTGACTCATCCTCCGAGACCATACTTTCCTTTTGCAGTTCGCGCAAATCATTAATCGCATCGCGGCGCACATTGCGTACAGCCACGCGTGCTTCTTCGCCGCGTTTGGCCACCAATTTATTCAGATCGCGTCGGCGTTCTTCGTTTAATTGGGGAATCACAATGCGAATATTCTGTCCATCATTATTCGGTGTTAAATTTAGATCAGATTTCGCAATCGCCCGCTCAATCGCCGCAATATCGCCAGAGCTATACGGGCGGATATTCAGCAACTGGGCTTCCGGCACCGAAATCGTCGCGACCTGTTGAATTGGCGTTGGAATGCCATAATAATCTACCATGACGCGATCCAACAAGGCGGGTGACGCGCGGCCGGTGCGAATTGAGGTTAAGTCAGTTCGTAATGATTCGACCGCTTTTTGCATACGGTCATCTGTATCTGCTAAGACTTCGTTAATCATTCCCTATTCTCCTTTTGGGAAATGGGACTATTTCATCCAGCGGTATGCCCAACATTGTATAAATTATGCATTGCCCTACCCAGATAAAACTGGTAGCGAAAGTTTATACGATCCAGTATACCGTCTATTATTCTGGGCCAATGTTCCCTATTGTAGCAAATTATTCGACAAGATGGAAAAAGCTTGTAGGGTGTATACGCCAATCAGCAATGAAATAAGGCCAAGAATTAAGCTGTAATTAAAGTACCAATTGCTTCACCACCCACGACGCGCTCGAGCGAGCCTTCTTCCCAAAGATTTAACACGCAAATGGGCAGGTCATTATCCATACACATGGCCATAGCCGTACTATCCATCACCCCAACGCGCATGTTCAGCGCATCAATGTAGGTCAACCGATCAAAGCGGCGTGCGCCAGCGTTCTTTTTGGGATCGCTGTCGTAAACTGCATCAACCTTGGTCGCCTTAATTAAAATCTCGGCATCAATTTCCATGGCGCGTAACGAAGCAGCCGTGTCTGTGGTAAAGTAGGGATTGCCCGTACCGGCCCCAAAAATGACCGCCCGACCCTTTTCCAGGTGGCGCACCGCACGCCGCTGGATATACGGCTCGGCAACCGCCCGCACTTCAATCCCCGTCATCACACGCGTGGGCACGCCATGTCGTTCTAAGGCATCTTGTAAGGCGAGGGAATTCATTACCGTGGCCAACATGCCCATGTGATCCGCGGTGACGCGTTGCATGCCGTGATCCAGGCCATCTTGTTTGCCACGCCAGATGTTGCCGCCACCGATTACGAGTGCGACTTGTACGCCCAGATTGATGATGCTGACCACTTTGCGGGCCAGAAACTCAGCTTGTTGAGGGTTAATACCAAAGCCACCTTCACCACCCAATGCTTCGCCACCAAGCTTGAGCAAAATGCGTCGGTATTTCAACTCTGCCATGATCTATCTCCTCCTCCACAGACCCATCACACGTACTGCGACTCTTCTATACAGCCAGCCGATACCCACATTGCAATGGGCGCACATAGAAAAATACCCAGCCGGTTGGCTGGGTATTTACAATTATTCGCCAATTGCGATTCTTGCGAATCGATTCACTTTAATATTTTCGCCTAATTTGGCAATTGCGTCGGTCAACAATGCTTGAATAGTGGTATCAGGATTCTTAATAAACGCTTGCTCCAACAGACAAACTTCCGAAAACCATTTGTCGAGCTTGCCTTCACTAATCTTCTCGAGCACGCTGGCCGGCTTACCACTGTTGGCCATCTGTTCCTTATAAATTTCTTTTTCGCGCGCGACAATCTCCGCAGGTACATCTTCGCGGCGCAGATAGGTGGGATTGGCTGCCACCACATGCATAGCCAAATCGCGGGCCAATGCTTGAAATTGTTCGGTGCGCGCCACAAAATCGGTCTCGCAGTTCACTTCAACCAAGCTCGCCATCTTGCTACCAGCGTGGATATAGTGACCGACAATTCCTTCATTGGTTTCGCGGCTGGCCTTTTTAGCGGCGCTCGAAAGACCTTTTTTGCGCAAAATCTCGACAGCTAGATCAAAATCGCCATTGACTTCCGTCAAGGCTTTCTTACAATCAAGAATGCCAGCACTAGTGGCCTCGCGTAGTTCTTTAACCAGTTGTGCACTAATTTCAGCCATTTATTTTTACTCCTGGTTTCTCGGGCTAAAACACGTAATCATCAATAGTATCTAGGATTTGCGCGGTTTTTCGTTCACCAGTATGAACTTTCATACTGGTGAACGAAAAACCGCGTTTTCAAGTAAGAGCGCTCGCCGCATCGCAAAAGCGACGACAGGGTTATTCTTCGTCTTCGGGGAATTCCACCGCGGCAAACACCTCGGCGTCCGCTGGCTCGAATTCGTACTCTTCATAATTGTCACCCTCATCGTCGATCGCAACGGCATATTCTGCCCCGTCGCCTTCAAAGGATTCGAAATCTTCGACGGTTGCTTTCAATTTGGCAAGCGTGCTTGGTCCCAAGTATTGTTCTTGCTCTGCCAAAGCGGCGCGACTAACCTGGCCAAGATCTGCCATATCGACTTCGCGAATGCGTGCGCCTTCTTCAACGGCATCGGCAATTGCGCCTACAATTAACTTAACGGCGCGAATCGCATCGTCATTGCTCGGAATGACATACTCGACCAGATCGGGGTTGCTGTTCGTATCGACCATAGCAATCGTGGGAATACGCAGCTTATTTGCTTCCATGACAGCCAGATCTTCTGTGTTAATGTCCACAATGAAAATCAGTTCTGGCAAACGGCGCATGGTCTTCAGACCACCAATACGGCGATTCAGCTTCTCAATTTCCCGTTGAATGCCCAATTGTTCTTTTTTGGACAGAGTGCGGAATTCACCAGCATCAAAGCGGCGCTCGATCTGCAACAGATAATCAATCCGCTGCTTGATCGTCACCCAGTTCGTCAGGGTGCCACCCAACCAGCGTTGATTAATATAGGGCATACCGCAACGGTCCGCTTCTTGTTGGACGGTTGCTTGCGCCTGGCGCTTGGTACCCACAAACAAAACCGTGCCACCTTTGGCCGAGATTTCGCGAATCATGGCAATATACTCGTTTAGGCGCAACATGGTTTGCTGCAGGTCGATAATATGAATCCCACTGCGCTCGGTAAAAATAAAGGGGCGCATTTTAGGATTCCAGCGACGCGTGCGGTGACCAAAATGGACACCCGCTTCTAACAGTTCTTTCATGGAAACAGTTGGCATGTACGACTCCTTGTCATGGGTTAAACTTCCGTTCCGTTCATCCCTCAAGTCAACGTTCGATCGGCAGCGCTTGCCAGCATTTGCTCGATCAACGCACCCAGCTTGTTGGTCCCGGAACGTGTTCACTGAAATTAAAAACAATTGATGCCGATTCGACACCAATTGCTAATGATATCATACAAAGTGAGAGTTTGACAAAAATTACAGCAATGCATTTAAAAACAAACCGCTTACTCTTCCTGCTTAAAGTCCACAAAGCGATAGCCTAGACCCCGCTCGGTGAAAATATATTGGGGATCAGCCGGATCGATCTCAATTTTCTTGCGTAGATAGGTGATATAGAGGCGCAGCAAATGGTTATCATTAATGTATTCGTGGCCCCATACTTTGGTTAAGAGCGTTTCGTGGGGCACCACCCAGCCGGCATTTTGGATGAGATGATAGAGCAAGCGATATTCAGTCGGGCGCAAACTCATGCGCTCGCCTTCGACGATCACATCGCGGCGCTGGAGGTCGATTTGCAAGCGTGTGTCAATTGTAATGATCTGCTTATCTGGGCGGCTCGAAGGTTCGATCCGGCGCAACACCGCGCGGATCCGGCTCGATAGCTCGCGCGGACTAAAGGGCTTTGTGACATAATCATCCGCCCCCAAATCCAGCCCTTTAATGCGGTCATCTTCATCGGAGCGCACAGTGACCATGATCACCGCCGCATCGCTGATTTCGCGGATACGCTTGAGGGTCTCAAAGCCATCCATCCCTGGCATCTCGACATCCAACAACACCAAATCAGGATTATGATCGCGCACCTTTTCCAACGCCTGGATGCCATTATTGGCCTCCAGCGTAATATACCCTTCCAGGTCAAGGTTCATTTTAACAAAACGCACCATACGCGTTTCATCATCAACAACAAGAATAGTCGTTTTGGGTTGAGTGGACATAGATTGTTCTATCGCTGATTTATACAGTCGGTCTTGAGCTGAATCGGCTGCGTTTCATAATGCCGGTAGTAAACATTGTCATAATAATAGGGATTCGCAATTGTGTAAAGAATTTGTTTGTAGGGATGAAGCTTGGCTGGCGCTTCTCGGCCATTCAAGCGGATTCAAGGTCAACCTAGGAATCCAGACTGTTTACTGCCAGGAAGTTGTCATTCCCGCGAAGGCGGGAATCTAGGGTTGACAAGCGTGGATACCTGCCTTCGCAGGTATGACAATTTCGTATGTCTGTTGGTTTATTTAGTCTTCGTTCCCTACGTAAAAGCAAACCGCCGAAATAGCGCATTCGGCGGTTTGTCAATTCAATAGTTTTGCCAATCATCGGTTACGCCAAATAAAGTTTGATAGCGCGAATCGGTGAATGCGTTTAGACTATTGGCTATCGGCAGGCAACGATAGCGAAGCATAGACCAGATTACCAAGATCCGTAACCGCGCCAGCCTCAATGGTAATCACCAAACTATTTTCTGGATTTTCTGGTTCCGTGATCAAAATTTGGGCCATGACGTAATCCAGGATCACGCCATAGCGACCAGGCCGCACATCTTCAATCACAAAGGTGCCGTCATCGCGAATATCAGTACGTGGGGCAGAGGCCGCATCATAACCAGCCGCGCGCTCGACGCCGTCATCGCCAGTAATCACCGCGGCCAGCGCAACAATCAGATGATGAACCGGGCGAAACCCTTGATCATTCTGGATAAAAATGCGTCCCGTTGCCGCACCCGTTGTCGCAGTCGTCTTGGGATCCACCGGCGGTCCAGCCGCGGGAATCACATCTACAGTCTCGGCAACAGTGGTTTGGATCACGGTTGCGGTCACTGCGGCGGGTGTCGTCAGTGGTGAATCGCCAGGCGCAGCCAATGGCGAAACCGCAGAATCGAGTGGCGACACAGGTTGTGCGGCGGGTTCCGCGGTGGCTGTGGCGGTGGTAGCCGTGGGGGCAACGGTTGGGGCCGGCGTAGGCTCCTCATCCGAACAAGCAACCAAGACAAAACAGAGACAGAGCGTAAGCAGAAGTGGGCGTAAAATCCGATAGAACATAGATGTCTTCATCGTTTTTTTGAAAAGTGGCTTATAAAAGAGATGACACCGGGCTTCCCCGATGTCACCCCTTCATTGATTTATAAAAGCGCTACAAGACCTTAGCTTACTGAGCAGAAACGCCTTCGTAGACCAACAGTTGGTCAGCGGCAGCATTGGCACCAAGTTCGTTGACAACACCCACGATTTGGCCACCAGCGGCTGCTGTACAAGTGCCGGAACCGACATAGCCATTGGCAAGCTTACCACTCTGCAAGTCGGCCAACGCCTGATCTGGTTGCAGCGTTGTGGCAGGAACGGTATAGGCATTGTTCGTAAAGGTGCAACTGACAGTTGTGGCAGCGGTACCCACATTTTGGATGCTGAAACCGGTGAAGTAGCCACTGTTGCGATCCATGATCAACGGCATTACCACTTTGGTGGTCGCTTCGGCAACGCTGAAGGAGCCATAAGCTTCGCCATTGCGGCCAGGCAACAGTTGGTTGCCAATCCCGACAAGGGGTTGGTTGCCGGTGTTACCCGTAACTTTGGCCGAACCAACGAATTGGGCACCAGGGGCACAGGTTGAATTGGCACCATTGGCAAAGGCAAACAGGGCAAAGGTGTTAGAAGCGCCAGCCGCAATGGTCTGGGTTTCCGTGCAGTCGGTACCAGCCAAGGACTTCTTGTAGGTAACCGTTACGTCGGTTGGTGCATTGCCAGCATTCTGAATCTGGAGACCAGAAATATAGCCAGAGTTGTTGGCATTGACCAAGGGGAAGACCGGGGTTGGTGTGCCCGCGCCGGTGAAACCGGTGTAGGCAAACATCACTGTGCTGCTTTCCTGAATGACAGCCGCCACCAAGGGTTGATTGTTGGTGCTGGTCACGGTACCGGCAAAGACAGCCGCAGTATGGTTTTCTTGGGCCTGATAGAAGACCTTGGCCGCGCCGGGTTTAATGGTTCCGCTGGCAGTTGTGCCATCACTATAGGCAACGCTGACAGTGGCATCGGCGGTACCAGCATTCTGTACGCTGAACCAGGTGTTGAAGCCCGAGTTACCCTTGTTCAACAGAGGCAGACGGACAGTCGTGGCACCGGCATCGCGACCGACATAGGAAGCGCCAGCTTTGAAGTCCGAGGACAGAATGTTCGAAATGGCAGCAATCTTCTTGCTCGAAGAAACAACAATCGAGCCATTGAAGCCACTGGAAACGTTGCTAATGGGGAAATAGGTCTTGGAACCATTAGCATCAATGCTGTCTTGCAATGCATTGCCGTTGGTTGTGCCGTCTTGGTTATAGGCGGTCAACGTAATCTGAGCCGCTGTCGCTTCCAAGTTGGCAACCTGCACACCAGAGGTGTAGGCCGTAAATGCACCTTGGGCGGATACTGCTGCACTCTGTGCGCCAACCAATGTGGCCATGAGAGCGAGCAAGAGTAGTAGGCGTAACGCTACCTTGTTCATTTTCTACCTCTTCTTATTAAGCAAACTATTGATAACTTTGAATTAACAGCAACTATCGAGCATGACATTCAGTATAGCAACCAGCATATGCGTAGACGAACTGAATTCTGTCGTTGTGACCATTGTGCTTGAATTCTGCTCAATTGACAATACCTTTTATGGTGTATTATTCAACTTTTATCTGCAAGATTTCACTTAGAAAAATAGGTCAATTTCCCTAACCCGAATGGGGTACTACCACCTGTCACAGGGCATTGAGTAGGTCAAAAGTGATAGATAGGCTCAAAAATATTTTTGCTGACTTTTTGCTGGGAACGCCGCCATCCTGGCGGCAAGCGCATTATGGTCGGGCCGAAAATCGATACCCAAATTGTTATGCTTTTTTAATGATGCGTGTGAAGCAACGTGTTAGTAGAATCAGTAGGGGAATGCCAACCAATTCGCAGATCAACAGAAAAATGCGATTGGCAACCGCAATTATCACCGCCAATGACGAAGGAATCACATTGGCGAGCAGCAAGCTCAGACCCACTTCGGTAAAGCCCAAATTGCTTGGTAAAAAAAAGACGAGGATCGAGAGGGTACCCACCAAACTCCAACTGCCAATAAAGTAGGCCAGTTGTGATAGCGGAATGGCGATGACACTATTACTCACCAAAAAGAAGACCGTGCCACCACTGATCCAAATCAAGCAATAGCAGGCTACCCACCCCAGTAGATGCCGATAGTGCAAGCGGGGGGTGTCAACAATTTTGAATTTTCGCAGCAGGTAATGCAGGGGCGCGGGATGCAGGAAAAGTAGCCCCATACCCGACAAGCCCAGCCACCCCCATAACGGAAGAGCTGTTTGTTCGGCAAGCGAATAGCCCGCAAAAACCAGGCTGGTCAGGCTGCCCGCTAAAATGGTGATGAATAATTCAATGCTGCTGGCAAAGGTGACCAAGCGCAACGATTCGCCGGATTGTTTGTATAGATAGGTGCGCCCTGCCAGATACCAGAGCGTACCGGGCAAGCGTTTAGCCAATTGGGATAGACAATAATAATCAACATGGGTGGCATAGGACAAACGGCTGCCCATGCGCGCCATGAGGCTGGCCCAGGTTAGGGTAGCGATCACAAGGCCCGCAAAAAAAACAAGAAAGGCAATACCAATCAGCAGTGGGTTGAAGTGCCACTCAAATTGTAAGAGTAAGGCACGTTCGCGATAGAGCAACACGCCCAGCACAACACAAGAAAACGCCAACGTACCGACGGCCAACAGAATTTGTGAAAGCGGCAGCGCGGCCAGGCGTTTCACCAGCTTTGGGCCCACATGGGATAGGGCTCGTTCGTGGGCGATTGGGGGGCGCGTCGACAGAGAAAGACCAACTGATTCGCAAAGTTCGCCGGCACAAAGGTTGCTAGCATGGAACGCACGATCCGCTGTGGCCGTTGCGCCAGCCAGAACCAGTCGGGCAGGGTACGGGGCAGATTCACTTCGCTGTACGGTACCAGCCGCTCTACCTGTAGTCCACCCCGTTCGAGCAGGGTTTGCCACGCATGACGGGTAGCATAGCGTTGCAACGGTTGTCCATCATCGTACACTTCGCCGGTTGCTAACACATGTTGGATATTACCAAAGAGGCCAAAAGCGTTCGGCAGCAAAATACAGGCGCGTCCCCCTGGTTTCAAGAGACGTGCAATCTCTTTCACCCCTTGTAGCGGATGTTGATAGTGTTCCAAACTGCCAATATTCATAATACAGTCTACCGAAGCATCGGCAATCGGCAAGGATTCACCATCGGCCAATAACCACTTGGCATTGGGCGTGCGCTGGGCATTTTCCAGCATGCCAACATGTGAAAAATCCACCCCAGTGACATTAATCCCCTGTTGGGCGGCAAACTGGACCAAGCGTCCCGTGCCACAGGCCACATCTAGTAAACTTTCGCCGGGTTGCGTGGCAATCAGTTCCAGCAACCATAAGTAAAAGGAATCGCGCAACGAAAAACCGCGTTCGTGATAAAATTGATCGTACGCGCTTTGTGTCGATAAGCCGCGACGGACAGCCAGATGACGAATTTCGATCATAGCAGCTTCCTATGCTTTACGGGCAACCGTGACCAATAGCGGGCCACGCAGTGTTAAACTAACCAAGTAGAAAAATGGCACTGTAATCAAACGTGCCACTGGATGATAGAGCATGCGGCTAATGCGCTCTTTGGTTGCGGCGGCGGTACCGCGTGCGGTCAGCCAAAAGCGAATGCTCAGCACGAAGGTCATGTAGCTGCCAATCGCGCAGCTATGATCTACCACTCGAAAGCCCGCCTTTTCGAGCAGCGCGCTGAGTGTTTCCGGGGTAAAGATATATAGATGGCGGGGTGCATCCAAGCCAGCCCACCGGCTCCCAAAAAGTTTGGCATCCCAGCTCGCCAAATTGGGCACACGGATCACGACCACACCATCGCTGCGAAGAATGCGATGAATTTCTTGCAAGCCATGCAGCGGGTCATGCAGGTGCTCCAACACATCCCACAGCGTCACCGCGTCAAAGCTGGCATCTGGGTAGGCCGCCTCTTCCAATGTACCAGGAAAGATGTCCAACCCATGGCGTTCGCTGGCCACGCGCGCCACCGCTTGACTCAATTCGACACCAGCCACCGTCCAGTTGGCCCGTTTGCGCATGCCCAGTAAAAAGGTGCCCATGGCACAGCCCACATCCAACAATCGACCGGCCTGCTTGTGACGCGTGACAAAGCGACAACGTTTGTTTGTGCCATAGTCAACCGCTTGTTGCAACAACCAATTGCGCTTGGGCTGCACTGTATGATCGGCATACGATTCATACTCGGGCGGGTAATGTTCGCCAATTTCAGCGGGTGTTGGGCGCGGGTTTTGATAGACCAATCCACAACGTACACATTGCACCAAGGTTGCCGCGACAGTCAACCGTTCGAGCAACAGATCGGGGACGACCGCCAACGGTTTGGTTTGCGCGCTCCCGCAGAGATTACAGGTAACCGATTCCATTTTTCCACCAGCCATCATACCAAGCGCGCAGCGTGTGCAGCGCCAACGACGCGCGCTTTTGGATCAAATCAACCGCAGCCAACTTCAGGCTACGGACCAAGGTAAAGCCAAACATCAACGGCAGTTGCCAACGGCGCGCATGCGCGCGATAGACCATGATCTGATTACTAATCCGCCAATAGCGGGCCTGCGGGTGATAAATGCCCGTGCTGCGCGACACCTTGTGCCAGACGCGCGCCGCGGTAGCGCAGCCCAACTTAATATCGGCACGACGCGCCCGCCAGCACAAATCCACATCCTCGGCATACATAAAATAATTGGCATTAAAAAGGCCAATCGTCGCAAAGACCGAGCGATGGATCAGCATACAACAAGCATTCAAAAAATCCACTTCCACAAAGGAATCCAACGTCGGCGGCACGGGCGCGTCGGCCCACAGCCGGCGCGTGATCAAGGTGCCGGGCAGCAATCGATCCCCCAGCGACCAAATGCGCGTGGGTTCGCCAAAATATAAGATCAGCGGCCCAATCATGCGATGCTGCGGATGCTGTTCGGCGGCCTGCATCAGCTCTTGCAGCAAGGTCGGGGCGACAATCGTATCGTTGTTGAGCAGCAGCACCCACTCGGCACCGGTATCTAGCGCGTGTTGAATGCCAATGTTATTGCCACCAGCAAAGCCCAGATTGGTCGGCTGGCGAAGGAGAGTCAACGCTTGCCCAAAGCGCTGGGCCAACTGGGCCACCGAATCATCTTGCGAGCCGTTGTCAACGACCACAATTTGCGCCAGCGGTGCGCCGGCCGCCAACAGCGACTCGATACAGGGAATCGTCTCGCTGGCTAGATTCCAATTGACAATAATCGGGTAGATCGACATGCTACGCATTTGATATCAATGACGGGTTCGTTTATACTCGCGACTGCCCCGTGAACCGTATGGTTTACTTCGCTAATCGACGTTGGATAGTATACCTGTTTTTTAGGCAAACGAATACTTTGCGCCAAGTCTGATCCCACTAATTGATGCGTATTCTCTTTTTAACTGGCCGTGAGCAAAGCTATGCGCGTAATGCAGTCTTGCTGCGCGCCCTGCGCCAGATTGGCAGCGTTGACGTCATCGCGCCCCAAACCCAAGCCGCGTCTTTGATCGGGAGCAGCCTGCGGGTTGCTGCGGCAGCCATACCGCGCCTGCGTGCCCAATCCTATGATCTGATCTTTGTGGGCTTTTATGGCTATCTGATCCTGCGGCTGCTGGGCAAGCTACTGCGCCCGCCAATTCTCTTTGATGCGTTTGTCTCGAATTATGACACGCTCTGTTTTGACCGCAAACAATTTGCGCCCAATTCGCTGGCCGGCAAAAGCGCTTTTTGGCTCGATCAATCGACCTGCCGACTGGCCGATCATGTGCTGTTGGACACGCCGCT
>Ga0105048_10005944_pt1 | contig 19702 bp, 16 predicted proteins | sample MAT05_FD_78382 | JGI IMG/M metagenome (GOLD analysis project Ga0105048, IMG submission 78382) | Freshwater microbial communities from Lake Fryxell liftoff mats and glacier meltwater in Antarctica - MAT-05 | ecosystem: Environmental > Aquatic > Freshwater > Ice > Liftoff microbial mat | place... | reverse complement strand
TTGGTGACGCTGGCGATGTCGTTCAACGAAGCCTCAGCTATCCGTTTTCCAATCCGCGACTGGTCTCCCGCCTGGTATTTGGAATTTGCCGCAAGCCCGCAATGGACAGATGCGCTGAAAAACAGCTTGTTCATTGCGTCGGGCACGATGGGGGTAGCCACAGTCGCGGGCACCGCGGCTGCCTGGGCATTCGAACGGCACCAGTTTCCGTTCAAGATGGCAATTTACGCGCTGATCATGCTGCCGCTGTTTCTGCCCGGTATCGTTTTGGGCCTAGGAATTGCGATCACTTTCAACGATCTGTCCTTTGCCGGTTTCCAGATCTACGGGTCACGGTTGGTGGTGATTATGGCCCATTCGATCTGGGCGACGCCGCTAGTGTTCATGGTGATGGAATCGGTATTCCGGTCGGTGAACGCCGAACTGATCGACGCCTCGCATGATCTCGGGGCCGGTCCGATACGCACCTTTGTCGAGGTGGTAGTTCCGATTGTGCTGACGGGTATCCTAGCGTCAGCGCTGTTCGCCTTTGTCGTGTCGTTGAACGAATTCATGATGGCGCTCTTTCTGACCAATCGCGATACACAGACACTGCCAGTGCTGATGTGGCTGAGCCTGCGGTCCGCAGCGACGCCTAATCTGGCCGTCGCGGCGGTGCTTCTGTCCGGCGCAGTCTTCACGGGAATTGCAGTTGTGGCCGCCCTGGCCGTCGCGCGACGACGGCTCCTCTGACAGGGCTGCGGCAGCCTGGTGGCAAAAAATACAACTGCATGAACGTCTGGCGTGTTGACAGACCTGCGCTTTGGCAGAACCATGAAAGCAGCGTTTGGTGGGCATCATGAATGATATGCTGGAGCAAGCTTCCATATTGACCGGGTACATCGGGAGTCCGGGATTTGACCATGCTTTGTTAAACTTTGCCGCCGTCTTCCTGCCGGTCAACAAGTGTACGGCCTACTATTATCCGACCAACGGCGCGCCCACCTGCATCAGTGCAGCGGGTCGCAACGCGCGATACGAAGCGATCGCGCGCGCGCTATCCAAGCACTATATCGCGGAAGGTTTTGCCGATGATCCGAACCTGGGTTTTCTGGAGCTTCCGATCGATGGCCAAGTTCATGCGACACTCATCGATCCTAGCCAAATTGCGGAGGGCCGGTTTCGCAAGCGTTACTACGAGGTGCCCGGTATCACGCAGGAAGTGGCTTTTCTGTTGGGGCGCAGCGACGGTGCCTACTACCTAAGTCTGTTCCGTGGTGCTGAACATATCCGGCTGCAATCCACGCAGTTGGACGCGCTTGCACAGGGCGGCAAGCTGATGCTGGCGACCATCGTCAAGCATGCCGAGGTCACCGGCATGTCGCAGGGCAGCGGCATACCCCGGCTTCCAGACCCGACTAGCATGGATGGATTGATAGATGTCATGCTGCAATGCCCCGGTCGCCTATCACGGCGTGAAGCAGAAGTATGCGCACATATCCTGTTGGGGTATTCGACGCTCGCGATGAGTATCAATTTGGATATCGCGGTCAATACCATCGCCACGCATCGCAAGCGGGCCTATGGCAAGATGAAGTTGTCCAGCCAATCTGAACTGTTCTGCCTCGTCATCGATCGCATGCATCGCCGTGCCCGAGAATGAGGCGCCTTGTGCCAGGCCGCCTTGTCCCTCGGGACGGGGATGGTAAGGTGCGGCGACGCTACCTAAGCTTTTGCATGGCAAGCGCGGCCCGACTACTGGCCAGCACCGCTTGCTCCATGAAAGCAAGGGAGGTTTACATGTACTTTTCAGGGTGGGGCGTCAACAGAACGCACGACATCTTTCTGGGCGCAACTGCGCTTGCGGTGGCAATCGCTGCGGGCGGCGCGGCAGGTGCCGAAACCGCCAAGGTGCGACTGGCCTATGTGTTGTCCGAGGCAATGCTTCCGGCTCTCTACGCCGAAGACAAGGGCTATTTTGACGCGGAAGGCATCGACATGGAGTTGATCGCCGTCCAGGGCGGCCCAGCGGCCGTTGCGGCTGTGGCAGCAGGCGAGGCGGACCTCGGCTACGCCGCACCGATGCCGCCGATCAATGCCCGGATCGCTGGCGTGCCGATGATCAGCTTTCTTGCCCTGACGCACGAGGTCGACCCGGACAGCAAGTTCACCTACCTCATTGCCTCGGGCGCATCCGGCATTACTACGATGGATGGGGTGCGCGGCAAGAAAATCTCGTTCAACGCCAACGGTGGTGGCTGCGATTTGGCCTGGCGCGACCATCTGCGCGCTGCGGGGATGACGATCGATGACGTGCAGGTCGTGGTACTGCCGTTGCCACAGCAAGAGGCGGCGATGGAACAAGGCAGCATCGACGCGGCATGTTCCTTCGATCCGTTTTTTTCCAGCATCATGCAGAATCCGGCTGTCGGCGCTCAGACCATCGCAAGGGGAATGCTGGCCGAACAGGCCACACCAGTAATCGCCGACACGGTTTTCGCTGACGAAACTTGGCTGGCCAACAATATGGCGCTTGCCCAGGGCTTTGCGCGAGTTCTTGTGCGTGCGCGTACAGAGCTTTCGGGCGACCGTCCTGCGCTCGAGGCTGCTGCTATGGCGCATATGGAGTTGTCCACTGATGCCGCGAAAACCTTCAAGCTGCCGGTCGTGAAGGAAGACATCAGCCTGACGGCAGAAGATATGAAGCGCGTGCTGGATGCGATGGTGGCTACTGGAATGCAGCCCGGCCCGCTTGACCCGGCGACGTTCAGCGTGACGATTTCCTACTGACGCGCCCGGTGCCCGGGGTAGCTGGCTTTGGGCACCAACCAAGAATCACCTTGAAAGGAGTGTCAGACCGGCATGGAAATAATACTGGCGGCGCGGCACGTATCGAAAAGCTATGGCGCCGCGCCGATCATCCGGGGGCTTGGCTTCACCTTTCACGCGGGTGAGTTCGTCTCTCTTGTCGGGCCATCCGGCTGCGGCAAGACCACATTGCTGATGTGTCTTGCAGGGCTGCTGCCGATCGATGCTGGCGTGCTAACCTTTCAGGGCAAGCCGGTGGTGGGCGTGCCCGATGGCATGGCAGTCGTGTTTCAGGATTATTCGCGGTCGCTGTTTCCCTGGAAGACCAATTTGGAAAACGTGCGCTTTGGCACGCGGCGGTCGACGGGTTTGTCGCGGGCCAACGCGACCGAACGGGCGCGCGCTCTGATCGATGCAGTCGGCCTGAGCGGGTACGAAGATCACTATCCCTGGCAGTTGTCGGGAGGCATGCAGCAACGGATTGCAATTGCGCGCGGCCTTGCCTCGCAAAGCCGGCTATTGCTGCTGGACGAGCCGTTGGCCGCAGTGGACGCACAGACCCGTGCCGATCTGCAGGATTTGCTGTTGTCGTTGGCGCAACGGTTCAATCAAACTTGCCTGCTTGTCACGCACGATGTCGACGAGGCGGTTTACATGGCAGACCGGGTTTTGGTGCTGGCCCCACGGCCCACGCAAATCGACATGGAGGTGCGGGTCGAACTCAGAAAGGCCCGCGATCAGATTTCGTCGCGCGAAGAGCCGGAATTCTTGCGCGCCCGTCACGAAATCCTGTCTCGCATCCGTGCAATGCGCAAGCCAGGGGTGACAATTGGTGATCATTAATCTGATCCTTAAACTGCGGTTGATTATAGGCTTGCTGATTTTGATGACGGTCTGGCAGGCGGTAGCTTTGGCCGAACTGGTCAACCCGAAATACTTTCCCAGGATCGACGCGATTGTAGTCGCCTTCCGCGACATGATCGCTGAAGACAATCTTCTGGAAGCGGCGCAACTGACTTTTAGCCGCGCATTCATGGGGTTGATCGGGGCGTCGGCGCTGGGCATCGGGCTGGCCATCCTCAGCGAAGTGCTGCCGTGGTTTCGGCTGGGGTTTCGCGTAATTGCAAATGTGCTTTTGCCAATTCCGCCCGCTGCCCTGGTGCCGATGGCCATCTTCATGCTCGGCCTTGGACCGGAGCTTTATGCGTTCATCATTCTGATGGTCGCCGTCTGGCCGCCGTTTTTGAACGGGGTGGCGGCGCTGCATGGCACCAACGACGTTCAGTTGCGCACTGCACGGATGCTGGGTTGCACTGACTGGCAAACGCTGTGGCAGGTGCGCCTGCCCGCCGCCATGCCCGAGATCTTTGCCGGCATCCGCTATGCTGCCACGATTTGCCTGATTGCCGCAATCGTCTGCGAAATGTTGGCGGGCCGCGACGGCCTCGGATTCATGTTGTTCAAGAAGGCGTTCGGCCAACGCATCCCGGATGTGTTCGCGCTGATGTTCCTGTGCGCGCTGATGGGGGCAGTGTTGAACGGGGCCACGAATTTCGCCCGACACTGGGTCACCGGCTGGAATCTGAAAATGCAGGAGGTCGCGCGATGACCCGGCAATGGCAGAACCGGCTGACGGCGGCGATTCTGCCAGTTGGGATTTTGCTTACATGGCAGGGAATTGCCATGCTGAACGCGACGCCGCTGTTTCCAAGCCCGGTTCGTGTGGCTGGGGATGCCATCCGCTACGCCCCAGAGATTCTTTCCGAACTGCGCCACACCTTGTTTCGTGCCACCCTCGGCTTGGCGTTGGCCATGGCTACGATGATCCCGTTTGGCATATTTCTGGGTCGGTTCCGCGTGATCGGCGCAGTGATGGAGCCAGTGATCGACATGATCGCCACGCTGCCGCCGCCTGCTATGATTCCTATCGTGATGCTGTTTGCGGGCACCGGCGACTGGGCCAAGATCGTGGTGATCGCCTATGCCGCAGGGGTGCCGTTGTTGATCAACGCGGTAGAAGCGACGCGCACGGTGCATCCGATGCTGAACCGGGTCGGGCGCTCGCTGCGGATGGGGCGGTTGGATGCAATGCTGCACATCGACTTGCCTGCATCGCTGCCGATGATCGCAACCGGGCTACGGCTGGCAATCTCGGCCTCCCTTCTGGTCTCGGTTACTTCCGAAATGCTTCTGGCCACCAATGGAATTGGGGTTTTTCTGCAAAAGCGTCAGGAATTGTTCCAGATCAGCGCCGGGCTGGCTGGAATTGCCGCGATTTCGGTGATGGGCGTTTTAATCAACAACCTGTTCCTACGGCTCGAACGGCGGTTGCTGTTCTGGCACTATCGACCCGAAGACCCGTCTTGAGGCAGGCCAAATGACCCCGAAAAATATCCTTTTCATCATGTGCGACCAGTTGCGGCACGACTATCTGGGCTGTGGCGGTCATCCGTCGCTGCGGACGCCCCATATCGACGCTTTGGCGGCACGGGGCGTGAACTTTACCCGAGCATACGTGCAATCCACCATCTGCGGTCCGTCGCGGATGTCGGCCTATACCGGGCGATATGTGTCAAGCCACGGGTCAACACAGAATGGCGTGCCGCTGCGTGTGGGCGAGCCGACCATGGGCGACCATCTGCGCGCTGCAGGTCTTCGAACGGCGTTGTCGGGCAAGACGCACATGGTGGCCGATACCGAAGGCATGGCGCGCCTGGGGATCGATCCCGCGTCGGTGATCGGGGTTGCGGTGTCGGAATGCGGGTTCGAGCCGTTTGACCGGATGGATGGGCTGTATCCGCCAGAGTTGCCTCAGGACCGCCCTTCCTACGAGACCTATCTGCGAGAGAATGGATTTGACGGTGACGATCCCTGGCAAGATTGGGCGGCGTCGGCCGAAGATGACGCGGGTGAGCGTTTGAACGGTTGGCTGCTATCGCATGCCGACAAGCCGGCGCGGGTGCCGGAAGCACATTCCGAAACGACCTATACCACCCGTCGCGGCATCGACTTCATCCAAGAGGCCGAAGTGGCTGGTATACCCTGGTGCTTGCATTTGTCTTATATCAAGCCGCACTGGCCCTACATCGCCCCTGCGCCCTATCATTCACTTTACGGGGCACAAGACGTGCCCCCAGTGGTCCGCCGCGATGCCGAACGCACTGATCCGCACCCGGTATACGAAGCCTTCATGCAAGAACGTTTCGCCCGGGTTTTTGACAACCCCGCTGTGCGCGAGCGGGTCATCCCGGCCTATATGGGTCTGATCCGCCAGATCGACGACCAGCTTGGCCACCTTTTCGCGTTCATGAAGGAGGCCGAGTTGTTTGACCGCACCCTCATCGTGTTCACCTCTGACCATGGTGACTATCTCGGCGATCACTGGATGGGTGAGAAATATCTGTTTCATGACTGTTCGGCACGCGTTCCGATGATCGTGGTCGATCCCGATGCTGCGGCCGATGCCACACGGGGAACCACATGCGATCTTCTGGTCGAGATGATCGATCTTGCGCCGACATTCCTTGATTTTGTGGGCGCCGCACCAAAATCGCATGTGCTCGAAGGGCGGTCGCTGCTGCCACTGACACGCGGGCCAGTGCCTCCGGGAGGGAGTTGGCGAAAGGTGGCGGTAAGCGAATACGACTATGCCTTTGACGCGGCACGCATCCGGCTTGGCGTGGCCCCCGCAGATGCCTGGCTGACCATGCTGACCGATGGCCGATGGAAATATGTCCATGCGCCGGGGTTCCGCCCGATGCTTTACGACCTTCATACCGACCCGCAGGAACTGCGGGATCTGGGTGCCGATCCAGCCCATTCCGCCGAGATCGGTCGCCTGCGCGATGCTCACTTCGACTGGCTGCGCGGGTTGCGACGACGGATTACCCTGCCCGATGCAGCAATCACCCGTGATGATGATGTGCTGCTGGCCTTCGACCCCGCGCTGCCTGCTGGCATCCTGATCGGCTATTGGGATGAGGCCGAGTTGGCGGAAGAGCAGGAAAAGATGGCGGCGGCTCTGCGTGGCAGGCGCACCTGACGCCGCCATTGCCTCGCCGTCATTCGCCCCGTCGTTCCGACAGTTCAACAAGTTTACCTGCGCGCCCTTTCCAGGCATCGGCATCAGGCGGTGAATCGCGGCGCGTACTCAGCTGCGGCCAGATCCCGGCCAGCCGCGCATTCAACACGAGCCAAGCCTCCAGCCCTGGTTCAGTATCGGGCTTGATTGCGTCTGCGGGGCATTCCGGCTCGCATACTCCGCAGTCGATACATTCCGTCGGATCAATGACCAGCATGTTCTCCCCCTCGTAGAAGCAATCGACGGGACATACTTCGACGCAGTCGGTATACTTGCAGCGAATGCAGTTTTCGGTGACGACGTAGGTCATTTTGCCATTGCCCGATAGTAAGGAGCAGATTGTTCAAGCGGGGCCTCGCCAAGCAATATCGCTGCGGCCTTTTCGGCAATCATCATGACGGGAACCGTAGTATTGCCGGTTGGGGTACATGGCATGACAGAGGCATCGATGACTCGCAACCTCTGAACGCCGTGCACGTCGAGATCAGGACCGACGACGGCGCCAACACCTGTACCCATTCTGCAAGTGCCGACGAAATGATAGGCGGTCGAAGCCGTTTGACGGATGTGAGCGTCGATGTCCGCGTCAGACTGGATTTCTGGTCCAGGTGCGGTTTCGAGACCGCGATAAGGCGCAAAGGCGCGCTGAGAAAAGATATTGCGTGTAAGTCGGACAGCATTGCGCAGCGCTACCACGTCGCGCTCATCTGTCAGCCAGCCAGGCTGAATCCGAGGTGCGACCAACGCGTTTGGCCCGACCAGCTCGATCATTCCGCGCGAATGCATATGCATTGGTCCCGGATGGGCCTGAAACCCGTGTTTGCTGATTCCGAGCTTTTTCCCATAGTCAATCGCAGCTGCAACAAAGTGAATCTGTGTGTCGGGGTACTCAAGCGTGTCATTGCTTCGAAAGAAGCCACCAGCTTCGAACATGTTGGTTGCCCCGATCCCAGATCTGCGCAACAGCCATTCGAGTCCTAGCCGGGACTGTCTGATCGGTCCGACATGGCGATACAGCGAAACTGGGCGGAGGCATTCATGTTGCACGAGCATTTCAAGATGGTCGCAGAGGTTCTGGCCAACGCCTGGGCTGTCGTGCAGCACGGAAATACCGTGCCGGCGCAAATGATCTGCTGGTCCGATGCCAGACAACATCAGAATTTGCGGCGACTGAATTGCTCCGGCGGAAAGAATCACCTCAGCCTCTGCATCTATCCGTTCAAGGTGACCTCCACGAAAGAGTTCCACGCCTGTCGCACGGCCATGTTGCATCAACACACGCACCACTCTGCGACCTGTCAATACATGTAGATTTCGTCGTCTCGTGATGGGGGATAGATAGGCCGTTGCCGCGCTTTCGCGCGTGCCTCGCCGCACGGCTCGGTCAAAAAGCCCGACCCCCTCTTGCCGGTATCCGTTGAAATCACTGATAAAGCAATGGCCCGCCTCTAGGCCCGCTTCAATGAAAACGCTATAAAGTGGGTTCTGCGGCACGGCGCGCTCCACCGCCACTGGCCCTGCGTCACCGCGGTATGCGTCGGAACCATGGTCGTAGCATTCCAATCTTCGGAAATATGGTAGACAGCGCGAAAATCGCCAGTCTTGCATCCCCGGTTCGACCGCCCAACGATCGTAGTCTGCTGGGTTGCCCCGCATATAGACCATCCCGTTGATGGTTGTGGAGCCGCCAAGCACCCTACCACGGTGCAGCAACCCGCGTCGATCGCCAGCATAGGGCATAGGCTCGGAAACAAAGCCCCAATTATAGCGACTGCTTCCGATTGCCAATGAAGTAGCAAGTGGCATTCGGGGACGAAAATCCCACCAGGGCACTGCGCTCCCTGCCTCAATAAGAGCGACCCGCTTTTGGCCATCTTCACTTAGCCGGTTTGCAAGCACGCAACCGGCGGCTCCCGCGCCAACAATTATATAGTCAAAAGTTCTGCTCATGTGATCGTTGAATGTGGGGAAGGTTCTACCGACTTTAGATCGAACAGCGCCTTTTCCGCCATTTTCTGTGCAACAATGCCCGCCTCTCGGTCGATGGGCACCGCAACAGTGCTGTCGGGCGCGGGGGCGACTTCGGGTGGGAAGATTGCCAGCTTTTGCGACTCGGCAGTTATCTTGCGGTCCAGCCTCAATTCCTTGGCGTTCACGCGCTTGGCCGGGGCGATCTTTCCGTTCACATCTTCCAGATCCCACCACCATTTCTTTTTGGGGTTCATGTTGCCGTTGCCGCGCTTGTCATCCCACTTGGCGATACGTTGGCGCAGGAACGGCAGGTGCACCGACGCCCAAAGGACGACGCGGTTCGACATGATGCCTTCGGATTGGAACGGACAGGTCGCCATGCAGCGTCCGCAAACCGCGCCGCCTGAATTGGTGATCCGGTAGCTGGCGCATTTCTGCACATCGGGCTTCCAGATTTCATAGCCATTGAACAGCACCTTGGGGCCGTAGGGAATTGCCTGGACTGGGCATTCGCGAGCGCATTTACGGCATTTGCTGCAAAAATCCTGCAACCCGAAATCGACGTAAGGATCCTTTTCCAATGGCATGTCGGTGGTGACAATCGCATCCTTGAACCTCGGGCCGAGGAACGGATTCAGCACCGTTTCGCCGATCCGGCTCAACTCGCCGATCCCGGCATGCAGCAGAGCCGGGATATGCAGGATATCCTCCTCCCAAGCCGTATGGGCGCGCGCTGACCAGCCAAGCCGCCGGATATGTTCGGCCATCAGCCCGGCCAGAAGGCCGCTGCGCAGATACGACCGGAAGCTTTGCGAATTGCTGATCCAGTCGTCGCCTGACGACCCGGACATGGTTTCCTGATTCTGGTCAACCACCAGAACGATGGCATTCTTGTGGTAAGGGATCAGCGGCGTGCCGTCAAACTGGTGCGAATACCAGATATGATCATAAGCAGGTGTGATGCCCATGATGTCAGCGCCAAGATAGTACCCCAGCGCCTTGATGCTGTCGCTGTTGCCTTTGGGGTCATCGGTGCCCGGCGCTTGCGTAGCAACGGGCTCACCATATTGCAGCGGCACGAAGTTCGACAGCACTTTGCCCATTGCCGAGCCGATCGGTTCCTTGTGCATGAACCGGCCGTTCAGGCTTTCCCGATACGGTTTTTCTCCGATGTCTCCATACATCGCACGGGTGAAGAAATCGGCGCGTTTAGGCACCCGCTTGATCGCCGGGGCGTTGACATAGGTTGTCGGCTGGGTGGATTTCTTGATCCTCTCCATCGGATAGGTGCCCTTGTGCAATGGGCGGTTCCAGCCGGTGATTGCGCGCAATCCTGGCGTTGTTCCGCCAACACCCAACCACCAAGACGGTCCAAAAGCAGCCAGCGAGCCCATGATACCGCGCGGCGCAAGCGGCCGGTCGGGAGCTATTTCCAAGGCAGTGGTCACAACGGCACAGGCAAAATGCCGGCCCAGATATGGACTGCGCAGCGGCCGAGCCGTGCCGGTCATTTCGGCAACGCCGGATTTCACCATCAGCTTTTGCAAATTCACATCGGTGCAGGTTTCCAAGTGCGCCCGCGCCGTGAAACCCAGCCGTCGCAAGTAAGTTGCCGTAAGCACCGCCAGTTCGGCCACGCGCAACGCAGTGCGCTGATGCTGGCTGCCTTGCGTCCATTGTGCCCCCGGCCCGTTACGGCGCGGCTCGCGACCGTACTCTAGCAAGATCACGATGGCCGAGCCTTGACCCGCCAGCGCCTCGCGCGGAGATACGACGACGTTGTCGGCTTCGGCGTCCTTGGCCCACAGCGCATCTGGGCGCAGGTGCAGGTTGCCGACATCATCCCAAGCCTTTTCCAAGCCCAGGTCGGATGTCAGCGTGGCGTCCAGGATTTCGTCCACTTCCAACGCGCAGGTGCCGACAACTGCGGCATCCAGAAAATGGCACAGACTTTTCAGGTGCCTCGCCCGTTCTGCGGGGTCGTCAGGAATGCTGGCCCTTTGATCGTTTACGGCCGAATCTCGGACCTCGGCGTAATATGCAAAGAACCGCCGCAGAGTGTTTGAAACCGATGTCGGGTTTACGCTGTCTCCGATCCGAAGCGGGCGAGTTTCAAGTGCTGCATAACCCTCCGGCAGTCCGTCATGCCGCAGCAGGCTTTCGACCGGATGCGGACCCAGATGCGGTGGCCGGTTCTTGTGCGAGAAGATACGTAACATTGGCGTGCTCCAGTATCAGGCGAAAGGGTGCGGCGTTCCAACTGACGGTCGGTCACACTCGCATGAGGACCGATTTCGTTTCGAGGTAGTAGTTCAATCCTTCAAGCCCCAGATCACGTCCATAGCCCGATCCTTTGGTGCCGCCTTCGGGCAGCGATGGAATAGGAGGGGCAGTTGAATTGACCGCTACCTTTCCACATCTCAATTGTCCCACCATGTCATGGATGGTCGAGATGTTGCTGCTCCAGACATAGGCCGCCAGGCCATAAGTCGTGTCATTTGCCAAGGTCAGTGCCTCTTCCGGCGTAGAAAAATGCGAAACGGTGATGACAGGACCAAAAATCTCGTCCTGCACGCAGGCCATGTCTTGGCGCACGTCGGCGATCACTGTTGGTGGATAATAGTAGCCTGGCCCATCAATCGGCGCGCCACCGCACAGAATCGTGGCACCATCGTCACGGGCGCGGTCGACACAGCCCGCCACCTTGTCCAGATGGGACTTTCGCACCAGCGGCCCGATGTCGGTCTCGCGCGACAGCGACGGACCTAATAGCAACGCATTCGACCGTTCGACCAATAATGCCGTAACCTCGTCATAGACCGCATCTTGCACGTACAGCCGTGAGCCCGCCACGCATAGTTGGCCAGAATAAGAGTAGATTGCTTCGGCAACGCCCTTGGCGGCGGCGGGCAGGTCAGCGTCGGCGAAGACCAGCGCCGGCGACTTGCCACCCAGTTCAAGATGCACCTTTTTGAGAGTCGGAATCGCTGCTGCCTGTATCAACCGCCCGGTCTGTGTAGATCCGGTAAAACCGATCTTCTGCACCCCGGGATGACTTGCAAGGGCATGACCCGCCACCGCCCCGGTGCCCGTGATAATGTTCACTGCCCCAGGTGGAAACCCCGCCTCGGCCACCAGATCGCCCAATGCCAGCGCTGTCAGACAGGCCATTTCAGATGGCTTTACGACCACAGTGCAGCCCGCCGCCAGCGCCGCCGCCACTTTCCAGATCGCTGCATCGCCCGGCGAGTTCCATGGCAGGATCGCTCCCACCACGCCGACAGGTTCACGAAGTGTGTAGCCGATCAGGCGATCTGGTCCTGGCAATGACACATCGGAGATCTCGCCTTTGATCTTGGTCGGCATTCCCGCCATATAGCGCAGCACGTCTACCGCAAGTAACTGATAGATTTCGTCAGCGAAACGCAGCGGCATGCCAACATCAATGGCCTCAAGCTCTGCAAGAAGTGTCGCATGCGCCTCGACCAGATCGGCAAGCCGTACCAGCATCCGTTCCCGTTCCACCGGGCGCATCCCCCGCCAGGCAGTGCTGTGAAAGGTTGCACTGGCCGAATTCACAGCGCGGTCCACATCTTTTGCCGACGCCGCCGGAACCTCGGCGATACACTGACCTGATGTCGGGTCGATGACGGCGATCCGATCCGCCCCGTCTGACTGCACCCAGGCACCGCCTATGAAAAGCCCGAGAGGCCGATCCAGGAACCGCCGGGTCTGGGGCGACAGGCAGCGCAGATCGTTGGCAAATCCAGTTTGGCCACTGGTTTCTGTAAAGCGTCCTTCGTGCGACGCTTGTGATACGGGACCATTTTTCATGTCTTGGGGTCAGTCATCGTGTTAGCGGGAAACATCTCGTCGATAGTAATCGGTCGTACCGCCATGAACTGTTCGGTGGAATAACGGATGGCGGCATCCAGCGATGGGCGGCTGGCCTCGACGCCATATGGGAAGAAATCCGGCCCCATCACCTCTTGTGCCGCCTGCGCCGCGCTCACGATCCAAGGCATTCCGATCTTGAGCGCGGCGGTCTCGAACATTTCGGCCTGGCTGATCTCCTTGGCCTTGGCGAATGCCTGGCAGATATTCAGGGCCAGCCACGGATGCGCCTCGTAAAGCGACCGGCGGATACCCAGCGGATGCATGATCGGAAAAATTCCGGTCTTGCGGAAATAGGCTTTCTCCACCAACTCGAAATCCTCGAACATCCGGCGCAGAGGCGTTACCCCGTCACGGTAGCTTTTGGGTGTGCGCGGCCCGACAAAAGCATCAAGCCTGCCGTCGCGCAGCATCGCGTTGATAGTTTCGTCCCCCTCAAGCGGCCGCAGGGGAAATCCTTCGGGCAGGTTGTTAGGCCATTTGTCCTTGCGGCCCGGGTTGTCCATGCCGCCTTGATACCAGACCACGTCATCGGCCCGAATGCCGTATTCGTCTTGCAAGAAACCTCGTGCCCACACGGCGGCGGTGATTTGGTATTCAGGGATGCCAACTTTCTTGCCGCGCAGATCTGCAGGAGTGTCGATGCCACGGTCGGTGCGAATATAGATCGAACTGCAGCGGAAGGCGCGCGACAGGAACACCGGAAGTGCTACATAGGGGCTGACGCCACCCAAACCATGCCCCCGTGAAGTAGCGATGATATAGCCTGACAGCCCAAGTTCGGTGACGTCGAAATCCTGATGATACCAAGCGCGGTGGAAACATTCCTCGGGCGACACTTTCACGAAGTTGATCTCGCAGCCTTCGATTGGCACGCGACCATCCATGATTGGGCGCACCCGGTCGTAATCCCAGGTCGCAACGGTGATGTTCAGCTTGGCCATCGGGGCTCCTTCCGACTCGGGCAGGTGCCGCCCGCTGAAAACTGTGTAGCCGATTGCCTTGCGCGCAACCGTCCCCTTGGCGGGGGACGTTGCGGGATGCCGGTTTGTCGTAGGCTTTGACGCAGAGAATGTAACGCGAAAATGGGGGCAACGATGAACACTTCATCGGGCGATGTGAAACCGTTTCTGGTAGGGTCGAACTGGTCGTATGGGACTGGCGGCAATTTCACGTCGATCAACCCAGCTGACGGAAGCGTTGCTGCCCGCATAGCCATAGCTGGCCCTGCCGATGTAGATGCGGCGGTGCGTGCAGCCGAGGCGGCATTCAGGGGAGGCTGGGGCACAATGAACGCGCATCACCGCGCTCGCATTCTGCACCGTTTGGCCGATCTGATCGCCGACAATTCAGAGCATCTGTCGCAATTGCAAACCGCCGATAACGGCAAGACTATCATTGAAAGCCGGATGCAGGCCGCCTGGGCAGCCGAGGCGTTCCGCTATTATGCAGCCGTTTGCGAAGTGTCGCAAAGCGACGTGATACCGCCACGGGGCGATCATTTCAGCTTTACCTGGCACGAGCCATTTGGCGTCGTGGCGGCGATCACTCCGTGGAACTCGCCGATCTCGCTTGAGGCGCAGAAGCTGGCCCCGGCGCTGGCTGCCGGAAACTGCGTGGTGATGAAATCGTCCGAGATCACGCCGCAGGTCGGGCTGGCCTATGCGCGGCTGGCGCTGGAGGCCGGGTTTCCCCCGGGCGTGCTGAACGTGGTGGCTGGCGACGGGCCGACGACGGGTCAGGCATTGATCAGCCATCCCGGCGTGCGGCTGATCACCTTTACCGGCGGCACGGCCAGCGGCCGCCACATCGCCCGCACCGCCGCCGACCGGGTAGTGCCGGTTGTGCTGGAACTTGGCGGCAAGTCGCCCAATGTCGTTTTTGACGATGCGGACATTGACGATGCTGTAGCCGGAAGTGTGTTTGCGATCTTTTCAAACGCCGGGCAATCCTGCATTGCTGGCTCGCGCATCTTTGTGCAGGCGGGAATTTTCGAGGATTTCGTCGCGCGGCTGATCAAAGCGACCCGCGCCCTCAGGGTGGGCGACCCGCATGACCCGGCCACGGCCATCGCCCCGGTGTCCAGCTTTGCGCATCGCGACAAGATCCTTTCCTTGGTTGAAATGGGCCTGCGCAACGGGGCGTCGCTGCTGTGTGGCGGCAAGGCGCCCTCGGACCCCATGTTGGCGCGCGGGGCCTATGTCGAGCCGACCCTGTTGCACGTTACAGACAATCGTCAGACCATCGCGCAGGAGGAAATTTTTGGCCCCGTCGCCTGTGTTTTGCGCTTTTCAGACGAAGCCGATCTGGAAAGGCAGGCGAACGAAACCGAATTCGGGCTGGCCTGCGGTATCTGGTCCCGCGATTACCGGCGAATTCTGCGCGCGGCACGGGCGATCCGCGCGGGCACCGTCTGGGCGAACACCTACAAGGTCACCAGTGTTTCAATGCCCTTTGGCGGGTTCAAGTCAAGCGGCACCCAACGCGAATGCGGGATCGAGGGGATGCGCAGCTACATGGCGACGAAAAGCGTATATCTGAACATGGCTGAGGAGCCGGTGCACTGGCCGCCACAAGGCTAGCGCGAGTCAGGTCAGGCCGATCGCAACGGCGCGCGCGGCGGTGAACCCGCTTTCGATGGCACCGTCGAAGTACCCCGCCCAACCATTTGCCACATCGGTGCCGGCAAAATGCACGAGGCCTTCTGGACATTGCATCTGCGGCAAAAGGCCGGTCAACTGCCCCGGTTTCAACATCGTCCACATCTGTCGCGAGTAGGGGTCGTTTATCCAGTCATGCCCGACCGAGGCGCGCACTACCGCCTTTGGCAGCCACTGCCGCACGGCGGCCTGCACTTGATTTGTGTCGTTGGGGTCAAGTGCGGTGGCATCCATCCCAAAGGCTTGAAGCGTGACGCCCCGGGCCGTCGTCTGATCGGTGCGCATGAAGGTAAGGGTCCGCGACCCAGGCGCATATGCCATGAAGGGATCATGTGTTCCGTCAAGCTCGATCCACAGCATCACGCCCCGGTTTACCTGTCCCGCCGCGATGAAGGCGCGCTTGCCCGCCGACAGGCCGGGCTGAAAGTTCACCTCGGAAAGGGCTGACAGCGGCGCCGTGCAGACCGCGCGCCGTGCAGTGACGGTTTGCCCGTCAGCGGTCGTGATCTGCACCGCATCGGCGCTCTGGTCGACCTTGATAACCGCCTGACCCAGCCGCACGTCTGCCCGGGCGCTGTCCAACACCGCCGTCAGCAGCCGCATCATACCGCCGACCGGCCGGAACGATACGACTTCTGGCAAGAACCGTGCCTCGCCCATTGCCAATGAGGTGCGGCGCAGACCTTGGGTATAGGCACCTTCGGTGATCGGCCCATTGAAGTTAACTTCCAAAGCCGCCTGCACCAGATCGCTGGTGATCGGCCCGAAATCGAAGGCCCGCAGCCGCTCTGCTACCGAGATACAATCGACCGCACCAAGATCGGTGCCGGACAACGGGTTGTAAGGCAGTGGAAAATGTTTGCGGGCATCGGCATAGAACGCCGCCAGGGCAGAGGACATGCGCGCGCCCATATCTGCGATGTCCAGCGATTGAACATCGCCGTCAAGTCGGCGCAACAGCGCCATGTCCGCCGCAGGCCAGCGATAGGTGTCGATGCCATAGCGCGTAAGTTCAGCCCAGATATGCGGTTGCAGCCAATGCAGCGTCTGCCCGCCCAGATCGACAGCCCGATCCCAATGCCGTTCGGTCCGGACGCGCCCGCCAGCCCGTTCCCGCGCCTCAAGGATCATTACCCGGAGGCCGCGTGCCGTCAGTTCACGGGCGGTGATTGCGCCGGCCAGCCCAGCACCGATCACCAGAACATCGCAATCCGTTTTGGGCATGGCATCCTCCGCTCCGGGACTCGCGCTCGACCGAAACGATGTCCGATACACGCCCGATAGCCTTAGCAGAACCGCATGACGCAACCCGTCCCCCTGAGCGGGGACATTCGCTTCCGCGCCCATGCCGTAAAGGGTGGGAAAGATGATTGGGGGGCATCAGGATATGGCACTGACACCTGAAAAGCGTGGCCTTGGCCCGGTGATCATGGGGGGCAAGGCAATGCCCTGGGGCAAAGGCGTGGTCGCGGGAGGCTTCGTATTCCTGTCCGGGTTGGAGGGGCGAACCGATAACGATGGCGCAAGGGTTGTCGGGATCGCGGCGCAGACGGTCATCGCGCTGACGCGTGGCCAGAAGTACCTGACCGAGGCGGGGTCGTCTTTCGAGCATGTTGTGCGGATCACACAGTACCTGGCCGATGCGGCCGACCTGGCGGGTTATCACGCAGCGCGCGATGCCTGGATGGCGCAGAATGCGCCGCATCTGCTGGCCGATCAGTCCTATGGCGGGGTGCTGGTCGTTCAGCAATTTACCGCGCCCGACCGCCTTATCGAGTTGGAGGTGACCGCATTGGCGGGGAATTCGGCAATCTGATGAAGAGGAACGATGGGATGAAAACGGGCGATTTGAGTGCTGACCCTATCGTCGGTCTGTCTCGGAACAGTTATATGTCGCCCGCGCAGTTTCAGCATGAACTTCTGGCGATTCATCACGTCAGCTGGCTTTATGGCTGCCATGCCTCTGAAGTAGGGTTGCCGGGCGAGTTCGTCACGCGGCAGGTCGGGCGAGATGACAGTATAATTATCGTTCGCGGCGAGGATGGACAAGTCCGCGCTTTTGCCAACCTGTGCCGCCACCGGGGCAGCCGCCTTTGCCACGAGGATCACGGCCATGTTCGAAGACTGGTCTGTCCCTATCACCAGTGGCGTTATGCAACCGACGGCAATCTGCTGTCGGCCAACCGGATGCGCGACGGGATCGACCTGAACTTTGCGGATCACGGGCTTGTCGCCATCGCTGCCGAAACCTGGGGAGGCCATGTGTTCATCTGCCTGTCGGACCCGCAAGCTCCGCTGGCGCCGCTGCTGTCCGCTGCTGCCGTGGGGCTGTCGGACTATTCGCCCGAGGCCACTAAAGTGGCAGCACGGCGCTGCTATCCAATTGCCGCGAACTGGAAGCTGGTGATGGAAAACTTTTGGGAATGCTATCATTGTGCCGCGCGGCATCCGGAATTCAGTGCAATCGCCGATGTGGGCGGGCTTGAGGACACCGACTTTGGCACAGTCACCGAGCCTGGCGCGGCACTGTCACCGGTAATCGGCGGGGCCTTGCCGTTGAAACCAGGGTTCACCTCACTAACGCTGGATGGTCGCCCAGCCTGCCGCCGTAGATTCGGGCGTTTTCAGAACGAAATTGCGGTGTCCGATCCAGTGCAAACAACTGGGTTCATCCTGCGCCATTCAACTGCCGTCACGTACTTCCCCGATCACGGCATAGTGCTGGATTTTCAGCCGCGTGGTGTCGATCAGACGTTGTTGGTCGCCCGCTGGCTGGTGCCTGCCGATGCGGTGGAAGGCCAAGACTATGTGACTGAAAACCTTGTCGCCCTGTGGGACATCACAAACATCCAGGATGGTGTTCTGGCAGAGGGAAACGCAGCGGGTGTTCGCTCGTCATTCTATAAACCGGGGCCGATCAGCCGGGCGCATGAGCCGGGCATCCATGAATTTCACCGGTTTTGCGCAGCGGCGCTGGCACGGACGCCCGCATTGGCTAGTTCCGGTTCGGCGTTGAGTTCATGACCCCCGCCATCCCCGCCGGAATGTTCGCCCAAAGTGTGACCGAGGTCGAGCATTACACCAACACGCTTTTCCGTTTTCGCATCACTCGCCCTGAAAGCTTTCGGTTCCGCTCGGGCGAATTTGTGATGATCGGCCTCCCGGGGCATGATCGACCGGTGTTCCGCGCCTATTCCATCGCCAGCCCTGCTTGGGATGACCAGCTCGAGTTCTATTCGATAAAGGTGCCGGATGGCCCACTCACCGAACATCTGCAGCGCATCCAGCCCGGCGACACCGTTCTGATGCGGCCAAAGCCAACCGGAACACTGGTCAACGACGCGCTTTTAGGCGGAGATCGTGTCTATATGTTCGCGACCGGCACGGGAGTAGCGCCCTTCGCCTCGCTGATCCGCGACCCGGAAACCTATCAGAAGTTCGGACAAGTGATCTTGTGTCATTGCTGCCGGACGGTGGCCGAACTGACTTATGGGCGCAATCTGGTGGCCAGCCTTGCCGACGATCCGCTGGTGGGCGAAGCCGCAGCATTGCAGCTGCGGCATTACACCTCGGCGACCAGAGAGGAGCATCCACACAGGGGGCGGTTGACCGAACTGTTGGCAACGGGCCAATTGTTCACCGATCTAGGCCTGCCGCCAATTGAGCCGGACTGTGACCGCGGCATGATCTGCGGGTCGGCGGCAATGCTGCGCGACACCAAGTCGGCTCTGGAGTCTTTTGGTCTGGTGGAGGGGTCGAACAACGCACCGGCCACCTTTGTTATTGAACGGTCGTTCGTGGGCTGAAGCGCAATGCGCCTGTACCGTCCGTCGCCTCAACAGTGTGCCTCCCCTTTCAATTGCGGGGCTTTCCCTGCGGACACTAACCGACCAAATCCTTCATAGGCAGGGCAGTCACGCCGGACGGTTACGAACATGCGATAGGATGAGGATCGAACAGAGGCGCGGAAAGCTCATACGTTCGACTCACTTGGTCAATTCTTTCGACCCATTTGAACAATTACTCACCCCAAAAATGCAAAAAGGCCCTCTTTTTAGGGGGACTCGTCAAACGTTGACCTGGCGTCGACTAGTCTTCGCACGAACTAAACACGAGTTATTTATCGGATTCTAACCATATGGAAAGGTTAAGTAATTCTGTCGCGGGGACAGGATTTGAACCTGTGACCTTCAGGTTATGAGGCCTACCCCCGCACCCAGTATAACCTTTTGTTTTCCGTCTGTTAGTCTATTTTCAGGCTCGCAACGTCGGCCCCGTGTCGCACGGAACAGCCGTAAACCGTTGGGAG
>Ga0105048_10005935_pt1 | contig 19724 bp, 19 predicted proteins | sample MAT05_FD_78382 | JGI IMG/M metagenome (GOLD analysis project Ga0105048, IMG submission 78382) | Freshwater microbial communities from Lake Fryxell liftoff mats and glacier meltwater in Antarctica - MAT-05 | ecosystem: Environmental > Aquatic > Freshwater > Ice > Liftoff microbial mat | place... | reverse complement strand
TGCGACGATTCGCGCGCCATACGGCTTGCGCGCCTCGTCCAGCGCGACGCAGCGGCTGAAGTGATCCATGCCGGCCTTCGCAGCGCAGTACAGCGCCGTGCCCGCCATGGCACGGCGGCCCAGGCCGGAGGAAATGTTCAGGATCCGGCGCGGCAGGCACCAGTCGTCGGTCGCCGCCAGGAACGCCGCCGTCAATTGCATCGGCGCCTCAAGGTCGATGCGCAGCGCGGCGGCGATGTCCTGTGCCGCGCCCGTCTCCAGCGGCCCGAGATGGCCGATGACGCCGGCATTGTTGATCAGCGTCGCGCTGCCCCGCCCGTTCGGATCCTGCGCCTGCAACCAGCTGCGCAACCGCCCGGCCAGCGGCGCCGGATCGGCCAGATCGGCTGTCCACTGCATCAGCTGCGCGCCCTGGGTATCGGCCCAGGTCTGCAGCGCATCGGATCGGTTGCGGGAAATACACAGCAGCATCGCGCCTGGCACGCACAGCTGGTGCGCCATCGCCAGCCCCATGCCGCGCGAGGCGCCGGTCAGAACCGTCAGATCGGGGTTTGCCATCGGAAAGGCCTCCTTGTCGGACCATTGTGCACGCGGGTCGGCCAGTTGCGCGCAAAATCGGTTTCACCTCACCCCAGCCAGATACCAAGCCAGATACCAAGCCAGATACCAAGCCAGATACCAAACCAGACACCATGACCGACACCCGCTACACCGACGCTGCCACCACCTGGAACAAGCGTTTCGACAACGCCGACTACCTGTTCGGCACCAAGCCCAACGTCTACCTGCAGTCGTATACCGACCACTACCCGAAAGCGGGCAACGCGTTGTGCGTGGCCGATGGCGAAGGGCGCAACAGCGTCTGGCTTGCGCGCGAGGGACTGCAGGTCGACGCCTTCGACATCTCCGAGGTCGGGGTGGCCAAGGCCCGCAAGCTGGCGCACGAGGCCGGCGCGCACGTCAACTACGCGGTCGCCGACTGTGACCAGTGGCACTGGCCCCAGGAGCATTACGACCTGGTGGCTGCGATCTTCATCCAGTTCGCCGACCCGGCGATGCGCACGCGCCTGTTTGCCAACATGGTGCGCACTCTCAAGCCCGGCGGCCTGCTGATCGTGCAGGGCTACACGCCCCAGCAGCTCGAGTACAAGACCGGCGGCCCGCCCCTGCTGGCCAACCTGTATACCGAGGAACTGCTGCGCGAGGCATTCGCCGATCTGGAGTTGCTGGAGTTGCGGATGTACGAGGACGACCTGGCCGAAGGGCAACACCATCTGGGCCGCTCGGCACTGGTGGGCCTGGTCGCGCGCAAGCCCTGACGCGACGCCCGCGCCCAGGCACCGATGGTCCGCGCCGAGCGGAGCTGCACACGCCGACGTCGCAAGCTCGGCGCGCGGCACGCGGCAAGCCGGCCGCAGCCGGCGCACCCGGCTGATCCACGAGGATGGAGCTACGCGCCGGCTTCGACGGCAAACGTCAGACCGGCGTTCTTCTGCAACCGCGCGCGCAGTTGTGAGCCCATCGCCGATGCTGGCGTCCAGATACCGCCCGCCGTATCCTTCGCGTCCTGCAGCAGGCACACGGCCGCCTCGGCGATCATCTTGGACGTGGAGCCATAACCGGGATCACGGTCGCCCTTGACACCCACGCGCAGCGTGTCGCCGTTGGGTTTGCTGCCAATGAACAACAGGTCATAGAAACCGGCCTCGCGCTCTTCGCGCGACGGACCTTCGCCCGGTTTCGGACCCCCTTCGCCGCCCAGCGACTTGTCGGCGGCCACCGCATGGGCCATCGCCTCGCCCTTGTCGCCGGCCCCGGTGACCAGCATCTCGTCGTAGACGAAGTCCTGGCCCCAGGCATGGCCGAGCAGCAAGTTGGAGCGGTGCAGGTTGCGTGTGTTGATCGCCGCCATGATGAACGGCGCGACCCACAGACCGAGTGTCTCGTCGAGCATCGGCTTGTTGCCCGACGGCTGGCGCGGGCCTTCGAAACCCGGCGTCAACGAGAACGGGTTGCGCAGCAGGTCGAGCACGCCCGGGTCCTTGCTTGCGGCGGCCATCGTCGCCTTCAGGCTGGCAGCCGTGCCGCCCGAGAATGTGCCCTTCATCTTGCGCACCCGGCCCCGGACCCGGTTTGCCGGGGTACCGAAACGCGCGCGCATCTCGTCCTGCAGCATCGCCACGCCGAGGTCGAACGGAATCGAGTCGAAACCACAGGAGAACACGATACGCGCGCCACTGGCCTTGGCATCGGCTTCATGTGCATCGATCATCTGGCGCATCCAGGCCGGCTCGCCACACAGGTCGACGTAATCGACACCCGCCTTCGCACAGGCGGCGACCAGTTCGCTGCCGTACAACTGGTAGGGGCCGACAGTTGTCAATACCAGACGGGTGCGCGCCATCAACGCGTGCAGGCTGGCCGGATCGGCACTGTCGGTGACGACCAGCGGCGTGTCGGGCGGGGCCCTCACCGCGTCACGCACCTGCGCCAGCTTGTCGGCACTGCGTCCGCCCATGGCCCAGCGCACTCCACTGCCGGCAGGATATTGCTGCAACAGATATTCGATGACCAGGCGGCCCGTGAAACCGGTCGCTCCGTGCACGACGATGTCAAATTCCTTGCTGTTGCGATCGTGCTGCATGTCGTGTTCTCCTCGTGTGTGTCAAACGCCCAGCTGGTCGCGCAACTGGTACCACAATGCGCCCATGGCGGTGAACGGCACGCGCAACAGGCGCCCGCCGGGAAACGGGTGGTGCGGCAGGCGCGCGAAGGCGTCGAAGCGGGCCGTGTCACCCTGCAGCGCCTCGCCCAGCACCCGCCCGATCAGGTGCGTGAACGTCACGCCATGCCCGGAACACCCCTGAGAAAAATAGATGTTGGGCGCCAATCTGCCCACCTGCGGCAGGCGCGACAGCGTCAGCAGAAAGTTGCCGGTCCAGCCGAACTCGATCTCCACCTCCTGCAGTTGGGGAAAGGTCTTGACCATCTGCGGCCGGATCAGCGATTTCACCTCTTTCGGATCGCGCGCACCGTAGACCACGCCACCACCGTAGACCATGCGTTTGTCCGCCGACAGCCGGAAGTAGTCGAGCAGAAAGTTGTTGTCTTCCACGCAGTAGTCGGACGGAATCAGCTCGTCGGCCAGCGCACCGAGTGGCGCGGTGGCGATGACCTGCGTGCCGCAGGGCATGGAACGCCTGGCGAGCTTGGGCTCCAGGTTTCCGCCATAGGCGTTGCAGGCCACGATCACCTGCTGCGCACGGATCCGGCCCTGCGCCGTATGCACGATGGCGGGAGTGCCCCGTTCGATCCGCGTCACGCCCGAGCCTTCGTGGATCGTGCCGCCCAGGCTCTCGAATGCCGCGGCCTCGCCCAGCGCCAGGTTCAGCGGATGAAAGTGGCCACCGGTCGGGTCCACCAGCAAGGCGCTGTAACGATCGCTGCCCACCCGCTTGCGCACCTCCGCCGGACGGTCGACCAGTGTCAGGCCCGGATGGCCCCAGCGTTCCCACAAGGCCTTCTGCTCGAGCAGCCCCTTGGCCTTGGAATCGTTCACGGCGGCAAAGATGCCACCGTCCTTGAGGTCGCAATCGATGTCGTACCTGGCGACCCGCTCGCGGATGACCTGCGCGCCCTCGAACATCATGCGCCCCAGAGGTTCGGCTACGGCGTGGCCATGCTTGGCCTCGATCACGTCCAGGTCGCGCGAATAACTGTGCACGATCTGGCCGCCATTGCGCCCGGACGCGCCCCAGCCCACCGACGACTGTTCGAGGATCACGACACGTTTACCTGCCTCGGCCAGAGCGATGCCCGCCGACAGGCCGGTATACCCGGCGCCGACGATGCAGACGTCCGCCTCGACCGGGCCGGTCAAGGGTGGCCGCCGCGGCGCTGCATGGGCCGAGTGCGCGTAGTAGGAGGGTGCGTGGGCAGATTTGGCCATGTCGGTCGGCGTTTTGTCTGTGAAGTGTTGCTCGTCCCAGTCTAGTACGAAGACGGCATGGGCCTATCGACGCGACGACACGACGATGCCGGCCCGGATCAGCACCAACGCTACGCGGTGGACAGGCCCGGGCGTTGTGTCATCGCACCAACTGTAGCCTGCCCTGGCCCTGGCCGTCGCCCTCACGCATACCGCTTGCCTACAATGCCGCTGCCCGCGCTGGCCGCTGCGCCCGCTCTGGCCGGGGCAGAGGCAGCGCAGGTTGAGCCGTCCATGCCCGCCGACCACACCCCTATCCCCCCCGCGACCCGGCGCACCGTGCTGCTGCTGTCGTTCGCGACCTTCTCCAGCATGGTGGCGCAACGCATATGCGACCCGATGTTGCCCGAACTGGCGCGCGTTTTCGACACCGGACTGGCGCAGGCCGCGCAGGTGGTGTCGCTGTTTGCCGTCGTCTACGGCGTGGCGCAGCTGGTGTACGGGCCGCTGGGCGACCGGCTGGGCAAATTCCGCATCGTGGCCTGGGCCACGCTGGGCTGCGGCGTTGGCAGCGTGCTGGCATCGCTGGCTGACAGCCTGGATGCACTGGTGCTGGCGCGCATGGCCACAGGCCTGGCCGCGGCGGCGGTGATACCGCTGGCGCTGGCCTGGATCGGCGACAACGTGCCCTATGAGCAACTGCAGGAAACCATTGCCCGGGTCGGACTGGGCACGACGCTGGGCATCGGCGTGGGGCAACTGGTGGGCGGCCTGTTGACGCAAACGCTGGGATGGCGCTGGGCCTTTGTCTTCATGGCCCTGTTGTTCGGCCTCGTCGGTGCGCTGCTGCTGGCGGACTGGCGCCGCCAACGCGGCTCGGCCCGCGCCCTGCAGCCCGATCCGGCTGGCACGGTGCGCAGCTCGTTTTTCGCGCAAATCCTGCCCATCCTTACCGGCCGCTGGTCACGGGTCGTGCTGCTGATCGCATTCGCCGAAGGTGCGGCCGGTTTCGGCGTGCTGGCAATATGGGCGTCGCACCTGCAGCGCGGCATCGGCATGTCGGTATCGGGCTCGGGCGCGGTCGTGGCCTTGTTCGGCCTGGGCGGCATGGCCTACATGGCCAGCGCACGGCGGCTGATCCCCAAGCTGGGCCAGCACGGGCTGAGCCAGGCCGGCGGCATCCTGATGGGCCTGTGCGCCCTGGTCGTGGCGTTCTCGCCGGTGTGGCCTGCGGTCGTGCCGGCGAGCCTGCTGGCCGGCTTCGGCTTCTTCATGTTCCACAACACGATGCAGGCCAATGCGACCCAGATGGCACCGGGCGCGCGCGGCACCGCGGTATCGCTGTTTTCCGCCTGCCTGTTCATGGGCCAGTCTGCTGGCGCCCTGCTGGCGGCCAGCCTGATCGCCTGGATCGGTTCCCGCGCGGTCGTGACCGCCGGCGGCATCACGATGATCCTGCTCGGCCTGGGTTTCGGCGCGGCCCTGCGCCGACAGCAGCGCCTGACCACCGGCACCTGACGGTAGCGCGCGGCAGGGGTCTCGAAAGTCATCCATCGCCAGGGTGGGCCCTCAGCCAGGATGACAGCGCAGCCGGTGCAAAGTGACTTCGGGCAGGCAGTTGAACCGCACGTCGACCACCGACGCACCGCAGCCGACCGATGTGTAGCCGGCCAAACTGCGGTAGCGCCAGGCACCGCGCACGAGCGCCCGCGGCGCGGGTGTCTCGGTCAGCACCGGAATGCCGCCGGGCAGGCAGATCTGGCCACCATGGGTATGGCCGCTGAGCATCAGTTGCACACCGGCGTTTTCGGCCAGCCGGTACGGCTCCGGTGTATGGGACAGCAACAACACACAGGTCTGCGGCGCCAGGCCGGCCAGCGCCCGGCGCAGGTCATGGGTGCGAAAAAAATGCGCATCGTCGATACCGGCCAGCGCGATCGAGTCGGTACCGCGGCGCAAGGGCACGGACTCGTTCATCAGCACCGTGAAACCGCGCGCCTCCATGCCCGGCACCATGCGCAGCGTGTCGTGGTTGCCCAGCACCGTGTGCACCTGCCCTCCCAGGTGCGGGCGCAGGTCCTGCAGCGCGTCGAGCACGGGCTGGTAGGGACCGAATCCGTGAAACCGGAAATCGCCGGTCAACACGCAGGCATCGAACACCAGCCCCTGTAAACGCGAAATCAGATGGCGCTGGAACTCCAGGTCCATGTCCAGGTGCAGGTCGCTGGCATGCAGCAGCGTGAAGCCGTCGAACGCGGCCGGCAGACGATCGAGCCAGACGTCGTTGTGGCGCACCTGGATATTGAGCAGGTTGCGCCGGCCGCGGCCGCGCAGGCCGCTGAGCGAAATCCCGGCTTGGATCAGACGATGCGACAGGCGCGGCTTGGGCGGGCGGCAGCCTTCGCGACGCAGCCGCTGGTTGACGAGTTCGGGCCCGATGCGACGGGCCAGAGCCTCGAGCGCCTCGCGTTCAGTCGGGGTGCAGTCAGACAGTTGCATCGCCAGGCGGCGGTTCATGAGAGCCCGTGCTTGCGGGCTCCGACACAGGCGGGCACACCAGCGCTCGCCTGTGGATGACAGGTGCCACCATTGTGGCCGATGCCGCGCCAGCGCGGCAAACCGTTCAGCGGAACACGACGGTCTTGTGCCCGTCGAGCAGGATGCGGTGCTCCGCATGCCACTTGACGGCGCGTGCCAGCACGGCGCTTTCGGTGTCCCGACCGAGCGCGGTCAGCGTGGTCACGTCCATGCCGTGGTTGGCGCGGGCCACGTCCTGCTCGATGATCGGGCCTTCGTCGAGATCGCCGGTCACGTAATGGGCGGTGGCGCCGATCAGCTTGACGCCACGATCGTGTGCTTGCTGGTAGGGCCGAGCACCCTTGAAGCTGGGCAGGAACGAGTGGTGGATATTGATGGCGCGGCCCGACAACTTGCGGCACAGGTCGTCCGTCAACACCTGCATGTAGCGCGCCAGCACCAGCAGCTCGCCGCCCTCGGACTCGAACCGGTCGAGCAGCTTGGCTTCGGACGCCAGCTTGGTATCGGCCTTGACCGGAATGTGGTGGAACGGAATGTTGTCGCTCGCCGCCAGCTGGTAGAAGTCGCGGTGGTTGGACACGATGGCTCGCACGTCGATTGGCAGCAGGCCCGAGCGGACCCGGAACAGCAGGTCGTGCAGGCAGTGCCCGTGCTGCGAGACCATGATGACGGTTGGAATCGGCCGCGCCGCCTGGTGGAAACGGGCCTTGATGCCGAACTCGGTGGCCAGCGGCGCGAAACTCTCCTGCATCTCGGCCGTCGCGCGGGCATCGCCCTTGGTCAGCTCGAAACACACCCGCATGAAGAACACGCCGGTCACCGCATCGTCGAACTGCGCCGCCTCCACGATGTTGCCGCCCTGGGCCAGCAAAAAGCCGCTGACGGCATGCACGATGCCAGGACGGTCGGGGCAGGAGAGCGTAAGGATCAGTCGCATGAAGTAGGTCCGTTAAAGGGGGAGCCGCCGCATCCAGCCAGTCTGCATACGGCGCCGTTTGCGCGGTAGTCTATGTCGGAGCCTGCCAGGGTCATATGCCGATTGCGACCGGAAGTAGGCTTGCCGCGCCGTCTTGCACCTGCTGCACCCAGGCGACCGAGGCAGGGATGGACGCGGCACAGGCGTATATGATGATTGCCAGTGTCACCCGCCACCGGCCCGCACGGCCGGCACACGCACATGCGCCGAACACGGGGCCAGCTCCTTCGCCCGACATGAGGTTGCCTTTTGTTTTCCGGCCCAAGCTGGTCGATGCATTGTCGGGTTACCGGCGCGACATGTTGACGCGCGACATCGCAGCCGGTGTCACCGTGGGCGTGGTCGCCCTGCCGCTCGCCATGGCCTTCGCGATCGCCAGCGGCCTCAAACCCGAGGCGGGCCTGTTCACCGCCATCGTCGCCGGTTTCCTGATCTCGGTGCTTGGCGGCAGCCGGGTGCAGATCGGTGGTCCGGCCGGCGCCTTCATCGTCATCGTCTACGGCATCGTCGAGCGCTATGGCGTGGCCAATCTGATCATCGCCACCGCCATGTCGGGTGTGATGTTGTTTCTGCTCGGCCTGTTCCGGCTCGGCGTACTGGTGCGTTTCATCCCGGTGGCGGTCGTGATCGGTTTCACCAATGGCATCGCGGTGCTGATCGCGTTCTCGCAGGTCAAGGATTTCTTCGGCCTGCAGGTGAACAAGCTGCCGGCGGACCTGTTCGGCATGGTGACGGCGCTGTGGGGCGCCGCGTCCAGTGTCAATCCGCTGGCGGTGCTGGTAGCAAGCCTGTCGCTGGCGCTGATCCTGGTATGGGAACGCTTGCGCAGCGGTTGGGCGCATGGCCCGCGATGGCTGGCGCGGCTTGCGTTGCTGCCCGGCACCATCGTGGCCCTGGTACTGGCCGCGCTCGCGGTAGACCTGCTCGGCCTTCCGGTGGAGACGATCACCAGCCGTTTCGGTGGCATTCCGGCCAGCCTGCCGGCCTTCGCGCTGCCCGAGTTCGAGTGGTCGACGGTGCGTTTCCTGCTGGTGCCGGCGTCCACGCTGGCCCTTCTCGGTGCGATCGAGTCGCTCTTGTGCGCCCGTGTCGCCGACAATCTCACGCGCGATCGGCACGACCCGAACCAGGAGCTGATGGCCCAGGGTGTGGCCAACTTCGTGACGCCTTTCCTGGGCGGTATGCCGGCCACCGGAACGATCGCGCGCACCGTCACCAACATCAAGAGTGGCGCCACGTCGCCGGTCTCCGGCATCGTGCACGCGGCAACGCTACTGGTGATCGTGCTGGTGGCCGCGCCGCTGGCCGGCACGATACCGCTGGCCTGCCTGTCGGCCATCCTGCTGTACGTGGCCTGGAACATGGGCCAGTGGAAGGAGTTCGCGCAGTTGCGCAACTACCGCATGCCGTACCGCATCACCCTGCTGGCCGTGTTCACGCTGACCGTGGTGCTCGACCTGACGGTGGCGGTCGAGGTCGGGCTGGTGGTGGCCTGCATCACCTTCATCTACCGCATCTCCAGCCTGTCGCGCAGCGAGCGCCTGGACGGGCAGCAGCATGCCGCGCTGGCGCGTGCAGGTGATGGCGCGCAGGCCCACCGGCTGTATGGCGCCTTGTTCTTCGGCGCGGTGAAACTGGTGGAAGACATTGCACTGCGGCTGCCAAGGCAAGCGCTGGTGCTGGACTTCAAGAACCTGATCTATATCGATTCCACCGGCATCGACGCACTGCTCGATCTGTCGCGCCGCTGCGCCGATGCCCAGGTGCGCCTGGTGGTATGCGGCCTGGCCCACCAGCCCCGGGAGATCGCGCAGCGCAGTGGCTGGCTCGCCTCGATCCCGAGCCAGAACCTGACCCCCGACCTGGCAGCAGCGCTGGCGTCGATCGATCCGGCCCGCCAGAACGGCTGAGCCGGCCCGGCCAGTTGCGGGTCGCTCGCGCGTACGCAGTGCGCCGCGCCAGATCAATGCACTGGCTGCGGCGACGGGGAACGCGCAACGATCGCCAGCAGGCTGGCACCGACGATCAACAAGCCACCGGCCAGCGTGGTCAACGTGATCTGCGCACTGCCCGCCCACCAGGACGACACGCTGGCCACCAGGATCTCGGCCAGCATCAGCACCGACAGCACGTTGGCCCGCAGCCGCGTCGCACCGTATTGCAGCGCCAGATTGCCCACCAGCACGGCCAATCCGAACAACAGCAGCACCAGCCAGCCCATGCCCTGCAGCTGCAGCGGCGGCAGACCCGGCCCGAAGAGCGTCAACGCGAGCATGCCGATCGGCGCACAGACAACCGCGCCGGAGAACATCGCCAGCGCGCGGGCATCGTCGGGCACGGCGGCAAAACGGCGCAGCAAGACGTTGTTCAAAGCGAAACTCATGCCCCCGACCAGGGCCAGCCAGTCCGCGGCCGACGTCGGCAACGGCAACACCAGGCGCCCCTGGCCCAGCACCAGCACCGCGCCGGCCAGCGCAAGCCCGACACGTGCGATCGCCGACAGCGTGATGGCTTCATGCAACAACCAGCGTGCCAGCAGCACCACCCACATCGGCATCAGGTAGAACAGCAACACGGCGCGCACCACGTCGCCGGTGGCCAGCGCGACATTGAAGCAGACGTTGGTCAAGCCCGAGGCCAGCATCAGCCACAACAACTGCGGCGACTGGCAGCTGCGCGCCAGTGCACCGGGCCGCGCCGCCAGCACGGCCAGCGTGCAGGCGGCAAACACGAACAGCGTCGTCCACAAGGTGCTCACGCCGTGCGCCTCGAGCCACTTGAGCGGAATCCAGGCCAGGCCCCAGACGGTGGCGTTGAGCAGCGCGGCAAAGGCGGCGGGAAGCAGGAAATGGGGAGATGTCGGCACGCGCCAAATTATGCCGGCCGCCGGTCAGTGCAAGTACGCTGGCTTCGGAACGTGGGCTCGAATTCGGTCGGCACTACCGCGAGGCCGACGAACCACAATCCGTTACCGACCCGGATGACCTGCAGCACATGTACGCCGTTTGCCCGCTCGGCGAATCAGCGCGAAGGATCGATCAGGAGGCGCCGACCGAAGCACCGTGCGCAGGCTTGCCGTGCCGCACCCGGTTGCTCACCATACGCTCGTGCAGCGTACGGATGGTCGAACTGCCCTTGCTGACACACAGGAACGGGAACAGCCCGTGCACGAAACAGGCCACGGCGCCGACCAGCATGCGCCAGGCGAACGACCACGAAACCCGCATGTGCTCGCCGTAACTCTCGTTGACGGAGGCGGGGTGCTCGGTAAACAGGGTGTGTGGCGTTTTCATGAAATCCATTGTCCTGCGCTCCAATTGGAATAGGCGACCAAAAATGGCACTGGTTTCCAGTTGTGATGCAATTAGATACTAAGAAAGTATATGCAGACGCATAATTCATGCATGGACACCAAAGACCGCACCATTCTTGAACTGCTCCAGCATGACGCTGACATGCCGTTGGCCGACATCGCAGCACAGGCGCACCTGTCGACCACTCCGTGCTGGCGCCGGATCCAGAAGCTGCGCGAATCGGGTGTCATCCGCAAACAGGTGGCACTGTGTGATCCTGCACGGCTCAATGTGGGCGTCACGGTCTTCGTCACCATCCGCACCAGCCAGCACACGCAGGCCTGGCTGGAGCAGTTCGCCGCAGGCGTGAAGGACATACCCGAAGTGGTCGAGCTCTACCGCATGAGTGGCGAGGTCGACTACCTGATGCGCGTCGTGGTGCCCGACATTGCCGCCTACGACAGCGTGTACAAGCGGCTGATCCAGATTGCCGACCTCCATGACGTGAGTTCGTCTTTTGCGATGGAGCAGCTCAAATACACCACGGCCCTGCCGCTCGACTACCTGCGGTGACGCCGGGTTTACCGGCCCGGTGGGCGGGCTATTTCGACCCCGCCGACCGAAGGCCGGCGGCCGGTGCCAGAATCAATCCATGACAACGCCTGTAAGCCACCGCAGCGATTCGCGCAGCTGCCGGTCGTGCCCGAGCGGCACCGTGCATGGCGCAAAGGCACGCTGGTGAGTCCGCCCGCGCGCCGGCGCTGGATCCGCTGGCCGGCGGCACTGGCGGGCCTGGTGGCCTTGCTGCTGATGGGGCCGTTCGGCGTCATGGCCTTCGGCGACGTCGATATGCGCACGCCCTGGCACCAGACCCGGCGCGACAGCTCCGGCCAGGCCCCCGACCCGGCTGTGGTGCGCGAGGCCGTGGTACAGGTTTATGGTGCCCGCGCGGTGCGTTGGCGTGGCGCGTTCGGCATCCATCCGTGGATCGCCGTCAAACGCACCGATGCCGATAGCTACACCACCTACCAGAAGATCGGCTGGCGCGCGTACCGCGGCGGCGACGCGGTGGTCGCCGCGACCACCCGTACGCCCGATGACTATTGGTTCGGTGCCCAACCCCAACTGCTGGTCGAACACCGCGGGCCACAGGCACAGGCGCTGATCGAACGGATCGAGGCGGCGGTGGCGCAATATCCCTGGGGCCAGCAATATCGCCTGTGGCCCGGCCCTAACAGCAACACCTTTGTCGCCTTTGTGGCCCGGCACGTACCCGAGCTGGGCCTGGACCTGCCACCCACCGCGATCGGCAAGGACTACCTGGGACCGACCACCTTCTTCGCCAGGGCACCCAGCGGCAGCGGCTGGCAGCTCTCGCTGGCCGGCCTGGCGGGCGTGACGGTGGCGCGCGAGGAAGGGCTGGAGATCAACCTGCTCGGACTGGGTTTCGGCGTCGATATCAACGACGCGCGGCTGCGCTTGCCGGGGTTCGGCACCTGGCCTTGATGCCGCCCGCGGTTCAGACGACAAACGGCCGTTGAATGCGCCCGAGCGTGCCCAGATGGGCCCGCCAGGCAAGGCCAGAGGACGCCGCGCACTTCTGTGCGCAAGGAGGAACAACGCCGCATGGCGTCCCGATGCACCAGATGCACGGGCAGGACCGATGGCTCGCAGTCCTGCAGCACGACTTTGAGCTGCCCGCTTTGCAGATGGTCGGCTATCTGGTAGGACAGCAATCGCGTCAGGCCACACCCTTCGACAGCAGCAGCCAGTGCTCCGTCATTGCTCGAGGACGTCAGGCGGACCACAGATCACGCGTCGCACGCGCCCCACTTGCACCGTCTGCATCGACGAATCCGGCAATTCGCCGATGCGCGCGGCGATGTCGATGCCCTCTTCCATCATGTTCACCACCCGGTCCAGGTACCAGCATTGGGCGCTGACATCGGGATAACGTCCCTCTTACTCGGTGACGATGGGCGTCACGTAACGGGCACCGAACAGCACCGGCGCCGTCAATGTCGCCACGGGATCGCAGCGTGACGTCAACGCGGATGTTGCGCTTGCGCGAATACCCTCACCTTGCGCCGAGCGGCGATTCAGAGCGGGTCGAGCCAGGGGTCCCGGTCGGGCCCACCGAACGTCTGCACCAGGAAATCGAAGAACAGACGCGTTCGCAAGGGCACCTGCTGGCGCGTGGGCATGGCCGCGTACAGCGTCAACGCGTTGCCGCGCCACGTACACCGACCACGCGCCGCGTTATCGCTGAGGCGCCCATCGAACCGAATCATCGACCCACTGGTGGAACGCAGTGTTGCACCGCGCGGGGCTTCGTTCGGGCGGGACAGAACGGAACTCGCACCATGACCATCACCACGGCTTCGAGACCATCCGCCGATTGCCCGGCACGGCCCGTTCGAGATGAACAGGCAGGAGGAGATCTTCCAGGCGGTGCGGGACTTCCAGGGCGGGCGCTTTGGCGAAGGGGTCCGCTGACACCCTATTTTGCGGTGGCCGTTCAGTTGCTTCGCGGCGCCTGGCCGCGCCATCCTGACGGACATGGACGCGAGCATTCACGATCCCGCCACGGCGCAGGCTTTCGAGGCCGTCTCGCCGGCTGTGCGCAAGCGGCTATTGGCCATACGCGCGTTGATCCGTGCGGTGGCATCGACGACTGACGGCGTCGGGGAGCTTGCAGAGACCTTGAAGTGGGGCGAACCCGCCTACCTCACCACGCAATCGCGTATCGGCAGCAGCATCCGGCTGGGCTGCCCGAAATCGCAGCCCGATCATTGCGCGGTGTACTTCAATTGCAACACCAACCTGGTCGACACCTTTCGTAGCCTGTTCCCGCAGGAACTGCGCTTCGAAGGCAACCGCGCCATCGTATTTGCGCCCGGCAAGCGTATCGACAAGCAGGCGCTGGCCGTGTGTTTCGGCGCGGCGCTGACCTACCACCGCGACAGCCGGCGCAACAAACAAAGCAGTGGAGCGGCCCACGGCGCCTGCCTTTGGCGCAGTCAGGCGCAACGGCCGCACGTCCCGCTCAAGACCCGTCGCCAACGCGGGGAACCCGATCACACGCATACTCTTTCCATGCGCTGTTTGTTGACAACTGTCCTGACCATCGGACTGGCGACCGTCATTCCGGCCGCACAGGCGATCGAAGAACCCAGGTACACCGTCGAGCGGCAATACGACAACTTCGAGCTGCGGTCCTACGCCCCGGTGCTGGTGGCAGAGGTCACCGTGGCGGGTCCGGCCGACGACGCCGGCAACCAGGGCTTTCGTATCCTGGCGGGCTACATCTTCGGCAAGAACAAGGGCGAACGCGAGATCGCCATGACGGCGCCTGTGACCCAGACCCCCGAGCCGACGAAGATCGCCATGACCGCGCCGGTGACACAGGCTGCGGCCGACGGCGGCTACACCGTGCAGTTCACAATGCCGGCCACGTTCAAACTGGCCACGCTGCCCGAGCCGCTCGATGCACGCATCCGGCTCAAGGAGATTCCCGGCAAGCGCTACGCCGTGATCCGGTATTCCGGCTTCTGGTCCGACGCGAACTACAACTCGCACCTGGACAAACTCGAACGTGCGGTCACGGCCGCCGGCGTTGCTACTACGGGCGCGCCGGTCTACGCGCGTTACGACGCACCGTGGGTGCCATGGTTCGCGCGCCGCAACGAGATCTGGCTGCACGTCCCCTGAGATCGCGCAGCGGCGCAGCACCATGGCGGGACGCGCGCGCAGGAAGCTGATCGCCGATGCGCGAGAGCAGCATCAGCAGATGCACCGTCCACCTGCCGGGCCACCGATCTGCCCACTGTGCGAACGCCCCATCCCGGCACCGCAACGCGACGCGCATCACCTGGTACCCAAGTCCCGCGGCGGCCGCGACACAGAGTACCTGCACCGTATCTGCCACCGGCAGATCCACGCGCTGCTGACGGAAAGCGAACTGGCGCGCGACTACAGCACCGTCCAGGCCCTGATGGCCCACCCCCAGATCGCCAACTTCGTGACCTGGGTGCGCAGCAAGCCGCCCGGGTTCGCGGCGCGTGCGCGCAAGAGCCAGCGGGTAAGGGGGCGCTGAGCGGGAAAATGACAACACCAGAAGCTTGCGCGACGAAGCCTGGACGATCGACGACCTGCTGAGCGAGGCACACAACAGCGACAGCCTGGCGTGGAGCGATATGCCATCCTGTGCCGCGACCACGCCACCATGGACACATGTGCGCGCGCCTTGCAGCAGCGTGGCCTGCCCCGCCAGGTGCGCAAACGGTCCGGCGACTACCGTTCGCAGCGTGACCGCATCACCGTGATGACGATGCAAGCCAGCAAGGGGCTGGAGTTTGCGCTGGTCTCGCGGTTGACACCGACCAGCCCCCGAAAGCGCGCTCGAGTCCCGCACCGCAATGCAGCCCTGGGCCGCTATGGCTATGCAGGCAGCCATGGCCGCGCGCACGCCAGTCAGAGCCATTAGGCGAAGTGGCTCAGCCAAAGTCCCGGCCGTGACCAAGTTGAGCAAGCGCTAGAAACCCCCTGCGCGCTACGATCGACTTAAATGCTACTGTCGAGTCATGAACCGCTTCGATCGCGTCACCTCATTGTTTCTATTGCTGCAAACGCGATCGGTTGTCACTGCACAATTTTTGTCAGCGTATTTCAATGTCAGCGAACGCACGATCTACCGCGACATCAGAACTCTTGAGAATGCCGGTGTGCCTATCGGCGCGGAAGCGGGTGTTGGGTACTTCCTGGAAAAAGGTTACCGCTTGCCCCCGGTCAGCTTCACACTCGACGAAGCAGCGTCTCTGTTGCTTGGGGAGAAACTCCTGGTGTCAAGTCTTGATCCCGACTCACTGCAAGATTTCAAACAGGCACTGAACAAAGTTAGGGCAGTTATCGATCGTTCCGGCAAAGACTATCTCAGTTCGCTTGATGCCGATATTGAAGTGCTGCCGACCGGCAGCCATTTTCCAGTTGATGACGTGAACTGGCATGATCAAAAGAAAAATTCGCCTGGAGTGACTGATGAGGGCAGTTCAGAAGAGCGTGAGCCTCTCAAAGCGCGGGGAGTATCCAACAGTGGTGACCGCTGGTTGCGTGAATGTCGAAGTGCGCTGGTGCGCCGACAAGTCATTGAAATCAAATATGCTGCTCTGGATAACGAGCTCCCAACCACACGGAAAATTGAGCCCATCGGGCTCTTTTACTACAGCTGGCACTGGCATTTGATTGCATGGTGCCAGCTGCGCGAAGCCTACCGGGATTTTCGGCTTGATCGTATTTTGTCCTTCTCGCCACAAACGGAGCAGTTTGCTCGTCATAGCAGACTAACGCTGAAAGAGTACCTCAAGGAACGACCCGGGCAGGATGAGTTGCAGGAAGTTGAATTGTTTTTCGGTCGAGAGACTGCGCGATTTGTTGGTGAGCAACGCTATATGTTTGGTTTTGTCGAAGAGGATCCGCAACACGATGGCGTGAGAATGCGATTTTTGACCCATGTGCCGGAATACATGGCTCGCTGGCTCCTGCAATACACCGATGACGTCGAAGTGATCAGTGGCGAGTCAATAAAGAGGGCGCTGCAGCAGTTCTCGGCGCAACTTGCAACACATTGGAACGGCAAGTCAAAACTCTCTTGACATAGGGTTGTCAGTGCGCTTTGCCAGAATTGGTTCAACGGTCGAACACCGTTCACATGTGTCCGGAGCTGTTCCGGCAGATGAACCAACTGGAAGGAATCCATGAAACGAATACCGGTCAATCCTTGGTCTTGGTCGCTCAATGTCGGCTACCACCAAGCCGAAATAATCGAGGGAGCCAAACGGCAACTGATCTGTGCGGGTCAGACTGCCGTCGACGCCGAAGGCAAGCCGCAGCACCCCAACGACATGCGCAGTCAGATAATGTTAGCTCTCGACAATCTGGAAGCCGTATTGAGCGCCGCGCAAATGGGCCTCGCGAACATCATACGGCTCAGCATTTACACCACGGATGTGGACGAAGCCATGAAGAACTTCGACCTGCTTGGCGCAAGATTTGGGCCGCTAGGCGCCGCTCCTCCGATGACCCTGCTCGGTGTCGCACGGCTCGCGATCCCCCCTCTCATGTTCGAGATCGAGGCCACCGCCGCCGACTGACCTCCGACGAAATCGGCAGCACAGTCACAACCTTCGATCCGTGCTGTGTGCCGAGTTTTTCTCAGCCGAGGCTCTTGGCTTGCAGACTCCGGGAGCCACACGGATGGATGGAACGGTTGTGGTTTTCATGCCTGCGCGAGCGGGATATTCCCACTTCTTCCACCGACAGGCATACAGGGCCAGGAGCCCCATTGCCTGCAATGCCCAGGACGCGGGAAGGCGAACAGTCGTCCCGCCACTGAGGTCAGCGTGCGCTGGATGATCTCAATTCGCCTCGCCTTCGCCGTCTTTGCTCTGGCCGCGCTGGGGTGCCGACTTTTTGCTGCGCGCCGCCCTCTTGGCCTCGCGCGCGGCATCCAGCGCCTCGGCCTGCGCTGCCCACTGCGCAAACTCCTCCACCGTCTCCAGCGTGATCGGGCCCCAGTTGCCGCTGCGAAAGTCGTGTATCGCGATCTCGGCGGCCTTTTGCCGGTTCGGCCGGCCACCGGGCAGCAGCGCGGCGCGCCTGCGGCCGATCTCGTCCAGCACGGCTTCGTCTCTCAAGCCGGCTCGATCACCCAGCGAGTAGCGGGCCTGCAGCCGGTCCGCATGGTGCCGCAGGATCTGCGTCAGCAAGGCCAGCGCGACTTCTTCGTCGTCGTAGGCATTGCGGCCCACGGCGCCGCTGGCAGCCAGATGGTAGCCACTTTGTTCGATGCTGATGCGCGGCCACAACATGCCGGGCGTGTCGTACAGGTAGAAGTCGTCTTCCAGCACGATGCGCTGCTCGGTCTTGGTGATGCCGGCCTCATCGCCGGTCTTCGCCGCGCGCTTGCCGCGAAGCGTGTTGACCAAGGTCGACTTGCCCACGTTCGGGATGCCACAGATCAACACGCGCATGGGCTTGACCATGCCGCCGCGCAGGGGAGCCAGGCTGCGGCAGGCGCCAATCAGCTGGCGGGCAGGCGCGGTGGCGCTGGCGTCCAGGGCCAAGGCCTGGGTGCCGGCCTGCGCCTGGTAGTGGGCCAGCCATTGCGCCGTCTGCAGCGGGTCGGCCAGATCCTGCTTGTTCAGGACTTTGAGCGCGGGCTTGCCGCGCGTCAGCTCGGCAAGCAACGGGTTGGCGCTGGAGCCGGGCAAGCGCGCGTCCAGCAGTTCGATCACGACATCGATCTCCGGCATGCGCTGGGCGATGGCCTTGCGCGTCGCGTGCATGTGGCCGGGAAACCATTGGATGGACATGCGTGGGGGCTTTCTGTTTGGTCATGATCCAAGGCACCACGGCGATGGCCGGTCGCACCGAGTGCTCAGCGCGACCGGCCGTGGGCATCAAAGCAATCCCTGAGCCTGGTTGCGCCGTCGCAAACCGGTCTCATGGACCCGACTCGTTGCAGCCATCCAAATGCATGTGCAACTGAGCGGATCGCACACGCAAAATAGCCTATGACTAGCGTGATGGACGTCCGCGAATCCGATCAGCTTTGCAAAGGTCTTCTGTCACCGATTTGAACTTCGGGAGAAGGGCCAGTCTTTGACCGCGGGATATCGGAGCAGGGCTGCGTCCGGTGATGCACGACTAAACGATCAAATCTTCAGGTCGCTTGCCGCCTTCAATGGCGTGTACGTACCAGCTGGGCCTCTTGCCATGACCGGTCCAGGTTCGTTCAGAATTAGGGTCTTTGAACTTGGCTACTGATCTCTTCTTCGCGGGCTGCCTGGCGACAGAACGGGCGACTACTGCCGGTCGACCCGCCCTGTTCGCCTTGGCTTGGAACAAGTCACTTTGCGTCAAGTCATAGAAGTCAATGGCCTTCTTGATGCGTGCAATGACGTCCGCAACTTCGCTGTCTCTCACACTCTCGGCTTCTTTTTCAAGACTCTCAATTTGCTGCTTTATCTGAACCAGTGTCCTTGCCATCTTTTGCCCTTTAACGTCTTAATTAATGCCATTCCATGAACCGATGGAGCAGTCACTCTGTCCATCGAATGCTTTCAGACTGGAAGCCGCTAGTTTAGCTACATCGTCGGGACGTTCGCATGGCAGCACTCTGACCCCGCGTGGGCACCGCTTTCTGGCGCCCCCCGTGCGTCGCATGGATTGGAACTTTCTCGAGGGCGGCGCCGGTTGGGTCTTGACACGCTTCATGATGCTCACTCGTTCAGAGCCTCAGTCGAGCGGTCGAAATACGAACGGCCTTGTCACGCCTTTGCCCGATCGCAATCGGCCAGATCGCCCATCGTCAGAAGGCTTGGCACCGCGGCGCTCTATCCGCGGTGCTTGCAGCGCCAAAGTACCGTCGTAGCGCATGCGCCTGACCGGGTCGGACAAGATCGAATAGGCGTCGTTGATTTCAGCAGAGCGCTCACCTGCGGCCTCGGTTCCAGAGTTCTTGTCGGGATGAAGAGACTGGACCAGCGAACGATAGGCCGCTCGCAGCACATTGGGAGTCACGAACTGACTCACTTCCAGCATGTCATACAACGTACGTTCAAACTTCATGGCAACTCCCGGCGCGCCGTGAAAGCGCGATTGGCTATGGTTTTGGCACCAAGCCGAGTCTTTGTCGGTGCGACTGCGCACATACACGGCACATTCACCGGATGGCGCTTCCGGACGAACCAGGGTTCCTCCTCTATGCCAGTTGACGACGGATCTTCAGCACGGCGCTAGAAGGACTCGTGAGCACAACGGACCCGACCCTCTCCTGTACCGCTGAGAGGGCGCGCGAGGTGGAAAAATGCGCAAGCATGATGCAGTCACAACGCGCCAGCCGCAGCGACGCTTCGGCCAGCAGCCGGTTGTGACTCGCCGCATCTCCAGCCTTGAGTGCTGCCATTGCATCAGATACAAGTACGGTCTC